>Ga0194130_10005612_pt1 | contig 15003 bp, 20 predicted proteins | sample TA2KigsurfametaG_FD_160084 | JGI IMG/M metagenome (GOLD analysis project Ga0194130, IMG submission 160084) | Freshwater microbial communities from Lake Tanganyika, Tanzania - TA2015050 Kigoma 12 surface | ecosystem: Environmental > Aquatic > Freshwater > Lake | place: Tanzania: Lake Tanganyika... | reverse complement strand
TCGATAAGACGGGAACACTGACCTTGGGCAGGCCTAAAGTCTGTGGGCTGACCATCTTCGATCAGGCTTTCTCAGAGCAGTCAGCCCTTGAGCTTGCCATGCCCTTGTTGCTCGCATCGCCTCATCCATTCGCCCTAGCCTTAGCCTAACATGCCCATTCGAAAGGCCTAAGCGGGCCCGATGCGCATCAGGCTTACGATATCCGTGGCCTTTTGGGGCAGGGTGTACAGGCTGCTTGTTCCGATGGTTCGGTGATCAAGCTCGGTTCGATGGCTTTTGTACTGGGTCAACAGCCTTTCGATCGCTCGCAAGGTGATGGCCCTTTTCAAGAGGTCTGGCTTGGTATCGACCATTTGCCGATTGCCCGCTGGCAGCTTCACGACCCTTTGCGCGAGGATGCCCTGGCTAGCTTGCGGGCGGTCAAAGCGATGGGTCTGCGCTTGCATGTACTTTCGGGCGACCGACAAGTAGCGGTCGACGCCCTGGTTACGCAATTGGGACTTTCGGATTTAAGCCCTGGAGCTCGCTTTCTAGGCGAGCAGTTGCCCCATGATAAATGGGCTATCGTGCAGCGTATGCAAGCCGAAGGACGCAAGGTATTTATGGTGGGCGATGGTTTAAACGATGCTGCAGTATTGGCGGCCGCTGACATGTCGGCAGCGATTGGCAAGGCTAGCGATCTTGCAAAACTTCACGCGGGCGCCTTGATCTTGTCCGAACGCTTGGAATCGTTGGTGTTTTTGATCGCTGCATCCCGTCATGCCAAGCGCCTGATGCAGCAGAACATTGCCTGGGCCACAGGCTACAACCTTATTACGATTCCCCTGGCAGCCTTGGGCTGGATTCCCGCTTGGGGAGCTGCGCATGGTATGTCGCTCAGCTCCCTGGTGGTTGTGAGCAATAGCTTAAGGCAGGTACCGTGGAAGCGATCTTTCTCCTGAGTCCGCTAAGCCTCGCTTTGCTCGGGGTGGCGGTTTGGCTTTATTTCCGCATGGATGACAGCGGGCAATTCAAGGACTTGGAAACGCATGGGCGTCAGCTCTTACTTGACGATGACAGCACGGTGGTGCGAGCAGACCAAAAAGGCGTTGCTGCGTCGCAACAAACCTCGTCTCAAGCGGCAATGACGTCGAGTCAAACTGAAGAAAACATATCAAATAACCGATAACCGGCTAAAAATTGCCGTCTAGACCTTCCGTCGGTACGTAAACGGCATAAAATCCCCTAAAACATTTGAGTAAATAGGGGTATTCAATGAGCACGATGCGGGCTTTCGCGAGCAGTGATGAGGCGGAAACTTATAACTATACGGTGGTGCGGCAGTTTGCCGTGATAACAGTGGTCTGGGGTGTTGTGGGCATGTTGGTCGGTGTCGTGATCGCGGCATAGCTGGCCTGGCCAGCTCTAAACTTCGACATCCCCTGGCTCACCTATAGCCGTCTTCGTCCCTTACACACCAATGCGGTGATTTTTGCATTTGGTGGCAGCGCGCTTTTTGCGACCTCTTATTACGTAGTCCAACGAACCACCCATGCAAGGCTTTTTGGTGGTCCGCTTGCTGCGTTTACCTTTTGGGGCTGGCAGCTGGTGATTGTTCTGGCGGCGATCACATTACCGCTTGGCATGACCTCTGGTAAGGAATACGCAGAACTCGAATGGCCCATCGATTTGCTGATCGCGGTTGTTTGGGTTTGCTATGCGATCGTCTTCTTTGGCACGTTAGCCAAACGCAAGCTTGAGCATATTTATGTGGCGAACTGTTTTTTCGGGGCCTTCATCATCACAGTCGGGGTCTTGCATATTGTGAATAGCATGGCCATGCCTGCCTCGCTCACCAAGAGCTATTCGGCCTACGCAGGTGCCCAAGACGCGATGATTCAGTGGTGGTATGGCCATAACGCGGTGGGGTTTTTCGTTACCGCAGGCTTTTTGGGGATGATGTACTACTTCGTGCCTAAGCAGGCGGAGCGCCCGGTTTACTCGTACCGGCTTTCGATCGTGCATTTTTGGGCGCTTATTTTCACGTATATGTGGGCTGGCCCCCACCACTTGCACTACACCGCTTTACCCGATTGGACACAATCGCTTGGCATGGTGTTTTCACTGATCCTGCTTGCGCCATCCTGGGGAGGGGTGATCAACGGCATCATGACCTTATCGGGCGCTTGGTACAAATTGCGTAACGATGCCGTGCTCAAGTTCCTCGTGGTATCGCTTTCCTTTTATGGCATGTCCACCTTTGAAGGCCCGATGATGTCGATCAAGACCGTCAACGCCTTGTCACACTACACCGATTGGACGGTGGGCCACGTACATTCTGGTGCGCTTGGTTGGGTTGATTTTATTAGTATTAGATCGATCGATTATTTACTACCAAGGCTTTTTGCCCGCGATGCGATGGCCAAGCCTCAGTGGGTGGAGTTGCACTTCTGGATTGCAACCATAGGGATTGTTCTTTACATCGCAGCCATGTGGATCGCCGGCGTGATGCAAGGTTTGATGTGGCGCGCTACCAACCCTGATGGCACCCTGACCTATGCCTTTATCGAGTCGATTAAAGCAACCTATCCCTACTATGTGGTTCGCTTCCTGGGCGGTGTGCTTTATTTGAGTGGCATGTTGCTGATGCTCATGAACTGCTTCATGACCATCGCCCAAGGCAAGTCGGTCAAGGCGCCGATTCCAGCTGCCACTGAGCACGCTTAATCGACCAAGAGGAAAACATCATGAAGGTTGATCATGGCCTGATTGAAAAAAATGTAACTTTATTGATTGTATTGGTGATACTCACCATTAGCGTTGGTGGTCTGGTTGAAATTGTTCCCTTGTTTTTTTCAGCGTTCATCCACCGAGCCTGTGGCTGGTCTTAAGCCCTACGATGCCTTGCAGCTTGCCGGTCGCGATGTTTATGTGCGCGAGAGCTGTTATGGCTCCCACTCGCAAATGATTCGCCCCTTCCGAGCCGAGACTGAGCGCTATGGACACTATTCGGTGGCGGGCGAATTCGTTTACGACCGGCCCTTTCAGTGGGGTAGTAAACGCACCGGACCTGATTTGGCGCGTGTTGGTGGTCGCTATAACGATGAGTGGCATCGGATCCATTTGATGAATCCGCGTGACTTAGTACCCGAGTCCAACATGCCAGGCTACCCCTGGCTTGCCAAGGCTGTGGTGAGCGGGGAAACCATGTAAAGCCATATGCGCGCCTTGCGCAAACTCGGGACGCCTTATAGCGATGAAGAGATCACAAATGCGCCTGAACTGGTCAAAGACAAAACCGAGATGGATGCCTTGATTGCTTATTTGCAAGGCCTTGGTACGGCGATTAAGCGTTAGGAGGCAGTGATGGACTAGTTAAACGATATGTGAGTGCTCGTCACCCTGAGCTCGTTTGCTGCCTTTGTCGGCGTGGTGTTGTGGGCTTATGCGCCCGCCTTACGTAGCCGTTTTGATGCCGACGCTGCTATCCCTTTTCTCGATGATGACAAGCTTTTAAGCTAAAAGGCAGGCGCGCAGCAGGTGGCAGGGGTTAAGGGGAGAGCTGCGGCGCAACAGACGTTAGCGGGGAAATAAGATGAGCACAACACAAAACGTGGTGACTGTTTTTTTTAGTCAAGGCTGGGGATGGTACGTGTCAGGCGCGACGGTTGCGTCGATTGCTTTTTGCATTTTCTTAATCGCAGCCACCCCTAAACAGCGCCTACCTGGCAACGAAAAGGGCGTTTCAACCACTGGCTACGCCTGGGATGAGATCGAAGAGCTTAACAACCCACTGCCACGCTGGTAGGTAGGTCTTTTTATCATAACCATCATTTTTGGTATTGCCTATTTATAATTCTTTCCTGGCTTGAGTACGCACGCAGGCAGGCTTGGCTGGACGCAGACCACGCAATATCAAGACGAAATGAAGCGTTATGACGAGTCAACCAAACCCTTGTTTGCGCAATATGCCAGCATGGATATTCAGCAAGTTGCCACTGATGCAAAGGCTAAGGGTATGGGCGAGCGAATGTACTTAACCTATTGCGTGCAATGCCATGGCTCAAATGGCAAGGGCTCGATGGGATTTCCTAATCTGACCGACAAAGATTGGCTTGGTACAGGTGATTCCGACTATATCGTTCCAATAATTTGGAACGGCCGGCAGGCGGTTATGCCACCGATAGCTGAAGCGGTTGGTACGGCAGCTGATGTGGAGAATCTGGCCAATTATGTGCTTTCGCTTTCGGGTGCCGCACACGACAGCTTAAAGGCACAAATGGGCAAGCCTAAGTTTGGGGTGTGCGCCGCCTGCCATAGCAATGATGGCAAAGGCAATAAGCAAATTGGTGCACCGAATTTGACCGATGATGTATGGCTTTACGGCGGTGGATTGAAAACCATACAATACACGATCAACGAGGGTAAGCAAAACAATATGCCCTCTTTTGGCTCGCTGCTCGGTGGCGATAATGAGCTTGCGCGGGCCAAGGCTAAGGTGCTTGCAGCCTATGTTTGGGGCCTATCCAACGACCCACAATCTAAGTAAAGAAGTTTGTAAGTCATGGAATCGCCCCAGCCCGTTGTGGTTAACCTTTATCAGGCCCACAAAAAGCTATACCCCAAGACCGTCCATGGTCAGTTTGCACGCTGGCGCTGGGCGCTTGTGTGGTTCACGCAATTGCTTTACTACGGACTTGCCTGGCTGCCTTGGGGGGATCGGCCTGCGGTTCTGTTCGATCTTGCCTCACGTAAATTCTATATTTTTTCGCTTGTTCTCTATCCGCAGGACTTTATATACCTCACCGGGCTTTTGGTGATTTCGGCTTATAGCCTGTTCTTCTTTACAGCTATTGCGGGAAGACTTTGGTGCGGTTACGCATGTCCGCAAACGGTTTACACCGAAATGTTCTTGTGGATAGAACAAAAAACCGAAGGCGATCGATCGGCAAGAATACGACTCGATCAGTCACACTGGTCCCTGAAAAAATTCAGGATCAAGGCAAGTAAGCATCTTCTGTGGCTTGCACTAGCCCTTTGGACCGGGATTACCTTCGTGGGTTACTTTGTGCCGATCAGAGAGCTTTTGCACGAGCTCTTGAGCTTTGAGATCGCTGGTTGGTCGGCGTTTTGGGTTTTCTTTTATGCCTTTGCCACTTGGGGCAATGCAGGCTTTATGCGTGAGCAGGTTTGTAAGTACATGTGCCCTTACGCCCGCTTTCAAAGCGTGATGTTTGATAAGGACACCTTAGTAGTCACTTATGACCCGGTAAGGGGTGAGCCGCGTGGTGCAAGGAGAAAGTCAGATCAGGCGATAGCCAGTCAGGCTGCAAGTAAACGCGGGGATTGCATCGATTGTGGGGTTTGCGTTCATGTTTGCCCAACAGGGATTGATATCCGAAAAGGTATGCAATACGAATGCATTGGTTGCGCGGCTTGTATTGATGGTTGCAATGAGGTTATGGAGAAGCTCAGTCTGCCAAGAGGCTTGATTCGTTATTCGACCGAGAACGCTATAGCCGGAAAAATCGCCGAAAAAGATATCTTGCCACGGATGTTTAGGCCTCGAATCTTGATTTATGCAAGTATTCTTTTCGTGATTGTGGGCGCTCTTTTTACCGCTTTGCATTTGCGTACGCCATTTAAGGCCGACATCTTGCGCGATCGCGGCTCGCTTGCTCGAGAGCTTGGCGGGGGTGTGATTGAAAATAATTATCGTCTTCAAATGATTAACGCAGCCGAGCAAGGCGTAAGTTACCACTTGAAAGCAAGCGGCTTACCTGGTTTGCAGGTAAGTCCCTCGGAGATACGGGTTGATGCCGCAAGTACCCGTCTTATCGCGATCGCCATTCAAGCGCCGGGTGAGACTGTTCCTGCAGGATCAACGAAGATTGTCTTGGAAATTGAAGCGCTCGACGGTTCGGCAACAGTGATGGAAAAAACAACTTTCTATGGGCCAAGGCGAACACCATGACAGCAAAAGCCATCACCATCGGCCCCGATCCGAGGCCCTGGTATCGACAAGGCTGGCCATGGTTACTGATGCTGATGCCGGGGCTAGCTGTTGTAGGCGGTGTAATTACTGCGTATTTGGCGATAAGTTCGAACAACGCGCTGGTTGTGGGTGAATATTGGCGCGAAGGCAAGGCGATTAACCATTCGCTTGCAAAAGAAGCCCAGGCTAAGGCCTTAGGGCTTGAGCTGAGCATGCAGCAAGTCGGCAGTGATCTTCGCGTGCAACTCCGATCGATGGGACAAGCCGCTCAAAGCACAAACCCCATCCGGGTGCAATGGATCCATCCCACCTTATCTGGACGAGATCGTATGGGCATTGCCATGCCCCAAGGACATGGGGTTTACCGTATCGCTGATTTCACATGGCCCAAAGAAGGCCATTGGCAGCTGATGGTTGAAGACGCAGGCGGTGCCTGGCGTATGAAAACCGTCTGGTCGGCTTCAAGCGATGAGGTGGTCATACGCCCCTAAGAAGCGGAGTCGGCCTCAGGAGAAGAGCCAGGATTTGGCTTGGAGATTAGGAGAGAGGCGATGCAGGATGCAGAGGAACAAGTTGTGATTCGCGAAGCGCCGGGTTTTGGCTGCCGCTGTGTGATGCAAATTTTATGGCCGTCGTTTTTAATAGCGATTGTGGCCAATGGCATCTTGTTTTCGCTGGTCGATCCCCAGGATGTTAGCTTGGTCCACGAATACCTGGCAGACGATTCAATGGCAGCATACACCTTCGGATTTATCGGCTTTTGGGTCCTATTTGCTACAAGTTCGGCGCTGACGCTTTTTCTCGCCCAAGGCCGTTTGCGTGACATGGCAGCTCAAGCCTAATCCCCCTGCTTGTCCGTTTTAGCGCCGTGGCGAGCTTTTGGTGGAGGGCTCAGCGCGGACTTAATCGCTTGAGCCATGAAGCCGATCAAGCGCTCGGCGCTGCTGCTTGGTGGGTCGACCTTGTTCAATCGCATGCGCTGGTTCAGGAAATAGCTTGCGGCGCTCTTTCGCAAGCGCAAGCGCTTGAATTGAGGCCTCGGTTTCGCGGTAAAGCTTTTGCGCTTCCGGTGCTGGGCCTCGTTGTTCGGATAGCGCGATGACTTCAATCTCACGCAAGCTATCGCCCTGACTGAGCTGCACGCTGTCGCCGGGTTTTAGCGTCCTTGCAGGTTTTACATGATCTCGATTGACTTTAACCCGGCCCTTTTCAATCGCCTCCTGAGCAAGCGAGCGGGTCTTATAAAAGCGGGCTGCCCACAGCCATTTATCAATGCGTGTCATCGCCCGAATCAATCGCCAGAAGACTAAACACCCTCACCGCTTCGTTGCGCAGGAGCGCCGAGCCACCGAGGTCGCGCAAATCGATGATCGCGCAAGCTTCCAGCACCTCGGCCTTTAAGCGTTTGATCAAGCGTACGGCGGCAAGCATCGTGCCTCCGGTTGCCATTAAATCGTCAACCAGCAAAACCTTATCGCCTGCTTTCAATGCATCGATATGAATTTCAATACTGGCCTGACCGTACTCGAGTGCATAGTCTTCTTTAATGGTCTCAAAGGGCAGCTTGCCAGCTTTGCGGATCGGCACAAAACCGAGCCCCATGGCCTGTGCAAGTGCTGCTCCAAGCATAAAGCCGCGTGCATCGATGCCTGCAATGACATCGGGTTTCATGGGCTCGTAACGCTGCTTGAGCGTATCGATCATGCTTTTGAAATAAGCCGGGTTTTGAAAAAGTGGCGTAATGTCTTTAAACATCACCCCATGCTTGGGCCAATGTTTCACCGTACGTATACCATCAAGCCATGCTTTGTTTTGATCTTGCGTTGGCCTTGCCATGCTCATGTTTGCTTCTCGTCAATCGTTGATTGCAGCGACGTTGCGAGGTCTTGATCAAACTCAGCATCAGCGCTTAGGGTTTGAATCACTGGATCAAGCCTTCAACATTAAGGTGGAGTGTAGTGCGAATGTCTCAAATACCTGCTGCGAGCTTCAAGACACGTTATTTTGAAGACTATCGCGTTGGCGAAGTCGCTGAGTTTGGTGACTATCACATCACGAGCGAAGAGATCATCGACTTTGCCAAACGCTATGACCCTCAGCTTTTTCATACCGATCCAGAAGCTGCCAAACAATCGTCGTTTGGCGGTTTGGTTGCAAGCGGCTGGATGAGTGCTGGCGTGCTAATGCGTTTGCTGGTTGAGCACTACGTTTCGCCGCTGGCATCCATGGGATCGCCCGGCGTCGATGAATTACGTTGGCACAAGCCTGTGAAGCCTGGCGATCGCCTGCATGCCAGGGTAGAGGTTGTTGGCAAACGGCGCTCGCAATCAAAGCCCGATCGAGGCCTGATTCACTTTGTCCAACAAGGGCTTAATCAACAAGGGGAGATCGTCATTTCCTTTAAAGGCATGGGGATGTACCGATGCCGTTCACTCGAACCCGGCCCCGATGGGATTTAGGCTTAAGTAAGGCGTTGCAAGACGGCCTGCATGATGGCGCGCTCCAGGGCACTGCCTTCGGGTACGGTTTTCATCCAGCCCCGGGCCTGCGCCTGATCGAGAAGCGCGCGGGTACGCAGGCGAATCATTTGCTGGCTTACAGCTCTCATTGCCGAGGCTGAGGCTTGCGAGCCACTTGCGCGTTCGCGGGCAAGCTTTCTGCTTGCGCCTGCAATATGCCTAAACTGTCTTAAATCCGATTGCAGCGATTGCAAGGGGCCTTTTGCCTGTTGCGCTTTTTGGGAGATTCGCTGAATTAAATCAGCCGTGCCATCGTGTCCGGTCAAGCTGCCTTGGGGCTGTCCCGATGCGCTCTGCCATAGACCTAATAACAAACCTGCCTCGGTGTTGGGTGCACTGCGCAGCCGCTTTAAGCCTGACGCTGCGCCTTGAATTTGCGCATCCAGCGCTTGTTCGGCAGCACGCAACTGGTCTGCGACAGTGTCGACCTCATCGAGCAATTGCTCAAGGCGTTCGATGGTGTTTTGCAGGCTTTGGTCAAGTGCACGATGCACAGGTTGGCAAAGTGCTTCGATGAGCTTTTGCAAGGTGACTGGGTTGGCCACCGGCAGCAGCGATTCCAAGCCAAGCATCACAACTAGAGTAATAAGCCGCCGTCAACCACAAGGGTTTGGCCGTAGATGTAGGCTGCAAGCGGACTCGCCAAGAATAGTGCGGCGCCAGCCATATCCTCGGGTTGGCCCAAACGCTGCGCAGGAATACGCTCAAGCGCAGCGGCAAGCCGCTTGGGGTTGGCGGTGGTGACCTTGGTGAGTTTGGTGTCGACAAAGCCCGGCGCGATGCCGTTGACCCGAATACCCTCGCTCGCCCAGGCTTGCGCGAGCGTCCGTACCAACCCCACAGCGCCTGCCTTCGAGGCGGCATAGGCGGGGTTGCCGCGTGTTGCATGAAAGGCAGCTGTGGAGCTGACCACAATCAAGCTGCCTCGAGCCTGGCGTAAGGCTTCAAAGCTTGCGCTTGCGCATCGCATCAAGCTCATCAGGTTGACCTCGATGACCTCACGAAAGCCGGGCATCTCGAATTCGGCCCGCTGATAGCGCACGATCCCCTGACACAAGACCACAACATCCAAGCTGCGATGGGCTTGCAGGGATAGCTCGGCGCTCTTCGAATCGTTTTCTAGCAGGCTTAAATCGACGCATCGATAGCTTAGGCCTTCAAGGCTTGAGCCTTCTTCGCCCTCATAGTCGACAGCGCTTGGCCGTGTACCCCAGACTTCAACCGTGGCGCCCTGGCTTCGGAAAGCTTGGGCAATGCCATTGCCAATCCCGCTGGAGCCGCCAACCACCAGGACCCGGCGGTCGGAAAAATCCAAATGTTTGTCGTAATGTCTTGGTGTTTGGTTCATGATTTTCTTGTCTGCTTTCGCAAGAGCTTGGCGAGATATCGACCCGTATGACTGTCTGGATGATCGGCAATGAGCTCAGGAGGACCACAGGCCACCAGTGAGCCGCCTGCGTCACCCCCCTCGGGTCCGAGATCTATCACCCAGTCAGCGACTTTGATCACATCCAAATTATGTTCGATAACCACGACCGTATTGCCATGATCGCGTAACTGGCTGATCACCTTGAGCAATAAATCGATGTCTTGAAAATGCAGACCCGTGGTTGGCTCATCGAGGATGTAAAGGGTTTTGCCGGTGTCGCGTTTGGACAGTTCCTGGGACAGTTTCACCCGTTGCGCTTCGCCTCCCGATAAGGTGGTTGCGCTTTGCCCAAGTCGAACATAGGCAAGGCCAACATCGATGAGGGTTTGTAGCCGTCGTTCGATGCTTGGAACCGCAGCAAAAAAGCTGTGGGCTTGCTCGACAGTCATTTGCAGGATTTGGGCGATGTTCATCCCCTTGTATTGCACCTCAAGGGTTTCGCGGTTGTAGCGCTTGCCGTCGCATACTTCGCAGGGCACATAAACATCGGGTAGAAAGTGCATCTCCACCTTCAACATGCCATCGCCTTCGCAGGCATCACAACGCCCGCCGCGCACATTAAATGAAAACCGTCCCGGGCCGTAACCGCGTTCGCGAGCGAGTGCTGTTTCTGCAAACAAATCACGAATCGGCGTAAATAGGCCGGTGTAGGTTGCCGGATTGGATCGCGGCGTTCGGCCAATCGGGCTTTGATCAACAGCAATGACTTTGTCGATGGCATCAAGCCCATCAATGGCTCGATGCGGAGCGGGTTCGGCGCTGGCATGGTGCAAACGCCTTGCCACAGCCGCATATAAAGTGTCGTTTACCAGCGTCGATTTGCCAGAGCCAGACACCCCGGTCACGCAAACCAGCAGACCAAGCGGTATATCAACATCGATATGCTTTAAGTTATTGCCATGCGCGCCAAGAACCCGGATGAAGGCCTCGCCCGGCGCTCGGCGCGTTTTGGGTAGGGCGATTTCGCGCCGCCCGCTTAGGTATTGGCCAGTCAGTGAATCGGGGTGAGCACAAATTTCTTGCGGGCTTCCTTGGGCAATCACGCTTCCGCCGTGTTCACCTGCCCCTGGCCCCATATCGATGACATGGTCAGCGCTCAAGATGGCGTCTTCATCGTGTTCAACAACCAGGACTGTGTTGCCAAGGCCACGCAAATGCTTAAGGCTGGCGATGAGCCGATCATTGTCGCGCTGATGTAGTCCGATCGAGGGTTCATCAAGCACATACATGACGCCGGTCAACCCTGAGCCGATTTGCGAGGCTAAGCGGATTCGCTGCGATTCCCCGCCCGATAAGGTTTCCGCGGAGCGGTCAAGACTGAGATATTGAAGTCCGACATCGTTGAGAAAGCGCAAGCGTGCGGCAATTTCACGCAGTATTCGCGCGCCGATTTGTGCCTTGGCCCCGGGCAGTTGCACCGATTCAGCCCAGACTGAGGCTTGTTTCAAAGTCCAAGATGAGATTTCCCAAATGCCATGGTCGGCATCACGGGGTCCAACTCGGACATGGCGCGCTTCGGCACGCAATCGCGTGCCTGCACAGCTCTGGCAGCTTCGGCTCGAGCGCAACTTGGCAAGCTCTTCGCGAACGGCGCTGGCGTCGGTCTCCTTCCAGCGTCGTTCGAGATTAGGCAATACGCCTTCAAACTTGCCCTGACCGTGGAGCACCGCTTCGTGGCAGCTTGGGCTGAGCGCTTCCCAGGCCTCATCAAGGCTAAATCCGAGCGTTCGAGACAAGGCTTGCAGGGCGCTAAAGGCCGAGGCGTTGCGTCTGTCCCAGCCTGCGATTGCGCCCGAGGCAAGACTCAGATTGGGAAATTGCACCACGCGCAGCGGGTCGAAGTAGCCCTCGATGCCAAGCCCGTCGCAGCTTGGACAGGCACCTGCCGGGTTGTTAAATGAGAAAAGCCTTGGCTCAAGCTGTTTGAGCGCATGGCCGCACTGGGGACAGGCAAAGCGGTTGGAAAAAAGGCTGCCTTCGGCATCGGGTGTTTCCATCGGCACCAACAAGGCCCGACCCTCGGCGTGTAAGAGCGCGGTTTCCAACGATTGAGCAAGGCGCGCGCTGGCATCGGCACTGATTTTGAGCCTGTCAACCACGATATCGATCGCGTGACGCTGATTTCGAGCAAGCACTGGAGCCTGATCAAGATCATAAATCTGCGCTTTTGACTGTTCGCTTCGAACCCGCACACGCACAAAGCCCTTGGTGCGCAAGTCTTCAAACAGCGCTTGGTGTTCGCCTTTGCGTTCGATCACCTGGGGCGCCATCACCAGCATGCGCTCGCCAAGGTGGTGCGCAAGTAGGCTGTCGACCATTTGCGCCACGGTTTGTGCTTCAAGTACTTGATCAGGGTGAAATGGGCAGTAGGGGGTGCCGGCCCTTGCAAAGAGCAATCGCAAGTAGTCGTGGATCTCGGTGACGGTGCCAACGGTGGAGCGTGGGTTGTGGCTTGAAGCCTTTTGCTCGATGGCAATCGCAGGCGACAGGCCTTCAATCGCATCGACTTCGGGCTTTTCCATCAATTGCAAGAACTGACGTGCGTAGGCCGAGAGCGACTCGACATACCGTCGCTGCCCTTCGGCATACAAGGTGTCAAAGGCAAGCGAGCTTTTGCCAGAACCCGACAGTCCGGTAATCACCACCAGTGCATCGCGTGGGATATCGAGATTGATGTTGCGCAAATTATGGGTGCGCGCCCCGCGAATGCTGATGCTGTTCATGGACCGTGTGCAAAGTGCAATCGGCTAATATAGCCCGAGCCGCACCCTGGGAGCTATGGATCACCTTAAGGAACCCATGACGCCGCTTGAGCGTCGGGTCAGTCTCACACTGGCAAACGTCTTTGCCCTGCGCATGCTGGGATTTTTCATCGTGCTGCCGGTGCTTGCCGAATTTGCCCGAACCTTGCCTGGAGGAGAGCAGGGCCTGCTCGTCGGATTGGTGATGGGTTCAGCGGGCTTGGCCCAGGCCTGTTTGCAAATTCCCATGGGCTGGGCCTCGGACCGCTTTGGCCGCAAGCTCATCATCGTGCTGGGTTTTGGCTGCGTGATTATGGGCGCACTGATTTGTGCTCAGGCACAGGATATTTACACCATGATTGCTGGCCGACTGCTTCAGGGTTGTGGCGCGGTGTCTGCAGCAATTTCTGCCCTGGTTTCGGATCACACCCGCGAAAGTCAGCGAACCAAGGCAATGGCGATGATCGGGATCTCGATCGGCATGTCCTTTATGGTGTCACTTGGACTTGCGCCCTGGCTTTACGCGCACCAGGGCATGGCGGGTATTTTCTGGCTGACTGCTTTTTTAGCTGCGCTCGCCATTGCCATGGTGCTTTCGGTGCCAGCTGCAGCCAAAGACCGCAAGCAAGCTCGCGAAGCGATGGCGCTAGGGCCAGCGCTGCTCTTGGTCTTGAGCCATCCCAAGCTTTGGCGGCTCGATTTGGGCATTTTCGTGCTCAACGCAGTCCAAATGGCGATGTTCGTCGTGGTTCCTGGCTTTCTGGTCCGCAGCGCTGATCTTGCCCTTGCCGAGCATTGGCGACTTTACCTGCCCGTGGTCTTTGCCTCCTTTCTTATTGCCATGCCTATGCTGCGGCGCAGCGAACAAAAAGCTGCTTTGCATCAACTCATGCGCCATGCCCTTGGCATGCTCTTGCTTGTGCAAGTTTGCTGGCTCGTGCTGTGGATGTGGATGCCTGCGCCCTATGCACTTGGCAGCGCGGCAGCCGTCCTATTGCTATTTTTTGCCGGTTTTAACATCTTGGAGGCAAGCCTGCCTTCGCAGGTCTCCAAGCTTGCAGACCCGGCTTTGCGAGGCACAGCACTTGGCGCCTTTAACACCGCACAATCCTTGGGTCTTTTTGCAGGCGGGGCGGTGGGCGGTTGGCTTGCTGGTATGGCATCGCCCCAAACAGTCTTTGTCTTTTGTGCAATCCTGCTTCTTTTATTGCTTGTGCTTACAGGCAGGCAAGGTTTTTCAAGCGCGCCCCTACACACAAGTCCCTGACGCGTCGCCTGCTCCGGCGATGCTTAGGTTTCTGGTTGAAATCTTTTGGAGAAATCACTATGGCATCTGTTAACAAAGTCATTCTTGTCGGCAATCTTGGCCGTGATCCAGAAACACGCTATTCGCCTGACGGCGCTGCAATCACCAACGCGTCGATTGCAACCACCTCGTCGTGGAAAGACAAAACAAGCGGCGAGCGCAAAGAGGAAACCGAATGGCACCGGGTGGTGTTTTACGGGCGCCTCGCAGAAATTGCAGGAGAGTACTTGAAAAAGGGTCGCTCTGTTTATGTTGAGGGTCGTCTGAAAACCCGAAAGTGGCAGGATAAGGAGGGCGTTGAGCGTTACACCACCGAGATCGTCGCCGACCAAATGCAAATGCTTGGTAACCGTGACATGGGTTCAGGCATGTCCTCGTCAGACGATGCTTACGGCGCTTCACATGCTGGCCAGTCTTCGGGATCTGCATCGCAGCGTAAGCCAGCAACAAGTCTCTCGGAAGTCGATGACGATATTCCCTTTTGAGCAACGCTAGAGACGACTTGTCTTTTTAGCCTAGCCTGCAAGAGGGTTCACATGCTCTTGCAGGCTTTTGCTTTGTATAATGCGTGGCTACCTGGTGAAAAAGCCAGGATAAGCAACGGGTTTGGTCCCGGAAACGCTCAACAAGCCAACCGCCTACTGTTATGCCTATCTACGCCTACAAGTGTGCTGCCTGCGGCTTTGAGAAAGATGTGATTCAAAAGTTCTCAGACGCACCACTCACCCATTGCCCAGCTTGCGCGGCTGAAGCCTTTTCTAAGCAATTGACTGCGCCAGCCTTTCAGCTCAAAGGTTCTGGCTGGTACGTCACCGATTTTCGTGACGGTGGCCAGAAAAAGGCCGCTGAGAAGTCATCCGACGATAAAGCTCCAGCCACCTCAGAAGGTGGCGAGGCCTCTAACAAGTCTGATGCGAGCGATAACAAGGCAAAAATCGAGTCAGCCGCCGCCGACAAGACCGCCACAGCGTCATCGACCGATAGCAGTGCGGCTTCCTCTGCTGGCAGCAAGACTTCCTCGGCAACAACATCGA
>Ga0194130_10005611_pt1 | contig 15005 bp, 23 predicted proteins | sample TA2KigsurfametaG_FD_160084 | JGI IMG/M metagenome (GOLD analysis project Ga0194130, IMG submission 160084) | Freshwater microbial communities from Lake Tanganyika, Tanzania - TA2015050 Kigoma 12 surface | ecosystem: Environmental > Aquatic > Freshwater > Lake | place: Tanzania: Lake Tanganyika... | reverse complement strand
CGACTGTTCCGCTTCTCGCGACTGTTCCGCTTCTCGCGACTGTTCCGCTTCTCGGTGCCGCTCTCCACGGTGCCGGAGACGGTCTTCGAGAGCCGCTGGCGCGCCTGCGCTGGTGCCAAGCTGGCCGTCAAGCGAGGCTTGCGAGCTGAGGGGGCCTGCCATGGTGGAAGTGGCGCTGGCGATGGTGGAGCAGGACGGCCGCTGGCTGCTTCAGCTCCGGGATGATGTCGATGGGATCGTGGCGCCGGGGTGCTGGGGCTTGTTCGGAGGCCACCTCGACCCCGGCGAAGACCCCGAGCAAGCGCTGCGCCGGGAGTTGCTGGAGGAAATCAGTTGGCGCGTCGACCAGGTCCAGCATCGATTCAGCCATCGCCAGGCGGAGCGGGTGCTCCACTTCTTTTTCACCACCCTGCGAGACCCTCTCGACAGCCTCTGCCTTCGCGAAGGCCAGGACATGGTCCTCGCCAGCCTCGACACCTTGCGCCAAGGGAGCGTCTGGAGTCCCGCCCTGGGTGAGCACCGTCCCCTGGCCGCCTCGCTGCAGCTCGCTGTGGACCATCTCAGCGCTCGCTCCTGACGGCGATCCGCGCCTCCCCCGCCCGCTCCCGTGACGGGCTCAAGGCACGCGACAAAAAACCCTTGGGGGTTGCCCAAGGGTGAAAGGGATGGTGGCGGCGCCCGCTTCTGAGGACTTCACATTGCTCAACAAGCAGGTAGGTAGCACTGCTCAATCTGCTTGTGTCAGAAGATCACCACACATAGGGTGGAATCAGTCCTCACACACCTCCGATGAGCACTCTGCACACCGGTCATCTCTCCAACGGCTTTGGCGCTCAGGCCGCTCACCTCGATACAGGTTTCCTTAATAATGTTGACACATCGGCGGACCCTGTGGAGGCTTACTTCGAGTGCATCAGCCAGTGCTCCCTGGATGATGGTGAGTGCGTGACGGTCTGCACCACCATCCTGCGGGAAAAGAGCTGAGCCTCAAAACCACTCGTCCACGGCCTCCTCCCGTGTGTTCACCTTGGCATGGGGGGTGGTTCGCGCAAAGTCCAGGGTGATGGAGCGATGCTGCTCGCCATCCGCCGCCAGAGCGCGGATGGGGTAGTGCTGCTCCCCATCGGGAAAAGTGGCATGGAAGCTGAAGGTGCCGTCCTCCGCCAACGGCACCTCCCGATCTCCGACCCGCAGGGTGGCCGCCGGATCGGTGGCGCCGTACACCAAGAGTTCGGCGTCGGCCACCAGCCAGAAGCTCCGCTGACGGGCCGTCAAACCGGCGCCGGACGCTTCGCGTCCGCTGGCCCATGCCCCCGCCCCGGAGACCTGGCCACCCGCTCCGGAGAGCTGGCCCCCCGCCCCCGCCAGTCCTTCGGCACCGTGCTCCTGGAAGCCCTCGGAACCCAGGCCCAGGCGTCGCCGGCTGGCCGTGGCCTGTTGATACAGCCGCTCGTGAAGACCGGGCGCTCCGGGAGGTGCGGACCACACCGGGATCTGCTCAGCTGTGGCCAAGGTGAAGGGGCTGAGGGACTCCATGGGCCCATCGGCTTCCGCGGGCATGCGCACCACGGAGGACACCACCAGGGGGTACCAACCACCATCCGCCGTGCGGTAGCCCAGCTCCACCCGATACGCGCGATCGCCGACGGGGACGGGCAGATGCCACTCATTGGCGCCTGCGGACACCACCACCTGCTGAACCGCGTGAGGAAGGGCCTGGCCGTTGTGGCTGCCGTTGACATCGGTCAAACGAAGCGCAAGCTCCTGCCCACCGGCGGCAAGGGCCCGCTCCCGATCGCTGGTGGCGACGGACCACCGGGCGATGGCCCATTGATGGTCCTGGGGCATCAGGGACACCCAGCTGGCGCTGATCGGCTCGGCAGCTGAGGGCTGGTCCGCTGTTGCGGCGTCGGCTGTTACGGCGGGCGCGGCGAGCGCGGGGGCGTCCACGTCTGCGGCGTGGGAATGCTCCTCGACGGTGGATGGGGCGGGGGCAGGCGCGGCAGGGGTCGGGAGTTCGGCTTCGGGGGAGCGCACCTGAATGGCCGAGACCAGCTGATCCCGCAACATGCTGCTGTAGCGCCAGATCCCCAGGCGTCTGGCCAGCTCGCGCAGCTGACTGAGGCGCATTTGTGAAAGACGGTCTTTGGAGAAGCCGAAGGAACCCATCTGCAACTTTTGCAAAATTTTAATAATTGTCGCCGATCATGACCGTCTCGGGGCTGCATGTCAGCACACCCTGATGCCCAGGCCCTCTGGACGCGTTCGGGGATCGCCGACCCCCTTCGCCCGGCGGGTTCGCGACCACCAAGCCCGGCGGGGAAGCCACCAGCCTGCGCCTGGGCGCGGAGGGGATCCCGGGGGGCGCGTCCAGCGAATCTGATCGCTAAATTCGAAGGGTTGCTGGTCGATCGGGTGGCAGTCCCGCGTCCACCCATGACGAGGTTGGACCCCGGTGGATCCGTTCACGAGCTTGTTCAGAACAACGGCCGACCCCGATGGATTTCACTCCGTATCTGCAGACCCCGGAAGAGGGCACCACGGAAGAAGGTTTGCTTTCCATTGAGATTCCCGGGCGGATTGCGGTGGCGATGAAGGGGCGATTTTTGCTGCATGCCGTTTGCAAAGGCTTTGGTGAAAACAATCGCATCACCTGTGCGGTGACCGACCAGGATAGTTGTCTCACTTATTTGGCTGATGATTCAGAACCGAGCTATGAATTGCTGATCTGTACTGATTATTTGGAAAGCGGAAACGGTTTTGAGTTGGTGCGACTAGCCAAACAACGCCAGCCAAAATTACATTGTGTCGTCCTTGCTCTCGGCGATGTCATCCCGGCTGAACATGCGGAAGCGCCGTGGTTGGAGGCGGTGGTGGCTGAGGCTGACTTCGTGGAAGATCAGCAACCGCTCAAAGCCGCCGTGCTGGCTGTCATGGCAGGTCATTCCTACCGCAGTCCTTCTTTGCGCACTGGACTGCTGCCTTATCTCAGCTGTCCTCGCCTGACGCCGAGGGAGTATCAAGTGCTGGATTTGCTGGCCAGCGGCATGAGCGATCGCGACATCGCCAAACGCTTGATGGTCAGTGAAGAAACAGCTCACACGTACAGCAAGCGGCTGTTGCAGACCCTGGGGGTGAACAACCGCTTGCAGGCGGTCTTGAAGGGCATGCGTTGCGGGATGGTGCAGCTCTGAGGTCGCCGCCGCGGCTCATTGCCCCCAAACGGGGGCAGTGCTGCGGGGGGACGCTGGTCCATGCTGAGGGCATCGCGGAACCCTCTCCATGGTCCAGTCGACTCCATCCTCCTCAACCCTGACGATCGGGGAGCTGCAGGCGGGTTATCCGCTGTATTGCAAAGCGCTGCGGATGTTGATCCGTGAAGCCAAAACGATGGAGCAGATCAAGCGCAGCGTCTGTTGGCATCGTCTCACCACCCTCCATGCCTGCATGCCAAGGCAATACAAGGATCCTGAGCATCTCTACTTCCATCTTCGGCGGGAAGTGAATCAGTGAGTCACTGAGGCGGCTGTGACAGGTGGTGGCACTGGTCTTTGTGTGCATCCGCTCCTGCCATGGCCGCTTCTTCCGCCTCTGTCTCCGCCGCTCCCGTGGCGGACGACCGGTTGGTGTCCTCCTTGATCACTCTGATGGAACGCGGCACCGCCCCCTGGCGCCGCGAGTGGGATGCGCGGCGGGGAGGCCACCACGTCAATCTCTTCTCCGGCCGCGGCTACCGCGGAGCCAATCCCATCCTGTTGACCCTTGGCCTGCACCAGCGGGGCGCCGCGCTTCCCTACTGGTGCGGGGCTGGAGAGGCCAAAGCCCATGGTTTGACGCCGAAGCGGGGCAGCAAGGCGGTGATCGTGGTGCGCCCCCAGGTGAGGCGGGCTTCCGTCGCCAGCCAGGGCCCTGACGCGGCGGAACCCGGCACGGGCCATTCCGGCGCGGTGAACTCCGGCGCGGGGAATCCCGGCGGACAGACGCCCCCGACGCGCGCCCTGGAGCGGCTTCCGGAGGCGCGGGAGGCTCGCCCTTGGGTGCGTTACCAGCCCGTGCCGCTCTTCAATGCGGAAGATTTGGAGGGAGAGGCCCTGGCCGCGCTGATTCAGGCGCGCCAGGAGGCGGCACAACCCGCCAGGCGATCGGAACCGGAGCGGCTGGCACGGGCGGAGGCGGTGCTGCGGGCCTGGCCGGTGCCAGTGCGGCACGGCGGTGGCAAGGCCTTCTACAACCCAAAAGAGGACAGCATTCAGCTGCCGGAGCGCCAGGCGTTTCACTCGGCGGGCGCCCTGTATGCCACCTGGGCCCACGAGGCCCTGCACAGCACCGGCCATGCCTCCAGGCTGGCCCGCGACCTCTCCGGAACGATGGGTGAGGAGGCGTATGCGCGAGAGGAGCTGCTGGCGGAGCTGGGGGCTGTGCTGCTGGGGGAACGGTTGGAGATCGGCAGTGATGTGGGCAACCACGCCGCCTATCTGGCGGAATGGATCAAGTTGTTGCGCCAGTCGCCCAAGATCTTGTACAAGCTGTTGAGCGAAGCGCGGCAGGCGGCGGATCTGATCTGTCCGGCGGACAGTTAAACCGCCTGGCGTTCGCCCAGGCTTCGTTGCAGGACGGCGTGGTCCCCATCGCCGTCCCGCAGCAGCTGGAGCAGGTAATCGCCATAACCGCTCTTGCGCAAGGGAAGGGCCAGCTTTTCCAGCTGAGCGCTGTCGATCCAGCCTTGCCGCCAAGCCACCTCCTCCGGACAACCCACCTTCAGACCCTGGCGATGCTCCAGGGTGCGGATGTAGCTGGCGGCCTCATGCAGGGAGTCGCAGGTGCCGGTGTCCAGCCAGGCCATGCCTCGCCCCATCAATTCCACCCGCAGGAGTCCTTCCTCCAGATACATGCGGTTCAAGTCGGTGATCTCCAGCTCGCCTCGCTCCGAGGGCACAACCTGTCGCGCCCGCTCAACCACGGTGTGGTCATAGAAATAGAGGCCAGTGACGGCGTAGCGGCTGCGAGGTTGGCTCGGCTTTTCCTCCAGGCTGGTCACCCGACCCTGCTGGTCGAAGGCCACGACGCCATAACGCTCCGGATCACTGACGGGATAGGCGAAGACCGTGGCGCCGCCGCGGGTGTTGTTGCTGCTGGTGAGCTGGGGAACCAGGTCGTGGCCGTGGAACAAATTGTCGCCGAGCACCAGAGCGGCGGGCGCCCCCGCCAGGAACTCCGCGCCGATCAAAAAGGCCTGAGCCAGACCATCAGGACTGGGCTGCATCGCGTATTGGATGCTCATGCCCCAGCGATGGCCATCGCCCAGCAAGCGCTCAAACGCCGGCAGATCGAGGGGGGTGGTGATGATCAGCACCTCGCGAATCCCGGCCAGCATCAAGGTGCTGAGCGGGTAATAGATCATCGGTTTGTCATAGACCGGCAAGAGTTGCTTGCTGACGCCTTGGGTGATCGGGTGCAATCGTGTGCCACTCCCGCCAGCCAGGATGATCCCTTTCCGTTGAGAGGAAGCGGCACCCGAAGCCTTTTGCCAAGGCGAGTTGGAAGACGTGGACAAACCCAAGCGTGCCAAATCATGACGGGCTTATTGAACCATGCGCGCGTTTGTGTCGTCCGTGCGGCGTGACACTTGGCCGCAAGTCCCCTCTTGGGCGGGTCTCTGGGATCCCGAGGCGTTCCGCGCCTGGGCTTGGGGTTGGGGGGAGGACCGTTGGTCAACGGGAGGGGGAGGGGGCGCCATCCCCCTCGCGGCCTGTCGCCAAGCGGCGCAGGGGTTGGCTCAACAGCAGCGTGAGCACGAAGGCGCTGAATTGCACCACCACGACACAAGGGCCGGAGGGCAGGTTGGTCCATCCGGAAGCCAGCAGGCCGATCAAGGCGCAGCCGCCCCCCAAGAGCGTGGAGAGGAGCACGTAGGTCGGAAAACGTCGGCTGATGAGGCGGCTGGAGCAGGCGGGGAAGACCACGAAGGCGCTGATCAAGAGCACGCCCACCGCTTTGATCGAGGCGGCCACCACCAAGGCCAGCAAGATGATGAAGGTCAGTTGATGGCGGTTGGTTTTGACGCCAAAGGCGCTGGCCAGATCCCCGTGGAGGGTGAGCAGGATCTGGGTGCGCAGGGTGAGCAGCAGGTAGGCGACCGCCGCCAGCGCCAGGGCGCCGATGAGAAGGAGATCTCCGCGGCTGATGCCGAGGATGTCGCCAAAGAGCAGTTGCTGGATGCCGCCGCGGTAGGTCTGCACCAGGCTGAGGGCCACCACGGCAAAGGCCAACGAACTGGAATACACGATGTTCAACAGCGCGTCGGCGGGCAGGCGGCTGCGTTCCACCAGAGCATTCACCAACAGGGCAAACACCACGGCAAAGGGGATCAACACAAGGGTGGGGTTGATGTTCAACACAATCCCCAAGCTCACGCCCAGCAGGGCGGAATGGCCGAGGGCATCACTGAAGAAGGAAAGCTGGCGCAAGACGGCAAAGCTGCCCAGCAGGCCGCCCAGGCTGCCGGTGAGCAGGCCGCCAAGGAGGGCCCGCTGCATGAACGGCTGGCTGAGCACCTCCCCCAGGGACACGGGATCCGCCATCAGCGCCCCCCGAGGGCGCGCGTCAGGTTGGCCACGTTGCGGCGCATCACCCGCGCATAGGTGTCAGGGTCCGCCGCGTCTTCGGCGCTGCCGGTTTCCAGGGGATCAAAGACGCTGATCGCCACCCCCAGATCGCTGGCCAAGGACTGGAAGGAGCGGCCCCCCTCCTGGGGTTCGCTGAGCAAAGCCCGCAGGTCGCCGCGCTTCACCTCTGCCGAGAGCCGCTCCAGAGCGGCGGGGGTGGGGTTCATCTCCGGCACATCCACCAGAAACACCGCTTTGAAGCCGTAGCGATCGGCGAAGTAGGGAGCCACATCATGAAACGCCGCGAAGGTCTTGCCCCGATACGGTTGGAGTTGTGCGGCGAAATCGCTGTTGAGCTGGCGCAACTGGGCCGTGGTGGCGGCGGCCCGTTGACGGTAGCCCGAGGCGCAGCCGGGATCCGCCTGGATGAGGCCGTCGCGGATGGTCTCCACCTGGTGGGCCGCTCGCAGGGGATCGAGCCAGATGTGGGGATTCACCCCGCCATGGTCATGGTCATGGGAATGGTTCCCGTGGGCGGGGGCTCCTTGTCCTTGTCCTTGACGTTGGGGGCTCCCGTCAGCGTGGCCACCCCTCGGCTGGAATCGATCACCTTCAGGTTGGGCGGGTTGGCGGCGGCGATCAGTTTGTCCAGAAAGCCCTCCATGCCGAGCCCGTTTTTCACCAGCACCCGGGAGCGGCGCAGGGCGAGCAGGTCGCCGGGCTTGGCCTGGAAGTCGTGGGGGCCGAGGCTGGGGGGCACCAGGGTGGTGACCCGGGCGCAGTCCCCGGCCACGGCGCGGGTGAGCAGGGTGATCGGCAGGAAGGTGGCCATCACCTCCAGGGGCGGGCCGCTGCGGGTGGGGGTGGTGCTGGTGGCGCCAGCGGGGGGGCTTGGGGTGGTCCTTGGCTGGGGGGTGGGCGCCGTGCAGGCGAGGAGCAGGGCGGGGAGGAGGGCCAGGGTGGTGCTGATGGTCAGCGGGCGGGGCCGCCGGAGCGACAGCCGACGCGACAGCGGAAGTGGGCCTGTTGGAGCCTCGGGGGAACAGGAGCTGCGGTTTCGACCCATGGCGATGCGGAACTCCTGGATCACCCACTTTAACGCTGAATGAGAATCATTCTTGTCGCTATGGGGCGACGCGGCGATCGATGGCTTGTGATTCCACGTGCTGAACAGCTCAACGCCTTGTTTGACTCGCCTTCTAATCTGTCAATTCATGGATGTTTTCTAAGCCTGTCTCAGGCGGCTTTGGGAGCCGTGGCCCTTGCCTTGATCAGGTCGAGCAGGTGGCAGATGTCATCGACTTCGGCTGCCGAAAAGAGACTCTCTGGACCTTGCGCGAGGTCGCTGAAGGGTGGCTCGTAGAGACGGGTGGCCTCCAGAACACCACGGCTGGTGAGCTCGTTGATGATCTCGTTGATATAGCGGATTTGGTTGGCGGTGTGCGTTCCATCGGCCAGAAAGTCCGCGAAGACTTCCTTGGCGGCATTGCGCTCAAGACCGACGAGGGAGCGGATGAACAGGCCAAAGCCATTGGACTCCTGAGCCGCCCGCTGGATCGCCTGCTCGCTGCCGACCCCATGGGAGAGCAGGAAACGCTGCAGTTCATCGAGGTCCGCAGGGGTGAGGGGTTGGTTGCGGCGGAGGCGCTGCATGGTGAGGTGATCCTCATGGTCCCTGAGGAAGTCGCGGGCCCGCAGGCGGAACTGCTGGAACTCGTCACGGGTGAGCAAGAGAGCGGGATCCACCTCGATCAGCTCACCGAGCTCGTCAGCGCAGGAGTTCGGCGAGCGTCTGGCGATGAAGCTGCAGAGCATTGTCGGGATGGCCAGCGAGCTTCAATTGCCCGGGAATGGCCAGGCCGGGCCCGGAAGGCAGCGCCTTCTCATCAATGGTGGCGATCAGCGCCAGCCGACTGCGGAACAGGCGGGTGCTGAGGGTTTCCGGGGCGGCGGTGGACTCGGCGCCACCCTCGCCGAGGAAAAATTCGAGGTTCTGGCAGAGATCGAAGATCCAGAAGCACGCCTTGTCCTGGCCGGGCCCGAACAGGTCCTTGCAGGTGCGGGTGCCGCGCCCCACCATCTGCCAGAACTTGGTGCGGGAGCGCACCGGTTTGAAGAACACAAGATTGACGATCTCCGGGATGTCGATGCCGGTGTCGAGCATGTCGACGGAGATGGCGATGCGCAGATCGCTGCCTGGATCGGCGAACTCGTCAATCAGCGACTGGGCGTACTTCACCTGGTTGTCGATCACACGGGCTGCTTTGCCGGCGAGATGAGGGTGGTTGTGATCAAAGCGCTCGCGGATGAACTCCGCATGCCTGTGGTTGCGCGCAAAGATGATGGACTTGCCGAGTCGATCGCCGCCAGCTTCAAGGCAGCCCTTGGTCATCAAGACCTGCAGCCCCTTGTCAACAGTATCGGTGTTGAACAACCAGGCATTGATGGCGCTGGATTCGACACGATCCTTGTTCTGCATGTTCTCGTCCCAGTCGAGCAGGTCCCATTGGGCCTTTTCCTCGTCGCTGAGGGTGGCATAGCTGATGCCTTCGCGCGGAAAGCGCAGGCGCACGGAGATGGGCCTGAAGGGCACAAGGAAGTTGTCGGCCACGGCCTGATCAAGGCCGTACTCATCGGTGGGCATCCCGAGCTCACGATCGAAGAGCTCATAGGTGTTGCGGTCGATCTCATCCCGTGGCGTGGCCGTGAGCCCGCTGAGCAGTGAATCGAAATAGGCAAAGATCGCCCCGTATTTCTGGTAGATGCTGCGGTGGGCCTCATCGATGATCACCAGATCGAAGTGCCCCACCCCGTAACGCTTGACGTCCTTGCTGTCTTCCGCCTCGATGAGGTTCATCATCGTGGGATAGGTGGAGAGGAACACGCGCCCTTCGCCGCCCTTGTTGGTGACGAGGTTGACGGGGGAGCAATCGGGGAGGAAGCGCCGGAAGGCACGTTCAGCCTGGAGAACGAGGGAGGTGCGATCGGCGAGGAACAGCACCCGTTTCACCCAGTTGCAACGGGTGAGCACGTCGGTGAGGGAGATGGCGGTGCGGGTTTTGCCGGTGCCTGTGGCTTGCACCAGGAGAGCCTTGAGATGGCCCAGTTCCAGGGATTCACAAATCGCTCGGATCGCCCGTTGTTGGTAGTAACGACCGGCAATGGTGGTGGAAATGATGGCCTGGGAGAGGGGTTTGCGAATCTCCCGGCGGCGGATCAGGGTTTCGAGCTCGTCTTGCTTGTAGAAGCCCTGCACCTCGCGCGGCGGATAGCGAAGGTCGTCCCAGATGTGGTGGCGGTAGCCATTGGAGAGAAAGATCAGCGGTCGCTGGCCGTAGCGCTGCTCCAGGCAGTTGGCATAGAGCTCGGCCTGGCGCTGGCCCTCCATCGGTTCGCGGCTGCTGCGTTTGGCCTCCACCAGGCCCAGCGGCTTGCCGTCGTCGCCCCAGAGCACATAATCCACGAAGCCCTGGCCCGTCGTGTTGGGCATGCCCTGCACCTCGTGCTCATGGGTGCAGGTGCTGCCGTGCTCCCAGCCGGCTTCCTCCAGGTAGTGGTCGATGTAGCCACTGCGCACCGCGAACTCGGTCAGCTCGGTGTCCGGCTGGGCAGCGGCCTCATTGGCCTTCCGCAGGGCGGTGATCTCCTGGCGCAGGCGATCGAGTTCCTCCTGGGAGGAAAGGGTGGCGAGGCGCTGCTCGCGCAGCTGGGCATCGCGCTCCGCCAGCTGCTCGGCGAGGGCCTCCAACTGCTCACGGCTCTGGGTCTGCCGGGCCGTGGCGGCTTCCCGGCTGGGCAACAGGTCGGCGTTGAAGCTGAAGCCCCTCACCCGCTGGGGATCGCGGCCGTAGGTGAGCGCAAACCAGCGCAGCACCTGAAACAGCTCGCGGGCGGCGGTGACCGCATCGCCAGGGCGGATCGGATTGCTGCGATGCACGGCCTTGTTGCCGAGGTCTTTGAGCAGGCGGAAGCGACGCATCTGCTCACCGGCCAGATCGCTGAACCCCCGCGCATGCATCAGATCCGCCAGCGTCTGGGCGCTCAAGGGCCGCTCCAGCTGCCCATCGTTGTCGTAGACCCACTCCACCAGCAGCTCGATCGTGCGGCGGGCGTAGAAGCAGGCGGTGCGAGGAGTCGGAAAGGGTGAACTGTTCGACCTTCTGCGCCTCCGCGTGGAGCTCAGGCCACTGGCCGGCGATGAGGGCGTACTGGGAGGCTGTCATCGGTTTAGGGTAGCGATTACCTGCTCAATAGTGGTAGCGCCCCTGCAGAAACTCCACACGGTTAGCCTTCGCTAGACAGACGCAGCGATGCTCCTGGGTGATCCGCCGAGACCACACGCCAGAGCCGAGGTACTTCAGAGGTTCCGGTTTGCCGATGCCGCTGGAAGGGTCACTCAGGATGGCCTTCATCAGCTCCAGCAGCCTTCGGGCGGTGCGTTTGTCTGTTTCCACCCAATGTTGCAGATCTTCCAGGAATTCCGGATGGCATCCCGCCTCCCGCTGCTTGCTCATGCCTCCAGCCGGGCCGCGAGATCCTCCAGGCGAAGGGGCGGGAGGTCGTCAGACCTGGCGCGCCCCAAGGCAGTGAGCAGGCGGCTGGCATTGCGGGGAGACCTCAGCAGGTGAGCCGTTTCCAGCAGCCCCTCCAGCTCTTCCGCCGCCACCATGGCGACATCACCGCCCTGGCGGCGCCGTACCAGCACCACCTCGCGGTCGTCCACGACCTTGTCCATCAGGGTCTTGAGCTGCTCCCGCGCCGCCGTGTAGGTGGTCTCGATGGTCATAGTGCTGTACAGGAAGTCTGTTCAGCTTAGCGAGAGTTTGCTCGAAGCCAGCCAGGACGTGATCCGCATCGGCCGCGTTGAGGGCACCAGTGCGCACCTTGAGCGCCAGGGCGGAATGCAGTTCGGTGGTCGTCCAGGGACTGATGGCCAGCGTCTCCGTGGTTTGCTCAACAAAGGCCGTCGCCGCTTGTGTGTGAATCTCGGGCGTGAGCACCGCCAGCACCGCGCAGGTGTCCAGATAGAGCATCAGGGAGCTGCTTCATCCCGCAGGGCGCGAATGGTGGCGACGCCGCTGCTTGTTTGGGCGGGCAAGCCCTCACGCAGGGCCTGGAGCTGGGGCAGCAGATCGCGCACGGGGCGGCGCGGCACCAGTTCGGCGATCGGCTTGCCGCGACGGGTGATCAGCACGGCCTCCCCCGTGGCGATGGTGTCGAGCAGGCTTGAGAGCTGGGCTTTGGCCACGGCCACGGTGACCTGGTGCATGCGGTTGACCATCTCAATGACCAACTTTAGGCCGGCCTGGCAGGCGCTCAGGAGACGGGGCGTCGATGCCTGGACCTGTGACACCTGTCACATAGAATCACACGATACCTCATATCCCCGCGTTGGCGATGGCGTCCTCCGGCCCCCTTGCCGAGCGTGTCACGGTGACGATGCCGGCTGAGCTGGTCGCCGGGATCGACCGCGTCGAGCGCAATCGCAGCCGCTTCATCGCCGAGGCCGTCCGGCATGAACTGCAGCGCCGCCAACGCCTGGAGCTGCAGCGGTCCCTGCAGTCCCCCCATCCCGACAGCTTCGCTACCGCTGCCCTCGGCCTGACCGACTGGGCCGAGGCCATGGCAGAAGCTGACAGCGATCTGCTGGACCCCAACGCCGGCACCCCGCTGACCTGGCGGGCGGAAGTCGGCTGGGTCAACCCCGAAACGGACGGGGTCCAGCCATGACTCTGGCCCGAGGTTCCCTGGTGCTGGTGGATCTGGAGCCCACCCGCGGCCATGAGCAGCGGGGCACCCGGCCGTGCCTGGTGGTGAGCGATCCAGCGGTGAATGCCAGCCAGCGCTTTCCTTTGATTGCCGTGGTGCCGATCACGGGTACGCCCGCCCCCGGCGCTCTCTATCCACCACTGTCCCCCGGGGCCAATGGCCTCACCAAACCGTCCTATGCCCTGGTGGATCAGCTGCGCTCGATCGACAAACAACGCATCCGACGTGGCTACGGGCACGTGAGTGAGGCTGAACTGGCTGCCGTGGACGCGGGACTGCGCCTGTATCTCGGTCTTGAGCCGGATCCGGGGTGAGGTGAACCATCCTCATGGCGGTGGCAGTCGGATCTTTATAAATTTTGCGTGCCAGCAATTCCTTGATTTCACTATGGCGAGGGATCGAGTTACGAAGATTCCGTGCTGGGTTCCACCACCATGAATGGTTGCCTCCCTCCCTCAGCAATTCACAGCCATGGCTGCTGAGGTGACGAAGCAGATCTCGACGCTTCACAGGTTCAAGGCCAGCTCCTCGGCCCCTGGGCCCGCAGCGTCCAAGGCATCCTGACGGTTGAACTCCAGCGCTTCGCGCAGAACCTCTCTCAGTGAGTCGAGCAGCGCTTCACGGCTCTGCTCCTGGGCGTTGACGCCGGGAATCTCTTCCACCCAGCCAATCCACCAAGGTCCATCCTGGCGAATCACAGCTATGTAGGCGGTTGCTGCTGTCATGTACCTTCCCACGCTTTTTGCTTACCCTAGCTCAGATCTGAGGCAATGCGAAGGATCTTGCTTTATGCGGATGAGAGGACAATCGACTATCCAAAAGATGATTTCGTTGACTGCAGACTGAATCCCATGCTCCTCGCGTCCCCTCCGATGACCTCGTGCTTCCCGCGATTCCTCGAGTTCTTCATGGATGCCCCCGCTGACAACGGTTCCCCATCGTCACACCGCCTAGAATGAGCTGGTGCATTCAGGTGACTGCATGGCCACCACCGTGCGGCTGGAACCAGCGACGGAGCAGCGTCTCGATCAGCTCGCCCAGCTGACCGGCCGGACCAAGGCCTTCACTCTGCGGCAGCTGATTGAGGCCGGGCTTGACGACCTGGAGGATGCCTACCTGGGTGCTGCGGTGGCAGAGCGCATCCGCCTGGGACAGGAGCGCACCACCAGCCTTGACGAAGTGGTAAAAGAGCTCGGCCTGGACCCTGCGGCTATCTGAAAGACTGCAGCAACTCGAATAAAGTCCTGAAATCAAGAGATCGAAGATGGCTGAATCCTGCGTGACGCTCCATGTCCAACGCCTTCCTGAGGGTGGCTATCTTGCCACGTCGGAGGCCATTCAGGGCTTGGTGGCTCAAGGCCGCACGGTGTCGGAAACCCTGGAGATCGCCCGTGATGTGGCCCGGCGGCTGTTGGAGGGACAACAGGAAAGAAGTTAGGTCGTTGTCTTTTCAGCTCAGGTATAGACTCATTCAGCCAAGAGCATCGAGAACCTCCTCCATCGTCTGATCTGTCTGCCCGGCTACGTCTTTGAGGATCTGCCTGAGTGTGCCAACGCGCAGTGGTTTGTGAGCTGGAATTGTGAGGTGCTTCTCTTGGCCTCCATCGATCCGAGTGAGGCGCATGTGGCTACCACTCTGCCTCGTGATGCTGTAGCCAAATCTCCCCAGACGTCTGGCGAGATCAACTCCGTTGAGATCCCTGGGGATTCTCACAGGGTCAACAACTCCTGCCGCACATGATGCAAGCGGATCAACGGCGGAGCCTGGCCATCCTCAAAATGGCAGTGCACCGCGTCACGGATCTCGCGGTGAAGCTCCTCGAGACTGTCTGCCTCGGTATGGATCGCCTGCCCCACGGCGCTGGCCCGATAGGAGCCATCCTCCGCTTCCTCGACAACAAACAGGATCTCGTTCATGGCGTTGGCCTCATGGACCCATTCTGGCGGTGATTCGGGGCGTGTGCACTTCCCTGTGTGATCACCAGCTTGGGGGCCTGCACCGCGAGGTTGCCAAGGCCCTCATCGATGTGCACCACCGAGCCGATGAAGTGCACACCGATCTCCTCGGTGGATCCGGCGCGGAGGATGTCAGCCCTGAGCTGCTGGCATTCCTTCCGCGTCCACGAATAGGTGCGCTGATCAATCGGGATGATGAACTGGGAGACGGCGCCCAGGATCTGGAGGAGCTTGGCTTCTGTGGCTTTCATTCGTGCTCTCGACCAGCAAATAGACGATGAGAAACTGAGCCAATAAGCCTATCAGCCTCAGCAACAGAAGGAGAAAGTGACGCCCGAAGGCCTCTGATCTTATTGAGCTTTTCTTCGAATTCCGATTGAGCGCTGGGCTCAGGCAGAGTAATTTGTAGCTGCTTGAGGTGTGACGGGCCGAAGTTCTTCTGCGCAGAGCCCGTCACAAGCTTGGTGATTTGCGCTCTAAACTCCCGACTCTGAAGCCATCCCTGAAGAAATAGAAGGCTGGCACCAGCCATCTTCGGTTTAAACCGGGTTGTACTTGTGTTCATGCACAATGGCAGGTGCTCGGCGGAAGCAAAGGCGGATCGAGTACGAAGCAGTCCATCTTCATCAATCGGGATACCCGATGAAGGCATAAGCAGATCCCCCTCGTCGACTA
>Ga0194130_10005609_pt1 | contig 15009 bp, 18 predicted proteins | sample TA2KigsurfametaG_FD_160084 | JGI IMG/M metagenome (GOLD analysis project Ga0194130, IMG submission 160084) | Freshwater microbial communities from Lake Tanganyika, Tanzania - TA2015050 Kigoma 12 surface | ecosystem: Environmental > Aquatic > Freshwater > Lake | place: Tanzania: Lake Tanganyika... | reverse complement strand
CAATAAAAGCCTTGGCAAAACATCCATTAACCGACATCGGTTTACAACAATTTTTAGCCGATCACGCAAAAGGAAATAAGTAAAACATGCTTTCTAAAGAAGCACGAAAGGAACGAAATCTCCTATTCTGGGCTGCTTTCAAGGCGCTTATGCGAAAGCGCCTATCCTCCTCTGGTCGAAGAGTAAATTGGGTAAGCTACCCTACCGAAGTCAAAAACACCTACCTGCGCTTGGTTTCAGACGGAAAAATCACAGCTGTTTGTTACGATATCCAATTCAAAGATGAAGGAATTCAAGCTCTTTTTTGGGAACAATTAGGTGAGTTGAAAAAAGTTTTGGAAGAAAAAATGAAACATCCAACCAAATGGGACAATTCATTTATCAATACCGAAGGAATGAAAATTGGACGCATCTCCTGGGAGTTAGAACATGTGAATTTTCACAACGATAAAGATTGGCCAATAATCCATCGATTTTTCAAAGAGCGTTTGATTGAATTTGATACTTTTTACCAAGAATTCAAAGATATACTCATTTCATTGGTTGATTAACGTTATTTTTGCGGTATGACGAAACTATTTATTTTCTTTTTGCTCATGTTAAATTTCCAAATCGGAAATACTCAAATAACACTTTTGTCATCAGATTTTCAGTCGGGAATCCCTTCTAATTATACAATCCTCAACAACGATGGAAATTCGCCTTTTTCTACGATGACGCCATTCATTGGTCAAGAGGCATGGATTTCATTTCAAGACCCCGACAGTACCTTAAACCTAGTTGCCGCGGCTACCTCTTATTTTGAAACAGCCGATTCAGCAGATAGATGGCTCATTACTCCAAAACTAACCTTGTCTTCTTTTGGAAATTATATTTCATGGAATGCGAAATCACACGACCCTTCCTTTCCCGATGACTATGTAGTTTTACTTTCAACTACCGATAGCTTACCTTCAAGTTTCACGGATACCATCGGTAGCGTGGAACAAGAGAATTTCGAGTGGACAGAAAGAGAAGTTGATTTGAGTGCCTTGGGATTGAATGATTCATCCGTTTACATCGCTTTCGTTTTAAGGACATTTGATGGTTTTAAATTGTATTTGGATGATATTATGGTTCGTGGAGAAGATGCGAGTGGTGTGAATGAGTCAACCGTTGCAGATTTCAAGGTTTACCCTAATCCATTTAGGGATGTTCTACAAATTAAATCAGATATGAGCCTTGAGTCCATCTTAATTAAGGATCTGAACGGAAAAACACTTCTCGAAACAACTGACAAGACCATCAACCTAAGTTTTCTCATGAACGGATATTATTTTGTTGTTTTAAAGTCTAAAAACCAATTATTTACATATACAGTTTTAAAGTTTTAGTTTGATGTCTAAATTAATCGAAAGCATCAAAAATAGCTTACAAAATCAATTTAAAAACGAGGAGGGAAGTCACGATTGGCAGCACATTTTACGCGTTTACAACATGGCTTTGCATCTTCAATCGATTGAAGGCGGTAATCGTGAGATAGTAGAATTAGCTGCTTTGTTGCACGATGTATCGGATCACAAATACAATGGAGGAAATTTTGACGCAGGTTGGCAAGTGGCTCGACAAGTTATCTTAGATTTTGGTGGAACTAAAGAACTGGCAAATGGAGTTTCTGACGTTGTAAAAGTAATTTCCTTTAAGGGGGCCCTGGTTGAAGATTCAGAAACCTCATTGGAAGGAAAGATTGTTCGTGATGCAGATCGATTGGATGCTATAGGAGCCATCGGAATTGCCAGGGCATTTGCATACGGAGGATCTAAACACAGGCCCTTGTTTAACCCAAGTGTCCTTCCTATTTTACATCAAACAAAAGAAAGCTACGCAAATGGAAAATCTCATAGCATCAATCATTTCTACGAGAAATTACTCTTGTTGAAAGATCGAATGGAAACAAAAACCGCAAAAGACATCGCACGTGAACGGCAAGTTTTTATGCTTTATTTTCTAAAGCAGTATTTTAAAGAGGAAGGTCTTTCAATCGAAGGTTCGGCATTCGATTTATCAAGTTATCACGTGTTTGAATGAGTTTTTCCCTAAAAACAGATGCTTCCTTACTCTCAGGGTATAAATATTTATGGTTGAGCGATCGGTGATAAGCCTCTACTTCACTGCTTAAATTCAGAGTGTTATCATCCAAGTAGGTGTTTTTGAATTTATTCCAAATATATTGAACGGCGATTTCGTTTGGATGCGCTAAATCTTCCTTTGAAAAACGGTAGTCCCTCAGTTCATCCATGAAAATTTCATAGGCAGGAAAATAGCAAACACCCTCGCCCTCGAGCAGTTCACACAACGCGAGCAATTTCGCTTTACTTCTACTATTTTCTATCACTCCGTCTTTTAAATGCCTCACAGGACTTACCGTTGAAAGCACTTTCAAATTCGAATTAATTCGCCGCAACTGCTTCAAAATAGACGATATCGATCGTTTCATTTCATCCGTTGAAGAAACTACTTTATTAAAATTTGCTGCAGGCTGTTGATGACAGTTTGCGACGAGGAAGTTGGAAGATAATTTATATCCATTGGAAGTACCAAAGGTTAAAATTAAATGTGTCGCATACCTGAGTTTCCTTGCCAATTCATCGCCTAAAATCCCTAATTTTAAACATAATTCTTGTTCACTCATGGCATAAAGTTTTCCTGAGAACCCATAATCCATGAAAACATCCCCTTTTTTGACAAGGTGAAATTTACGTTCACCGAGCGCAAATGAAAGTGCGTGGGCGATAGAGTTTGGGTGAAACAGCGTACCAAAAGGATTTACCAAAACATCAAAACCTGCTTCTGATATTTTTTCTCCAATTTCGTCAGAAAAACAACTTCCCATTGTAACAACACAAGCACCATGATTAAGGTTTATGTTTTCCTCAGGAATGTTGAATTCAACACGAAAATTATCAGTCATTGATTAATGCTTTTGCCGTGAGTCGCGCGCTGTCTGTAATTTTTTCACCACTCATTAGTCGGGCAATTTCTTCCACCCGCTCGGTTTCACTTAGTTCTGTAATTTGGGTTACCGTACGATTATCCGCTACATATTTTTTTACAAAATAGTGTGTATTGGCCTTTGCTGCTACTTGAGGCAAATGAGATATGGCAAAAATCTGCTGCTGATTACCCATCTGTTTTATAAACTTTCCCATTTTTTCGGCAACTTCACCCGAAACTCCGGTATCAATTTCGTCAAATAAAATCGTAGGTAATTGTTTTTTCTCTGATAGCATTTTCTGAAGGGCCAACATAAAACGAGAAAGCTCACCGCCACTCGCTGCCTTTTCTACAGGTACCGGAGCATAACCCACATTGGCGGAAAAGAGCCATTCCATTTTTGTAATTCCAGATTTATCAAATTCATCCATTACCCTTAAGTCAATGAGGAGTTTTGTATTCGGTAAATTCAACTCTATCAGTAAAATAGAAAGCTCTTGAATGACCTTATCACTTTGTTTTTTTCTTTTTTCATGTAAGGTTTTTGCTAGTTCCAACAAGTGTTGTTCCTGAGACAAAACAAGCTGTTCTAATTTTGCGATTTGCTCTTTCAATTGCTCAATATTAAGGGTCTGCCTGCTTAATTCATTGTAACAATGGGCTAACTCTTCTTGGTTTTTACATTTATGTTTATTGAGTAGCCGATTGAATTCATCAATCTTTTGCGTTAATTCACTCGCTTCTGATACTGACAACTCTGATTCTGAAATATTGCCATTTGCAACAGAGGCAATATCTTTCAACTCTAGACGAACGCTTAAAATTCTTTCTGCTAATTCTTTCAACCGTCCATCAATATCAGACCATTTGTCCGTTAACAAACTCAGCCGTTTTAAGATGTCCAGTGCATTTCCCTCCTCCTCTACAGATGCAATACTCGCATAACATTCATTTAAGCCACTTTGATTTTCTGCACGCCTCAATTCCTTTTCCAAGCCCTCATAGTTGATGCAAGACATATTCAATTTCGACAGTTCCTCTCTTAAGTAAAGTGTATAGTCTATTGACTTCTCTGCGTCATGTAAAGCATTCTTTAAGGTATTTAGTTTACTTTTCTCTTCCTGATAACACGTAAACTCTCTTTGAAAGGAGGAGGATAAATCAAAGGTGTCTGCCAAATGGTCAAATAATTCCATTTGAAAGCGCTTATCTTTTAGTTCAATGGTGTTAAACTGAGAATGAATATGAACTAATTTAATTGCCAATTCACGTTGAAGATTTAAATTAACGGGAGTATCGTTGATAAATGCTCTTGATTTCCCCTCCTTTGTTATCTCGCGTCGAACGATGAGTTCATCATCCTGATCAATCTCATGACACTTTAACCACAAACTTATTTCTTGATTTGAATCAAATTTTCCCTCTACTACAGCTTTATTAGCCGATGCACCAATGATACTGAAATCCGCGCGTTCGCCTAAGATTAAATGTAAAGCATCCAATAACATAGACTTGCCAGATCCCGTTTCTCCTGTAATAACTGTAAAACCTGGTTGGAGGCTTAATTTCACCCGTTCTATTATTGCAAAATTTTGAATAGTAAGCTGCTTGAGCATATTAATTCATTATTTCAGCATAACGGGAAGAATTCCCTGAGTCTAACTTTTTTAGAAGATTTACAAAATCAGTTTTTTCTTTCAATTCTGAGTCCGATAACACTCCTTTAAATTCTAAAAATTTCCCATAAAGAAAATTCTGAACATTCACGTTGTTCGGTCGCAACTGAATAATGGGATTTAGTTTATCTAGCGCATCAAACATGGCTTTTTTTGCAGACGGCTTATTCTCGTACAACTTATCGATTCCCTCGCGATGATATGTATAGTTACACTCTCTCAAAGGTTCATAAATTTGATGCAAAATATTATCTACGAGCCAGAAACGATTCTTTTTTCCCGATTCGCTTGATTTCCAACCCGCAAAGTTAGTAGATTGAGCAGTTGAAACAATTTGTTGAGCTTCGGTAAAATAAGGTGTTCCGCCTTTTAGGGAGAATGAATCATAGTCCATTCCAATGATAAAATATGCGTAAAATGCTAGAATTGAGGTTAGGTTATCCTTAAATTGATTTTGAGCATATTGCAAAACTGTATTTCGAGAGAATGCTATTTGGACGTCATCGTCCTGAAAATTAAATAAAACTGAATTATAATTAGAATTAAAAGCAGGTCTGCTTGATTGAATAGATATACTACCGATATAATTTCCTGCACCCGCAATTCCTTTTACTTGAATACGTAAAATACAATTTATACGCTCTTCAATATTGAATTTATCTTTGGTCCATGTGGTATTATTCATAAAGTCGAATGTCATCTGTTTTAATTGATCTAAAATTTCCTTTTCCGTAGAGGTAACCTCAACCTTATTATCAACGATAACATCTACCTGACAATTCAACTCTTGTGCATATTTTTTTATGACAAACCCGGATAAAAACAACAAAGACAGGTAATATTTCAGCATACTTTTTCAATAAAATTTAGAATATCCAATGCTACCTGAGACTTTGGCTTTTTGTCAAAATATTCACATGTCCCATCTCTGTTCAAAATAGTAATTTTATTCCAATCTGATTGAAAGGTTGTTCCTTCATTTTCCATTGAATTCATAACAATAGCGTCTAAATTTTTGTCATTCAATTTGGATAACGCATATTCATTGGAATTATTGGTTTCCAATGCAAACCCCATCACATATTGTTCTTTTTTCTTATTTTCAGCCGCCCATTGAAGCACGTCAGGGTTTCGTGTAAGTTTTAATTCAAAATCAGCGGATTTCTTTTTTATTTTTTGGCTTGCCATTTCAATCGGCCGGTAATCCGCCACTGCAGCAGCGAAAATGCCAATATCCTGAGAGCTCCAATTTTCTTTAACACAATCCATTAGTTCTTGAGCAGATAATACGTCAATTCTTGTCAAGAGAGGATGGACTAATTCAAGGTTGACTGGTCCAGATATCAACGTAACTTGATATCCCATTAAAAGCGCTTTTTCTGCTAATTCAAATCCCATTTTTCCACTTGAAAAATTTCCGATGTATCGCACAGGATCTATTTTTTCATAGGTTGGGCCCGCTGTTATAAGTAGTTTTCTTTCAGAAATTGTATTTGAATACATGGCCTCATTTAAATAATCTGCAATTCTCTCCGGTTCCTCCATCCTGCCCTGCCCCTCAAGACCACTCGCTAATTTTCCGGAGGTAGCCGGTATTACCAAAACCCCGTCTTGAATTAATTGATTCAGATTACGCAGTAGCGTTGGATGTTTGTACATATCTAAATCCATTGCTGGAGCAACAATTGTCTTGCATTTGAGCGAAAAATAAGTGGCCAAGAGTATGTTGTCGCAGGCACCTGAAGCCATTTTGGACAACGTGTTTGCCGTTGCAGGCGCGATGAGAAAAATATCAGCCCATAGAGCAAACTCCACATGGTTGTTCCATTCACCCGTGTCTCTATTCCAAAATTCTATCGCAACAGGGTTCTCTGAAAGCGTACTAACAACAAGTGGACTGATAAAATCAGTAGAGGAAGGAGTCATTATGCATTTGACCTCCGCACCTTTACTTTTTAATATCCTTAATAGGTAAGCAATTTTATAAGCTGCAATACCTCCTGTTATTCCGAGAAGGATGCGCTTTCCTGTCATTATTTATCTTCTTCAGGATGACGAACGTAAATTTTGTCTTCTAATAATTCCTGGGTAGCTATAGCAGTTGGTTTTGCCATGCGCTCATAATGTTTAGAGATTTCAATCTGTTCTCTGTTTTCAAAAATCTCCTCCAAATTATCGCCTGAAGATGCGAATTCTTGCAACTTTTGGTTGAGCTCCTCTTTCATCTCCACACTAATTTGATTCGACCTCTTAGAAATTGCTACTAAGGATTCATAAATATTTCCAGTTTTCTCCTCTAACAATATGGTATCCCTAGTTACCGTGGTCTTCTCTGCTGCAATATTTTTTACACTCATGTTAATTAGGTTATTTAAATTCTTGGCCCAATTCCATTTTCTCCATCATAGAATTTAACTTGGTTAAATAACTAGAATTTTTGAATTGGATCGCAAAGTTACGGAATCTTTCTATAGTTTTTTCAATTCTCTCTTGTTTTTTACTCTCAACACTATTTTGTGTGAGTAAAATGGAATTCATTACCAGTAAATAGCTAATTTCTTCGAGAAATATGGATTGACTGTACATAGACAAAAAAATCTCTGCAGAAGTTACTGCAGCACGGTAGTTTTCCGTTTTTGAATAAAGCTTTATCTCTTCGAAATCCTTTCTTTCAATTTTAAATCGTAAATCATCGATTATTGAATTGCAAGTATCCACCAATTTACTGTCGGGATAACGATTCAAAAAATTTTGAACGTTAACTATTGCCTTTTCCGTTTCTCCTTGATCTAAATAGTAACTTGGGGAGTTTCTAACACTACAGAGCGCTTTCATAAACATGGTCTCCTCATTCTTCTGTCCAAAAGGGAATTTGGATAAATAAGAGTCAAAATAGTATTCTGCCATGTAATAGTCTTCTGTCTCAAAATAGGCCTTAGCCAGTCGGTAATAAGCCAATTCACCTTCTCCGCTACGTGGTGAATGTTGGTAGATTTGCTCGTACAATACAATGCATCGATCAAAATCACTTTCATTGTAAAGCCTATCGGCCGTTTCAAATTTAAGCTTGTAGTTATCTCCTTTCACAATTTTAGAGTATTCAGAACACGCCAAAGTGAAAAATAAACAGGAAAAAACAAGCATCAACTTTATCATCTCACCCTAAGACTTTTACCCAACTGTAAAACACTGGATGTTTTAATACGATTTAACTTACAAAGTTGTGAAACGGTTGTGTTATATTTTCGCGCAATGGTAGACAGCGTATCTCCTGATCGTACGCTGTAGTATTTAGCCTGTTTCGGTTTAATAATTGGTTTTGATTTTACCACTACCTGTTCATCTTTTGTGCCTTCGGAGGTTATCATTTCATTAACTAGATCCGGATCGCCCGCGGTAAAAAATTCGTCACTGGGTTTGGCTCCCGAACGAAACAAAGCCTTGTGTATTAGAACACTATCCTTTTTAATTTTTTTTGACTGAAAATTAATAATCTCCTCGGGATTTATGGTAGCATCGTAAAATCTTACCTCAAAATGCAAATGTGACCCATAAGATCTACCTGTATTTCCACCTAAACCTATTGCATCGCCTGCTTTTACCTCTTGGTTTGGATAAACTAAAATCTTACTCAAATGAGCATAAAAAGTCTCAAAACTGTTAGGATGTCTCATCACAACTAAATTCCCATATCCTCCCTCGTTGTATTTAGCATAACGTATTTTACCCGACCATGCCGCATATACCGTATCCCCTGTTTCGAGGTCTAAATCAATTCCTAAATGATACCTGCCATTTCTGAACTTATAGGTTGATGTAACGGCTCCCGATACGGGAGGAAAATACGCGCTACTCTCACCACCGTTCACATGCACCCAAATAGAGTCCTTCAGTTGGCTAAGGTCATTACGCACCCCCGAAAAACAAGAATTATTATTCCAAGCCGTACGATATGGAAAGTTTTGATTTTTAGTCATGAACTCATGTACTCTTTCATTCATAATGCCATCGAAATCGTTACTGTTGTAAAAACGCCAAGTTTGATTGGAAAAAACTAATATTCTACCAATACTAGACTCTACCGTGTCAACGCACTTTTGCGCTCTCAAGAGGGAAATATTAATTACAGATAACAACAAGATGGTTTTGAATGACAAAACGTATATTTACGAGGCATAAAATTACAAAAAAAATCAAATTGCCCGTAAATCATCCACCTCTACATTAAATAATACGGATTCATTTGGCCTCACTTTATTCGTAAAACCATATTTCCCATAAGCCTGTGTAGCCTCCAATATAATCAAATAATGTTCTCCTATTTTTGCGTTTTTTAATACTTTTCGCAAACCGGGAACGAGTGCATTTTGACCGGGAATGTATCGAATTGGAGTGTTTTTAAAATAAGTATTGATAACATTAGGCGTACTCTTCGTGGAAACCATCATGTGAAGAAAAAACTGCTTATCTTCCGTTTTATCCAAATCAGATGGGGCACCATTTTTTATCAACCAGGATTTAATTCCGCCAGAATCTGTACTAGGAGCAATAAACGAATGAATTTTTACATATAGCCAAACACTTGAATTAGCAGGGATGACATCTCCGAGACCTTTAGCGCCATAGGCAAAAGGCGCCGGCATCTCGATTTTAGCAAAGTCTCCGACAGATAATTCTTTAAAAGCTAGATCCCATCCGATGGTTTGCATGTTATAACCAACAACAAAAGGGAAACCCGGAAGATTTGCTCGATTGTTTCCATCCACAATCCTACCGTCCGGAAGGGCTATGCGATATTCAATTAGAACCATTTCACCGTCCAAAATAGTTCTTCCCTCCGCGTTGTGTATCCACTTAATTTTTATACCATTCGCTAGAGATTTACTCGTTACAACTTTTCCTTTTTCAAATGACTTTAAATTCTCCTTCCCATCGCCAAAAGAGGATGTATCTTTATTTCTATTTTCGTTGTCCTTTTTTTCTGAGCTAACTTGAACTTTTTCCTCGGTCTTATTTTGTTTCTGAACACAAGCGCTTAAACTCAAAAGCGCAACGAAAGAAAGTGCTAGTAGTCTATTCATCTAATTCTAATTAGTTCAACATCAACATAAAGTATCTCTTGAGGGGGAATGGTATAGCGATCTCCTAAAAGACCGTGACCAAGATAACTTGGTAAAATGAACTTTGCCTGTTCTCCAACCCGCATTAACTTTATGCCTTCTTGAATCCCCGACTCTAAGTGACTTTTACCAATGATAATATTTTCCTCTTTCTGAGCCGAATCCGTTTGATAACAGAGCGTTCCATCAAGCCTTTCTATTTTCATTTTTACAGAGACATCGGCACCACTTTTTACCCTGGCCCCATTACTTTTTTTATAAATCATGTATCTTAAACCAGAAACACTTGTTTGCATTTTTAGGTAATAGTGATGTTTTAAGAATGCAGATATTTCTAATTGCTCTCGCTCATTTACCTCACGGTTAAAATCAACAGAGTGATTCTTACTCCAATCCTGACCAGTTTGGCTTTTTTCAGTACCTCTATCCGGACGACAAGACACAAAAAGTGCCAATAAAATCCACATTGAACAAATTTGCATACGCACATTTTAACGCATTTAACAATCAAATAGTTACAGAAAATGGACTTAATTCTATCATGGAATCATGCATTGACCACAGTCTAAAGTAGGATCTTCATCATCATAAGTTATCAATTCCCAAAAACAATCAAAATTTTGAACCATTATAATGTGATCAATATAGTTATGCATTCCGGTATTATATAATTCTAAAATTTCGATAGTTTGTATATTGTTTGTTCTATCATTGATTCCAATACTATAAATACCCAGAGTTTTTCTGGTTTCATTAAATGTTGCTTTAAGAAGCTCATTAGCATCTTTATCTTTCATATATTCGATACCATCCGAAAAAAATAATGTATCTGGAATTGATTTGAAATAATTCTTATTCCATTTTTCAAATTTATCGAAAGCTACTAAATATTGAGTTTGTAACGTTGAGTCTTTAAGTTTTTTATACTCCCCAGAAATAACTTTATAACGGGTATATGGTCCGGTATAATCAATGCCGTATGAATCTAAAAGTTTATTTTGACTTTGATTTAAAGATGAGAAATTAAATATAGTCTGTGTAAATGAAACACTCGAAGAAAAAACGGAAATAAAAACAACTAATTTTTTCATGACTTTAAATTTTAGGATTACAGAAATAATTGGCATCGGTGAGGTGTTTGCAAATCACCATTAATGAATAAAAAAAACCTAAGGAGTAGATTTAAGTGCTTGTAAATCAGACTCAAAATTCTTCATGTATTCCTTTGCAAAGGTGACGTTCTTTGTGTTGTAATAGTCAATTAGAAATTTAACATCGCGGTAATTTCTTTTCAGTCTCGTTTGTGCAGTTTGAATAGCCTGAAGTGAATTTAAAAAACGCTGCGTGTTTAAAGAATATGCCCTTCTTAGCGTCGTTAATTTTAAAATTTGCTGGTATACTTCAGGATTGTAAAGTCGTGCATATTTAACGTAAGCACCTATAAAAATATTAAACTCATAATACGCATAATGAGTTTGCAAAGCTTCCTTGAAAAATGTTACAGCAAGAGCCGTGTCCTTGTTTTTTAAGGCATTGTCGTAGGCAATTAATGCCGCTGTACAGCCATTTTGATAGGCGGAATATTCATCCATAAGTCCAACGATACCATTCACATTTGCCCCGACGTTTGATTGTTTTGAAACATATGTTTTATAACGAAAGAGCTGCTCCTTGGCTTCCACACTCACCACTTTTTCAATAAGGTCTGATTTGAAAAATTTGTCGGCAATTTGATTTTCTTGATCGGTAAGAACCAAATAAATGGACGGATCAATGAGAAAACCATTGGAAGCATTTTTATGATGCGTAGATTCGTGAATTATGGATTCAAATTCGTCGATCAAATCCTCCTTTTTTTGTGCATTGAAATCATTTGCCTTTAACACACCCCCAACATAAACAGTCCAGTTATTTGGAGACGAATAACTTGTTTGAATTAACGAAACATAAGAAGGAGCATACTGTTGACAAAAGGTAATCACATAATCCTTTTCGGAATACATCGGGACATTCTCTGGAAAATTGGTTTGTTCTTTCACGGTAACTAAAGGCAGCGCGTTATGCTCTACACATTCTGTCACCCGGCACTCCGAAACTTGGGAAAATAACTGATTAGAAAAAAATAACAACGAAACGAAAATCATGTTTGCATTCATAACAAGAAAATTTAAGTAGTCGTTTTGTCATCAACCTAATAATACTTCTGAAAAAATTGGTTACAAGGTATTGACGGCTTCTCAGAGAAAATTCAAAACAAAAAAAAGACTTATCCTTTTTTTAGAATCATTTTTTAACTATTTTAACAACAGATTTTGAAAAATAATCACCTGCCAAATGAGTAAACTTCTTCTTATTTTTTCAATAATTTTTATAAGCTGTGGAAGTTTTTCTCAAAGCAGGTACATCTCGACAACAACTAAAAAAATAGTTTTTACAAGAGATGGAGGTAAATGCCAGTGCTGTGGCGGCTATTCCAACCTTGAATACGATCATGTTGTCCCATTTTCCTGCGGAGGAAGCAGTGAGCCCTCAAATATTCAATTACTTTGCCTCACATGTAATCGAAGTAAATCAAATAGTTGTTACTGCAAGGTTCACAACAGAAAGGTAGGAATCAATTGCTGCGATGGGAAAACTTCAGTGAGGAAATCATCCCCAGGATCACAGAAAAATGTAAGTGCGTCAAGCCAATGCACGGGTACCACTAAAAAAGGAGCGCGTTGCAGAAATCGGACAACCAATTCATCCGGTCGTTGCTATTTACATTAATGAGGTATCAACTAACTCGAAATAAAACAACAAATGGAATTTTTATTTGCACTTGATCAGGATACAGAGGAAGTAATCGTTTCACATTCGCCAAAGGGCAGTTCAAAAATAAATTTTATTGAACGTATTAAAAAGGAAGACAACACGCAGTTTTACGGGGCAGTTGAATTCTTATATACTATTTCTAGTTCCAGTAAATTTAACGCGAAAGTATTCAAAACCATGGATAAAGTGTGCCAATTACTTTACACCGAACATCAAGAAATTTATCCCATTTCACGACAATAATTTTACGCTGATTTCTTAGTAAGAATCGGGGAAGGTGCCGGATTTTGTCCCAACTTTTCACTCGACAAACCATTTCAAACGCATCAAATAGTTTACGGGCAACGGAGCGTTTCACTCCTTAAATGGACTTAAAAATAAAATTAAGGCAAGAGTTCTTTGATTCCTGCGACCAACTCGTCGAGGTCATCGAGAGAGGTATAAACATTCGGGGTGACTCGGACACCATTGACTTTTTCATACTCAATCGCCACCGTATGAACCTTGCGATTTTTAAAAAGAGCCCCCTCAATTTCGGTGCCCTTCATCCCTTGAATTCCGATATTCGCAATGCCGCAAGAATAGTTTTTTTCAAGAGGAGAGTAAAATACAACTCCCGGTAAATTTTTTACTTGGTCAGTCCAATATTTTTTTAGAAAAAATAAGCGTTTTTCTTTTCGTTCTGATCCAATTAAATGATGAAAGTCAATTGCGGTTCCAATGGCCATTTCCGCCGCAAAAGAGCGAGTCCCAAGGGTTTCAAATTTTCGTATATTGTCACTGTCCGGCTGGTCGTTGGAAAGTAAAGCCCAAACCTTTTGAATTTTATCTTTCTTGATATACAGCATTCCATTTCCGAAAGGAGCACACATCCATTTATGTAAACTTGTTCCGTAATAATCACAACCCAAGTCGGGTATTTGATATACCGTATGTGCAAACGTATGCGCACCATCTACAATGACTTCAGCACCCATTTTATGTGCCAAATCTGCAATTTTTCTCATGACGGGGACTGGTATTATTTGCCCTGTCCAATTGATAAGGTGTGTGAGATGAACAATTTTCGTTCGAGGGGTTATCGCCGCGGCGTAATTTTCGAAAATATAGTCCTCATCGGTCGTGGGCATATTCAATTCAACGGTTTTTAATTGAATTTTATCCCTTTTTTCGCGTTGCTTCCATGCGTTGCGCATATTTGGGTAATCGTATTTTCCCATAACTACCTCATCCCCTGCTTTCAAATCAAGACCAAAAATGATTGTATTTAAAGCTTCTGTGGCATTTCTATTGATACTGATCTCCTCTGGATCCGTACCGCAAAATTTGGCTAATTTCCTACGCAAAGGTTCACGACCTTCATCCAAACTTCTCCACATGTAATAAGTTGGTGCCTCATTACACCACTCGTAATATTTCATGTGTGTATCCTGAACTTGTTTGGGTTGAGGACTCACTCCTCCATTATTCAAATTTATAATATTTGACGACGTGGTAAAGCAGGATCTCACCCAAGCCCAAAAATCATCGTCATCCAAGGCAGATACAGATGAAACATCAAGGGAGGAAATTGGATTGGTCTCCGATGACCATGCACTAGAAGTCGACGAAATGAGTGCGCCACTCGCAAAAAGTGCCGACTGCTGAATAAACTTTCTCCTACTGGACATGCTGTTCTTTTCAGTGAAGATACTAAATATTAAGATACGTAGTTCTCCAAAAACCAGCTTGAATAAATATGTTTAGTTAACACGCAACTCATCATTCGTTATCAATAGCTCTGATCAACTATCCGACAGGTCAACTGGCAGTTGGTATGAAATTATTAAAAGGAGAAATATGAACCAAATAAATTAAAATATTTTAAAATTGTCAGATCTTTTTTAATTTTGCAGAACTTATGAAAAAGTCCTGCTGGTTGATAACATTTTTACTACTTATTGTTATGGTGGGAAAAAGCGTCGAGCATTCTTTGGAACAAATGACGGCAGAATTAATAAGTGTTCAGGGTGCAGATCAGAGCGAAACCAATGAAAACCCAGAAGATACAAAAGAAATTGAAAAAAGTGAATTTAGTAACAGTTCTTTATTCCTCATTAAACTGAATTTAATAAGTTTCGTAAATTCAGAATTACCAAAAGTAGGAAAACAAGAAAAACTTTTGAGTAATTTCATTAAAATTATATCCCCTCCCCCACAGTCCTTTTAAAGATTAAGCTATTGTGAAAAAAAATACACTATCCTATTTGAATTAGGAGGTGTAAATTGCGTTATTAATTTTATAAAATCATACTATTAAAAATGGAAAATTTAAACAATCAATTCACCGCAGAAATGGTGAAAACAACTTTACAAGGATGGTGTAATGCCGTTGTAGCCACAGGAAAAGTATATGATGAAGGAGGCGATGTTAAAGCATTTGCCAA
>Ga0194130_10005603_pt1 | contig 15031 bp, 15 predicted proteins | sample TA2KigsurfametaG_FD_160084 | JGI IMG/M metagenome (GOLD analysis project Ga0194130, IMG submission 160084) | Freshwater microbial communities from Lake Tanganyika, Tanzania - TA2015050 Kigoma 12 surface | ecosystem: Environmental > Aquatic > Freshwater > Lake | place: Tanzania: Lake Tanganyika... | reverse complement strand
AGGCGAACCAGCCGCTGGATAAACCTTCTCGGTGTCCGGTAGCAGCGAGATGCGGCCACGCGTCCACGGGTCGATACCTTTCGACGTGTTGAAACGGAACGCCTCAGCCTCCGCCGTATCCGCATACAGTTGACCGGCACCGTAATGCCACGACGACTGCGAACGCCGCCACAAACCCTGCGGGTTCAACGACGCCTCACCAGGCTCCGAAGATTGGTCCACCGAGTCACGGACACGCGCATCAAACACCCGCGAAAACTCGTTGCTCGCCATGTCCAACATGTACGGGCGACCGTTGATCGCCACAGGAAAAATGTCGGGCACCAACTCCGACGAACCCGTACCCGAATAGAACGCGGTGGCAGGAAAGAACGCCGCTGTAAAATCGTTCAGCGCAGCCATGCGGCTACTTCCTGAACTTGATCGGGTACTGCGCTTTCAGGCGACTTGATTCGGCCGCAATACGATTACGTCGCAGTGCCGCAATGTTGGCGAACGAACGAGACACCGCTTCGGCGGGCACCTCTTCTGCTCGGCGCGTGTCTGATTGCGACTCGGTAAAATTGCGCTTGATTTCGCGACCCGCCATCAATCGAATTATCACGCCGAGTTCGACGATGTCGTCGCACGTTGCCGGCAGAAAACAATCGACGGTAAGGTCTGAGTTTTCTGATGCCGCTTGGACGAATGGCGCTTTGTGCCTTATGCGCAACGTACCGGCCTTGAAGATTTGATCGAACACCAAGGCATTGCCCGATGCGAAGTCGGTGGTTGGCAAACCGGTTTGCAAACGCACGGTGTGAATCACCGGGTAGTCATCGGCAAGGTAACGCAACCGCACGTCAATTAGGTCCAATATTGTGCCGGATCCGGTGATGTTGATTTGCCGATCAGACCCGTTGTAGCTGAGGCTTGTTGACACAACCCGGAACAAACCGTTAGAACTGGAGGACAAATCGTCAAGCTCGGCGTTGAGCGCATCGAGCATTTGTGCGCGGGGAAACCTTGGGCTTAGTATTGTGATCGCAGAAGCGGAATGCGACGCAGCGGTAGAGCCCGCATACCCGCGTTCAACCGTTAGTGTTTTTGTTGCCGGGTTTGCTTCCCAAACATAAAAGAGTTCTGAGTCAACCTCGAATACAGAACCAGTGCGAAGGCCGCCAAGATCGTAAGTAGTAACAACGCTCGTCGCACTACTGTTGAGGCTCGACGCCAACTTGTTGCGTTCTTCAACGGTCCCCGCCAACATTTGGCGCGACGCCCTATTGAGGACCGTCGCAACCGTAGTCATGGTCTAATGAGGATAGCTCCCATATTGGGCGCGAGCAGACACCTTGCGGGTGCGCTTGCGCTTTGTCGTCTTTGGTGCGCCAGCCATTTCTTTTGCCGGCTTCTTGTTGCCTTTCACTTCTTCTTCCCGTACTTCATCTTTTTGCCAGTCTTCTTGGCTTCGGCCTTGGCCATTGCCTTTCCCTTGGCGGTGTATGGGAATTCTTTCTTTCCAACTTTTGGCATGACTGCTCCTATTGGTGAATGGATATTGGTAACGAGTCTAGCAATCCCATTTGCGCAACGCAAGGGCCTTGCGCGTGGGTCGACCCTTTTTGTCCTTCATGGGTCCAGGCATTCCACCCATTCGGGCACAGAACGATTTGCGACGGGCAGCCGCCTTTGGGGATTTCTTTGCCTGAGCAGCCGACACCGGTGGCTTCAGGTTCATGCCCTGTCGTTTGGCCGACGCGCGACCTTTGGCGTTCAATCCGCCCGCTGGGTTCTTGCCTTCTTTGCGTTGCCATGCTGCGGTCTTGGCCACTATCGGTACCTGCTTGTTTTCTTGGCGATGCTCTTTGGTTGTTTGACGAACTGTTTGCCCGCCTTGTTGCCCTTGGCTTTGGCGCGGTTGGTGGCAGCCTTTTCCGCGGGAGACAACGCATTCCAAGCAGCATCGGGCAGGTAACGCTTTTTGCCCTTAGACGGTTTGCCGTCCGACGTGCGCCATTTTTGCGCGGTCCAATCCTTGAGCGATTTTTGCGACTTGGAGTACGCCACTATTTGTAGCCCCCGCCAGCCTTCTTGTACTGAACGGCAAGCATCTGTGCTTTGCGGGCAGACCACTCACCGGGATCGCCACCCTTGGACCCGGCTTTGATTTTGTTGAAAAGGCGTTTGCGCATTGCGGGCTTGGTGTAATTGCCGGCCTCGTTGACGCGTGATTTGGTTTTCTTTTTTGCTGTCATCAGTCTGCTGTTGCCTCCAAACGGGCTGACCCGTTTATCTGTTCTGGTTGACCACCAGTCTGCCGGATTCTTTTGTAGGCGTCAAGGTCCCTGTCCAACATTTTTTCCTTTTTGTTCATTTCGGCCACCGCTTTTCGGGTGGGCATGGCGGATCCGGCAATCATAACGTTGGCCACGCGGCAGGCAAAACAGCCTGGCACATCTAGGTTGGCGTGCGTTTCTCTGTGCTTCATTTCCCCACCCGTCGTTTAGTAGAACGTGCCGCCGGCATCATAGAACGGTGTTGCCTTACCGGTAAACGCCGACGAAAACCCGATAATCACCGTGTCCAACCCGCCGACGATGATTGAACCCGTGGCAAGCCCGGCGAGCGAACCGAGCGGGTCGGCATTAGAAACAAAGGGTTCGCCTTCGCTTTCGATTCCGACATCGCCAGTCACATCGTTTAGCTGAGCTATTCGGTTCATGACGAACACGATGCCCTTGCCGACCGTACCGGCAATCGTGTTCAGGGCCCCCAACAGCTCCTTGCCGTCTGTGCCGGCCAGTATGTTTGCTGCGCCCTGGGCCGCCTTGCCATTCGTGCCCGCAAGTCGGTTGAGTTCTCCCTGGATGCTCATGAAATATATGCTCCGTATCCGGCAGCGGTTAGGTCGCTTGCCTCGCTGGCGGTTATTTCGCTAGCGTGTCCGCCCAAATAGATTTTCGTAATTGTGCTGAATTCGGCCGGTTCGTTTTCTGTAAAAGTGCCGTCATCAAGTTTGAACACGTTTCGGCCCCTGGCGGTAGGCGCGAAATGGCGGAACAACAATAGTTCGAGTCCGTCTGTGTCCACCTCCAACGAGGGAACCAGGTTGTCCGTTGGTGGAATAAATGTGGCCATTTGATTCCAAGTTTACACGAAGCGGGGAGTGGGGTAGGGGATCAACCCCACCCCCCACACCGAGTTATGGGTTAGTTGTTGCCGATGCTCGACGATGATTCGAGACGACGCAACGATGCCTCACGGAACAAGCCGTAGCCACCCAACCAGTACCAACCAATCGGCTGGAAGCGGAAGAGCGTGTCGGTGATCGGACCACGCACCACGCGCGGGAACGGACCGTTCCCGTCGACGATTGAGTGCGCCTTGGCCAGACACTGACGGCCCATGATCAGGGTCGCGTACACGTCAATCGTGCCCGCTGAACCTGAACCGTTCGAGGCGTTCTCGAAGATCTTGCCACGCGGCGTCTCAATGAAACGCACGCCTTCGAAGGCTCCGATTTCGCCCATGTAGATGTTCGCGGGATCGCTGTACACGTGCGGGTCACGCCACGAGGCGACACCCGTTTCGCGGCGCAGGTCGTACGACACGTCGGGGTGAATGTAGCCCATGTACATACCACCGAACGACACGGCGTTTGCCTTGCGCAAAGCAGCCACGATCTTGCGAACGTCGTTCGCTTCGATGGTGTCTTCCACCTGGACCGTGGTGCGGCTTGCCGGATCGGTTGCACCGCCACCGCCGAACACCACGTTGGAGCCGGCCGAGATCACATCTCGCACGACGCTGTCAATCGAGATACCGGCGTTGTAGCCGACAATGTTGGCAGCCGCAGCGTCAACGTCGAGGAACGACGTACCGCGCAACTTGGCGGTCGTCGAAACGGCGTTGCCGTATTCGGTCAGTGATACGGTCACCTGGCTGTCGCTCATTGCGACCGCGGTGACATCGCTTGTTTCCGTGAGCGGTGTGTCAGCCACAGCAAGATCGTTGAAGATCGTGAAGGTGACTGCCGTTCCCGGCATTGCTTGTGCGACCGGCATCACGTCTGCCACCGCGTCGAACAGAAGTTCGCTGCGGAGCGCAAAGTACGCAATCCGATCAAATGCTGTCTGGTCTGTTGAAAGACTCGACAATTGTGTAAGGGCCATTGCCTCTACCTGTTACTTTCCCCGACAGGCGCGGGGCCTGCGGACTAGATTTTTTCTGCTTCTTGCCTTGCTTGAGCCAGCAGCTGCATCACTTCGTTAGAGTCTTTGGCCTGAGAAATCCTTTGGTTCCAATCAACCACGGGCTCGCTGGTTTGTCCAGCAGTGCTGGCTTTCTGCATCCTGCCCCACGCCTGTTGCTCCTGTGTAGGAGTAGCAGGTGTTTGGGCCTGGATCAGATTGGCCTCTTCCGCAGCTTTTCGAATGGCTTCTGGAGTGAACTCACCTTCGTAGCCCTTGATGAAGTACTTGGCCATCGGAGCATCCATCGAGATTCCGGCTTTGGAAAACGCCAGTTCTCTTTGAAGCTTGTCGGCTTCTGCGGCCTTTTCTCGTAAGGCCTTCACCTCGGACTCCAGTTCTTTCATTCTTGCTCGAACTGGATTCTTTCCGGTTTGTTCTTGTGCCTCGTCCTCTAAATCGTGAACGTCTGACATGTCTCACTCCTCGCCCACTTCGGACGCGGAGGGTGTCCGAAGGCTGCTGTCACCCTTGTGTTTCACACTAAAGCCGGGGCTCTCTAGTGGTGTCCCTGGTGGAACGCGTCCAGCGTACCACCCCATTTTGATTGTTGTCAAGGGGGTTATTGGGCTAGGCCAGCACCCGTTTCAACCGTGCCAGAGGTAGCACCGGATGTTCTGGCAAACTGACCACCAACCTCAAACTGGGCCAGGCGTTGCCGTTGGCGTCTCCTGACGGCATCAAGGGCGCTTGTGTCGTAGCGGAAGGTGGCACCGAGCTGTTGTTCGCGATTGATGTCCTCTTCTCCGTACAGCCTTTCATACAATCCAGCCAATGTGCCCATTTCCCCAAATCGTTGGAAAGCTTCTTCGCCGGTGATTCCCCGCGCAGCCAGAGCTTCTGCCTCGTCCTTGGTTAGTTGTATGCCGCCCTGCTCTTTGCCTCGCGCGGCAATGCCTGCGGCCTGGGCTTTGCGGGTGCGTTCGCGTGTGGTAAGCAACGGCTGTGCGCGCTTGGGGTCGAGGAAAAACATTGCTAGGTCGCCATCTGATACGTTGTACAACTCCTTCATTTGTGCTTTGACTGCCGAATCGGCGTCTGCGACTGCGCGATAGCCCTGATTGATTCTCTCTTGCAGTTCGGCCGGAGAAACATCGCCCTCAATGAACCCTTGAAAATCGGTGAGGTCGTTGTAAAATTCCGGGTCCAAGCCGTTAGCTCGTAGCATTTGCCGATATTGCTCTTCCAGGCCGATGTAGGTGGATGGATCGAGTTCGGGCAACCCGGCTGCTGCTCTAGCTGCATTGCCAGCAAAACGTCGTTTGTATGCCGGTTGATCGCGGAGAGCAAACACAATGGCGTTGGCGTCCTGCAGATCAACCATGCCAGAGGTAATGATGCTGTTGACCGCGCCTTCTAGTTCGGACAAACCAAACCGGGACAGCAGCGCACGCATCCTGCTAAACGCATCTGATCGTTTTTGTGGAAGAAACGGGTCGGTGGTTGAACTCGCTGTGTCGTCGTCTGTGTCGTCGTCTGTGTCGTCGTCTGGGTCGTCAGTTTCTGCTGGCCCGATGTCGGTTCGAGTTTGATTGCCGTCAATGTCAGTAAGAACTTGGATGCGGCGACCACCCTCAATGACAATCTCAGAACTAGCCGTGTAGTAACGACGTTTCGCCGCATAAGGGTCAACTGGCGGCGCAACCTCTTCGGTGGGTGTCGGCTCTAATACCGTGCCAATGTCTTCGAGCTGTACGTCTGTCATCGAATCAACCCGAAAGCCCTTTCCAGCGTTGAAGCAACGCTAGACATCAACTGATTGGCATTGTTCGTGTACCGCCACTCGTACTCTTTGTTGGTTTTCAACTTGCGAGACCAGTCGGTGATGCTCATTGCAGAACCATCTTCATTCTTGTGCTCCAAAGCCAGGCGGTACATGTCCTTTTTTAGTGATATGTCGCTGATGGGTTTTTCCAACAACCGTGCGGCAAATGTCTGGTATGGCTCGAACACGTCGTTGACCGTGAAGCCCTGGTCAAACTGCTCGGCGAAAGCGCCATACTTCTGTTTGGCGCCGAACCTGGCTTTGTTGATGAGCAATTCCGATGACTGCGGGACACCATTGACCGTGGCCCCGGTCAACGCCGATTCAATCATGTCGTCGGTGAAATCGTAGTCGTAGGCCTTGAGGGTAGCGACCAGGTCCATGCCCTCCTTGGTTTCCCGGACACCACCGGTGCGATCAGCGAGTTTGCCGAACGCGAGGTACTTCAATTCAAAATCGCCCCGGCCGTCGCGCAACGCCTGGAGTGACAAATTGTCTATCTCTGTCGTCGTAAGACCCAACCCCGCATACTGCGCCCGCAGTTCGCTGGCCTTGAGTTTGAGCCTGTCCTGTTTTTCAACCGACTTCAGGGCGTCCCATTCAGCACGCTTTTGCGTGGTTTGTTGGGCGTACTTGGTTGCGTCTACCTTTGCCTTGAACGCGGCCTGCCCGGCGGTCGACACAAAGTCATACGCATCCGGGTTTTGTGCTACGTCAATAAACAAATCAATGAGGTCACCAAAGATCTGGCGCGCTTCGCTTTCACCGGCCCCGCCGTCCAACATGCCCGAGAGCTGCGGGAACTGCTGTTTGAAATACGTGCGCCAATCCTTGGGATCGCCACCCAAATAAATTTTGTCGTATTGCTTGCCAAGCATTTTCCGATTGGCATCGGTGTCGGGTAAGCCGCGCGCATCAAGCTGCTCTTTGATGAATTTGTCTTTAGCTGCGCTATTGGCCATCACCCACCACCCAAATACGCAAACGCCAGTTTGATCGCGTTGCCAAGTTGATATGCCGCACCCTCCGGCGTATTTGCTTTTTCTGCCTGAACCTTGGCTGCTACGGCCACGGATGGGGATGACCTACCCATTGCCGCCATCTTGCGTTCGTTGGATTGAATAGCAGCGATGCCGTCGTCTATGTCTTTCTTGGTTGGTTTGCGACCCATGCGCGAAAGGAAGGCTTGTTCAAGGTAGTAGCGAATGTCTTCTTCGGCGGTTACCTTGACTTTTGTTCCTTCGCCCGCCACCGGCGAAAGACCGGAAAGTTGTTTTGCTACCGACTGAACTATCAATCCTTGTTGGTTTGAAAACCGCATCAAATTTATAAACGCATTGACATCCGCTGGACTGTAACCCCGACCAGTAAGAATCAACCCCGATGGATCACCGCTCGTATAGAAACCGGTACGTTGCATTTGTTTTGCCAGAGTTGCCAAATCCGTTGGACTGAATTTCAACATTTGTAATTCGGCGGTGTCTTGGTCTAATAAGTACAGCCCGCGCACAAGATAGTTTTCGTCGTCCAGCAAAGCATTCCCGTAAACAATTTGGTTACCTTTTGCAATTTGCGAGCGCCACACATAGTCGGGCTCCTCGCCCATCTTCTCAAGGGCTTGATAATTTACGAAAAATTCTTTGAGGGCCAAAGCGTCGTTGTAGCTACTGTCGTCGTCTGGGCCATAACTGCGTTTGCCTTTGATTGTCCTCGGCCTGGAAAACGGAGACAGCAGCGTGGTTTGCTGGTCCTCTGTTTGTTCGTTGTCGGCCATCATTCAACCTCTTGTGAAAGAACTCGCGACCAAATTCTATCAAATTCTGGGTTTTGACTGGCCAACGTTTCACCGAGCGCAAACAGCTGGGCGCGCAACCCAGCCTTCTTCTTGGCCCCAAGCGACAGCCCACCCATGGTTGACTCGAACAAATCGCGTTGTGCCAAATATGTTTTGAGCGCTGGCACAATCGAGTTGTCCGATAGGCGCGGATCGTTTACGGCATTACGCAATTCGTCGAGTTGGTTGGCCAATTTGCCCACTTCGAACTCTGGCCTAATTGGGAAGCCGGGATACTCTTCGTGCAGCTGCTGGCGATAGGCAGCCAAGATTCCCCGTTGTTTCTCGCTGGGGTTGTCGGGCATCATTTTGCGTAACGCCCGGTAGCGGGTCGAACCAACGCGCAACTGGGCTAGCTCAATAAGCTCCCGGTCGCCAATGCGTTCGCGGCTGCCTTCTTCTAGTTGTCGCTCCCAAACGGTGAAGTCGTAGTCTGCGCCCATCGGGCCGAAGTAGGCCCCGGTGCGCTGGTAGGCGGCCATGACGTCCCGATTGTCACGCTCCCATTTGCCAAATGCCTCCGTGGCTTCGACACCGTCACGCAACACCCTGCTCTTGGAGGAGGTGTAGAGCATGAGCTCGTCGCCGTGGAGTCCAAGGAACCTGTCGATTGCGGTGTCGTAGTCCTCGCTTTGCATTTTACGCAATTCGTTGAGTAGGACCCCGACGTACTTGTCACCCATATCTGTTGGCACTTTCCATTCCTGGGTACCGGATGCCGGTCCAAGGAACTGGGAAACTGCACGCATCATGGTCAACACCCTCGCCCTGGATTTGGCGTCGGCCAACAATTGTGTTTGACCCGCTTCGGTTGACAGGTCGTATTCCGGGTTTACGCTTAGGGCTCGCAGTGTTTCGATGTACACGTTGCCGTACGTGCTCGTGCGATTTTCCGTATCGGCAAAGAATGCCTCAGCCAGTTTGCGATATGTGCCTGGAATATTGCCAACGGCCAAATCCCCAGCTTTGGTTTCTCCGTACGGCAGCAGCAGTTCTTTGATCGCGTCGTATCTTGGAATATCCGGCAAGAAAGACGACACGGCAAATTGTGCGTACGGTCCCAATGCGGGATAATAGTTGATACCTTGCGACAGTCGACTCAAGGGCGCCGAAAGCGGGGCGTCTATTCCCGTGAATAGTTTGGCAATGGAACCGGACAGCGGAAATTGAAACTGAACCTCGTTGGTTTGTGGATCGCGAAACAGGAATCCGCGTCCGTCCTGGTCTGGGTCTGCCTGCTCCAATCCTTTGTACACGCGAGCAAATTGGCGCACCATGTGGATGTTGTGTTGCGCGCCGAGCATTGCGTAAGTGCCCAACACGTCCTTCCAGGCCTGGGCAAACGGCATAACTATCCGCAATGAGTCGACCAAGTTGCCCCGGGTTGAGGCGTCATACAACAATTCCTTGGTGCGAGACAAACCGACAAACCGCGCAAAGTCATCAAGGTCCTTGATTTCTAATGTTCCGCGCGCTTCGGTGCGTGTATTCAATCGTTCAATCTTGTCGCTAATTCTGCCGCGTTGCGTGTCGCTTTCGCCGAGGTATTGGCGAATCGTCTTGCCCTCTTCCTGTGCTTTGGAGAGGACGTCTTCGTACAGTTTGCGTCCTTCCTCTAAAGACAAACGATCTACGTGCTTGCCAATTTCTTGGTAGTAGTACTGCCGGAAGGTGACCGAGCGTTCGAGCCGTCGTACGGTAGTGTCGTTCAATACGTTGAACAACCAACCGGTTGCGTAGTCAACAACACTTGCCAATTTTTGCTGGTCGGTTTGTTCGATGACACCGCGAATCAACTGCTCAGACGAAACCTTGACCGGCAAGCCAGGCGTAAGATCATCCGCAGATACTGGTGACCGCTCAATCAATCGACGCAGTCTGACGGGGGCTTGACCAGTGCGACCATTCAAAACGTTTTTTTCTATGACTGGCACGAAGGTGAGGATTGGTTCGGCATCGTCTGAAACTTGTTCGATTTTCGTTATGATGCCTTCTTGGCCCTCTATCATTGCCCTAGAGCCGGGTTTGAGTGCCGTGTTGCTACCGGCACCGATTCGTTGAATGCTGCTGAGGGGAACCGCGCGAGCTGCCGCCAAATCGCCTAGTGCGTTGTATGCCGCGGCAAATTCAATCTCCGGTATTTTACCGGTTAGTTGTCGCAAGCTTTTGACATTGACCGCTCTCTCATAATCGATCAACGCTTTCCGCACTAGGGCTCCTTGGCCCAATGCAAACGCAGCATCGAAATCAATTGGTGCAGCAATATCAACCCCTGGGTGTTTGTCCGATTTGTATTCAATGCCGTTTTTGAAATTTTGTTTCATCGTTTGGTATTGCGGGGAGTTTTTGTTCCTCAACAACCAATCCGCAACCTCTTCTGCTATCTGGTCGTCGGTTTTTCCTTGTTGAATTCCGCGCATAACAATCTTGGTTGTTTCGTTTTTGTACGCCATTTGCAGTTGCTCAACGACACCCTTGGTGTGCATGTAGCTGTCGTAGCTGCCATCGGCGCCGCGGGCAAAGGCCGGGAAAGAGCCCGTTCGTACGGCGTAGCGAACCTCGTCGGCGTCGGTTACGCCAACCCGCATTGAAACGTTGCCGATGGTTTCTGCCATTTGTTGTTGGACGGTCCTAGCGGCGGTTACGCCATCCATGAATTCGGCTTCGAGTTCTGGTTCAAACAACGGCTTGCCGGTTCGTTTGGCGTATTTTTGGGCACGGCGAATTCCTGCCGCGGTTGCCTCAAATCGTTCCTCTCCAACGTAAACGTACTGACCGGCGCGCGCGGCCGTTTCTTCCTCTACCGCTCCGGTGCGAAATTTCCGGGCTACACCGAGATTGGTCATGTCCACGCCGGTAATACTTTTTCCGTACTTGGTGCCCTTGCCCGGAAGCCCAACGGCAATGTGAATAAACTCAAGCGGATGCAACATCGTTGTATTGGCCAAACTGCGCACGCCACCAAATGCCATGCGGATTTGTGCGTCTATGCCGTTGCGCATGATGTAGCCAATCGTGGCAAGATTCAATGGTTTCCAGATCCTGTTTTGAACGTAGTCGAGTATGTCAACGGCTAGCCGCGCTTCTCCGGTAAGCGCACGTACCGTTTCGGTGTAACTCAACCCGTCAATTTCGTCTTCTAGTCTTTGAATCTCGGCCACTACTTCCGGGGTGCGCGCGGGGCCTCGGTTGACTTTCAGGGTTTGCACTTCGTCTTTTAGTTCGCGCACATAGGCTTCGTCGGTGTAACGCACAACCTCGATTGACTTGCGCTTGCCGGCAATTGCCAACTTTCGCATGTCAATGTTTGCGGCATCAAACATTTTTTGGAACAGTGGGTTGCGTGTGACGCGTCGCAATTCCCTGACGTCGGGCAGGGTGCGGGTGCGATTCAGCATGTGAACCAATTTGGCTGGCCCAGCGAATGACAGGTCATCCATAATTGGTGCTGCACGCTGCAGGAATTCGGCATACACCGGATCGTCGGCGTGTTCGGCCAACATTTCGGCCATCATTCGCACGTGACCGTTATCGGTATCAATTCCCATGCGGTCAACCAAATAGCCTTTGACTTTGTCAATTGCACTGCTGGCGCGACTCATAATTGCTTCAACCATTACGTCTTCCATGCCGTTGGCTTTGAGTACCTCCCTGATTGCGTCGTTGTATTCGGTAAACGCTTCGTATTTTTGGGGCGCAAAACCCTTCTTGGAAAACGAAACAATTGCCTTGTCGCCCCACTCCTTGATGCGTTGTTCGGATACGCCTGCAGTACGCATTGACAGGGTCATGTTCCGTATGGCTTCGAGATCGTCCAATTCGTCGCCGGCTACCAAGATTGTGTTCTTCGGCATTTGGGTAAACCATCTGGTTTTTAGCAATGCGCTTCTTGTTTTACGAATGCGATAGCTGCCAATTGGTCCGGTCAACACACCTTGCCCACCCATGGTGAGGGGCGTTGTCAGGGCGCTAATGACTTGGTTGCGGGTCGTGGCAAGTGCCAATGCATTTGCTGTGTTGGTGTCAATTTCGAACCTGAAGATGTCTTCCAGGATCTCCATCCGATTTGTTTTCTCCACAAGGGTGTCAACCAGACGAATGGCCAGCGGGTTGTTTTGCATGAACGAAATGAACTTTTGGGGATCCAGGTCTTCGCCAGAGATGCCGTCAACCAAGCCAGCTTCTGAGCGCAACGAATACATCTCGTCGCGCAACAGGCCCTTGGCCACTTGCGCATCGGCCTTGGTAAGCATTGGCGTTGTTTCTGACGCAGCTTTGATTGCCGCATTTAGGCCTTGGCCGGCTTCAAGTGCGCGCAATACGTTGCCGCTCGTCGAGACGCCCTTGTAGATGAGTTTGCCGAAATACAACGACGGGTCCGGCAGGGCAATCATTACGGCCGCGTCAACCACGCCTGATCCGTATTTGTAGAGTCGTGATTTTTCCGGAGCCCATCCGAACATTGCCCGACCAATGGTGAATGCGTTGCCGTAGATGGTGCCGCGATAGGCGCGTGCCCGCTTGGCCTGTTCTTCGCGCAGAGTTTGCGACATGAAGAATCCTTCGCCAATTTGTTCCTGGTTGTCGAGCATTGTCGCAAGCGAGGTTGACTCCCACAATCCGAACAGGTCGAAGTCCGACGACGTCACAACGTTGGCAGTTACGCTTTGGACAACCTCGGGCACCAGGTCAAATACGGCCGTGCTCCAACGCACGGTTGGTTTTATGACTTCGTTGTACGGCACCATCGAAATGTTTTGGATTGGGTCGACACCTTTTTCCAATATGCCTGCCGCGGCACCGGGAACCACAAAATCAAAAGCGGCTTGTGCGGTTTTGGCGACCCAGCCGACGGCGTCAAAGGCGTAACGAACCGGGGCTGGCAGTTGCCCTACGGCATTCTTCTTGGAGTCGTACTGCCCAAGTTCGCGCGATGCTGCGGCGCGACCCACGATGTCAACGGCAGCGTCAGATGCGCCGTACTTGGCCAAGCTCATTACCGTCGTTGGCTGCACCCAGGGGTATTTGAAGGCGATGTCGTTGGCCCGTTGTGCAATTACTGGGGAAGTTACGGTGTAACTGGGCTGCGGTTGTTCGTCGGCTATCTCCGCGTAATCCTTGATCGTGAAGTTTTTGCCGCCCTGCATTACGACATCCAGCGCGAGGCAAGGTCCGCCAAATCGTTGTTTTGTTCGAGTTGTGCCAACAGCTTGACTTCTTCTATTGCCGCCACGGCAGGATCGTAGGTCGGGATCCCGGCTGCAATCGGACCCATGCCGGGCCCAAACGGCGCGCCCGCCGTGATTGGTTCGCCCTTGCGTTCGGTTGGCCTAGAAAAAGCCGGCAGGGGTTTTGGTTTGCTGGCAGCTTGGCGTGTTGCTTGCACCTCGGTGGGCGGAGCACCCATTGGCTGCATCCGTTGTGATGCCATTTGTTCTCCGGCTTTGCCGTATGTTTGCCCAGCCTTGACCATGCGCTTCACTTTGGCCTGTGGCTGATTCAGGTCGGTGCGTATTCCGTATGCTTTGTCTGCCATTTGTTACCCCAGTTGGCTAAGTAGTGCTTCTAACGACGGTTCTCCGGCTGCAACTCCGGCCTCTGCGCCCATGCCGGGCTGAGCCAGACCAGGCATTGTTTCTGGTGATCCAGGCATCATCATTGCCGCTTGCCTGTCACGCGCGCGCTGGTCGGTCCTGGATACGGCTTCATAGAGCGTTGCATCGTTTTCCATGACTTGCCGCACCAAGTATGCCATGTCATCTGGCTGATATGGGCCAGCCGGATTGACGGCTTGCTGCTGGATGCTGGCTAGAAGCGCGGCCTCGACGCCCTCGGAAATGATTCGGTCGTGTTCAAACTCGGGATCCGCAATCAACGGATCGGCTTCGCGCGCCGACTCCTTGCTCATCATTCCAACGCCCAACCGTTGCCCCAATCCGATGATCAGCGAGTTGACGTCAGAACCGGCTGCCGAGTAGCTGACGTAGTGAAAGTCGGTTTCCCAGATCTTTTCCGGTACGTAGACCTCTTGCCCGGAACTCACGCGCGACGGGATGAAGAACGTCTTGGGGAAGTTGCCCCAGTATGCGCGCTCGATTGCGATGGCAATCTTGTCTTCTTCAACCAGTGAGTGCTCGAACAACGCCTGGGCTTCCTGCACCCGATAGTCCACCGTTGCCGACAGCACGTTCTCGCCGCGTCGGCCGGTACGAATGTTGGTTGGTGATTCGCCACCAAACTCGGCTGGGATTGCGCCTTCGAGACGTTCTTGGCGCTCAAGACGATCCAGTGCGGTGTCTGTTTTGTAGCCGGGGTTTAGCTGCAGTTGCTGGATGTCGCCGCCTTTGACAACGCCCAGCACGCCGGACTTGCCGTTGGCTATCTGCAAGATTTCGGGGTTCTCGCCTGACCGCGCAACCAGGTATTCTTCGGGGAAGATTCCGCGCTCAATGGCAATTTCGGTCAACGCCTGCAGTCGCGCGCGGGTGTAGTACATACCGAGCACGCCATCGAATTGACCGCGTGGTTTGTCCAGGTTGATGCGGTTGCAAATCACCGCCATTGGGCGCTGAGTTCGGTTGGGTATTGCTTCGAGCATGATTGCCTCAAGTCCGGCGCGTTCGCCAGCGCTGAGCTCAGGATTGTCTTCTGCTCCGAGAACGACCAGCTGGATTGACTCGGCATCGCTGTATTCGAGCATGGTGTAACGAGAATCGTTGTTGACCTGGCCAAAACGCAGTTGTCCGCCAACAAGATCGCCGTAGTTGCGCAACAACCAGCTTGCGTTGGTCTTGTAGGTAAAGATGCAGTTCTCCGGCACCATCACGTCCGGGTCCTCTACTGGGGCGGCAAAGGTGTCCAGCGGGTTGCGCACCACCCATTGCGGGTTGAGCGTGCGAAAGTTGGGCCTGAGCATTACCGCAGACGATGAGTACGCCAGTAAATGGCGTGCCCGCCGGCGCATCTTCATCTTCATTTTGTTGTCGTCCCAGATTGCCAACAACGCCTTGCGTCGTGTCCGGGCATAACCCTTAGAACGCTCCGAGCCCTCCTTGGACGGTGGGAAGTATGGCGTGGGCATGGTCGAAGAGATGCGCATTGACATCTGCTCCAAACCCTGAACCAGCAGATTGGCCACATTGGTCTTGGCGTTTTTGTCCAGTTCGTTTAACGGCACAATGACATCGCCGTTGGCAAGGT
>Ga0194130_10005597_pt1 | contig 15046 bp, 14 predicted proteins | sample TA2KigsurfametaG_FD_160084 | JGI IMG/M metagenome (GOLD analysis project Ga0194130, IMG submission 160084) | Freshwater microbial communities from Lake Tanganyika, Tanzania - TA2015050 Kigoma 12 surface | ecosystem: Environmental > Aquatic > Freshwater > Lake | place: Tanzania: Lake Tanganyika... | reverse complement strand
GCGTTCTTGGATACACTCTGTCATAGCGAAGGCCTCTCTTCTTTGTGCGTTAACTGCTTGTAGACAAATCAGTTATGGCACGGATGGAGGCCTTTTGCTAGTTTTTTGTGAGAAATCCGGGCTAGCGCTGAAACACATCTCCGCAAGCCACTCGATTGGGTTCTACTTCTTTGCAGTCCGCAAAACTCCCGCCTACAAAATCCATCAACACGGCAGGAACTTGCGGCGGCCTACGATAACGAACTTGCCGCAAACTCAATCCCACGACATGCCGCAAATAAAACCCGGAAGCTGGGATCGGCCCAAACTGAATCGGTTCTGGATAAGCAGTCCGCGTCTCAGCCACTTTCTGCTTCTCGTAGAAAGGCTGCGTTCCTACCGGCTCCACGATCATGTCTTCAATGGTCAGCCCACGTATCGGCGCATCATTCAAACCCGCAATGACACTGGCATACCGAGTCCCATTCGCCGAAATCCTCTTCAATCTCACACCACTGAGTTCTCCAGGCCCTGGCTTTCCTGGGGCATTCCCTCGCGCTCCGACCCTCAGAAACAATGGGGTTCCCACACTTGCCATCGTGACGTCCTCAATCTCCACATTCCGAATCGTCCCTCCATCCACCGTCTCCAGTGCAATTCCAGGGTTGCCATGCCGGTTACCCAGTCCACCCTCGAGTTGCAACCTCCGCACTCGAACATTCGCGACATCCCCATAGCTTTCGGTGCCGATCTTGAAGAACACGCTCGCAGTCCGTAATTTCGCCCCATCAATCGTAATGTTGGTGGTGCGCAACTTCTTGTTTAACGAAGCACTCGACTTCAAACAAATCGCATCATCATGGGACTCGACATCGACATCCCTCACCCACACATCGCTACTCCCATCAATGTCGATTCCATCTGCATGCGCCCGCGCAATTTTCACGTTCAAGATCTCTACCCGCTGGCAACCAATCATACTGATCGCGTAGTTCGGCGCTTGATCGATGGTGATCCCGGAGATCTTCACATTGCGGCAATTGCGCAGCGAAATCGGCTTCGGTCCACCGCGCGATGTGCGTGCACATTCAATGCGTCCAGGCCCGTCGATAGTAACGCCGTCTACCTCTCCACCAAACAAAAGCGCATGTTCAAATCGTGAAGTTTCGAGGTCAGCAAATGGCTCATACCTCAGCTTCTCCATCCCTGCGAAATCGACATTCAGCGGCAACATCCTCAAAACCGCACCTTCAGCAAATCGCAAATGACTGCGAGCTCGCAGCCTCAGAGTTCCCACTTCATGAACTCCCGCCGGCAGCACAAACGGTTTGCCGCTCGAGGCAGATTGGTCGATCCCCAGTTGGATCTGCTGGGTATCGAGTGCCATCGTAACCGCCACAATGAACCCACTCAAACAAGCCATAACTGCCCTCCAGTGTAGACCGGAAAAACGCGTTCACGAAAATTCTCACATTTTTTTGAAAAACTTTTACTGATTTACTTTCAATCGATTACGAGCATTCCTCATTCGAATTCCGCCCTCGGCCAAACCCGATTTTCCAGGGGTCGTTTGGTAACTTCAGGTCGTGATGAAATTCGAATCGTTCCAACACTCAGTCGCGCTCGACGCGCTTTCAATGACCTCGGTGCTCACGCCGCTGTTGCACCAGTACCGGACCGGCCTCAATGAGGCGGTCCTCGCCAACCGCATGGCCGTGGAGATGGAAGTCTCCCACCCCGGCAATGTTGAAGATTCCTGGTCCGCCGTTCCCGCCGATGGCGAAGCTGGCTTTATGAAGTGCGCGGTTCGCGTCAGTGTTCTGTTGCAGAAATCCCTTCGCAGCTGGCTTCAGATGCACTGGCTCGCCAACCCGGAAAACCTCGAAGACACCGCTCGCACAGCCCAGGTCATTGCTTATCTTGCCTGCAAGCCGTTCTACCCGAAAGCCAAAAACGCCTATGCTTATGACCTGCTCGACGATTGGTCCAATGCAGCCATCGATCGCAGCATCCGCACCGACATGCCCGATGTCCTCGGCCGTGTTTCGAGCCTGTTGCGCATCCTCGGCAAACACGAACTCGCCGATTACTACGACCCTTCGCACACTGCTTGGTTCGTCAGCGAAATCGAACGCAATGGCAAGATGTTCTACGATCTCCTGGCGCGCGAATCTCGGCTTGTCCATGCTTGGGTGCCCCTCATCGGCACCAGGATCACGCAGCGCCAGATGGACGAAGCGCGCCGTGAAACCCGCATCGCTCTGAACGAAATCTTCCGCCGTGGCGAAGACCTTTCTTACATGGCCCCACTCTTCGAAATGGAGACAGTTGCCGCCATCGAACTTTACATCGGCAAGCCAGCTGGACGCACTCTCAAGTTGGCAGGCAACCCGGCTCGTACACCAAGCCATATGGCCAAAGTCATCCCCTTCCCGACTCGGGCAAAGGTGACTCCATTCCCGCTTCTGGAGTGCGAAGACAAAGCGGCTTGACGTGTTTTCAATCTCGGTGACCTGTGTGCTGTCGTCTGGTTTGCCGGCAGCAGTTTTCCTTTGGGGGTCACCACTTCCCGGGGACCGTCACGGTCCAGCCGGGTGGCGCGGAGGTGCCTCCGGTTGACAGGACCTGACGATACCCGGCTTTATTTCTCAAACCTTGGCGACGCCGTTTTTGCCCCGGATTTGGCGGTCCGGCCAGCATACTCCTTGTCGGCGCCGCCTTTTCCCGGGGACCGTCATGATCCAGCCGGACAGCACAGGGCGTGCTTCCGGTTGGCAGGACCTGACGATACCCGGCCTTTCACTTCGACACCGGTGGCGTGGAAGCCGCGCGGATAGGTGGTCCGCCGGCACTGTTTCCAATTCCACACCACCATTCCCCGGGGAACGTCACGGTCCAGCCTCATTGCACGGCGGTGCATCTGGCTGACAGGACCTGACGATACCCAGCCAATTTCGTAGAGCTCGGTGGCGTGGAAGCCGCGCGGATAGGTGGTCCGCCGGCACTGTTTCCATTTCCACACCACCAATTCCCGGGGACCGTCACGGTCCAGCCGCATTGCACGGGGGTGCATCTGGCTGACAGGACCTGACGATACCCGGCCAAAATCCCATAACTCGGGCGATGGGAAGCCGTTCGGAACGTTGGTCCGCAGCCAATGTTTCCATTTCCACATAACCATTCCCCAGCAGCACTCACGATCAAGCCTCTTTGCACGGAAGTGCAACTCGCTGATAGCACCTGACGATACCCGGCCAAAATCCCATAACTCGGGCGATGGGAAGCCGTTCGGAACGTTGGTCCGCCGGCACTGTCTCCATTTCCACACAACTACTCCACGGGGACACTCACGAACAAGCCTCTTTGCACGAAAGTGCATCTGACTGATAGCACCCGACGATACCCGGCCAAAAGACAAAAATCCCGCCGGGGCAGTGAGGTCCCACCGGCGGGTCTTGAGGGGAGAACAGCCAGAAAATAGGTCTGATCTCGGGAAAACTCGAGTTACTGATTGCCGCCGCGACGGCCTCCACCGCCACCGCCGCCAGTTGCGGGCGCGGCTCCACCACCGCCTCGGGAACCACCGCCTCCGCCGGAGTCTCCTCCACGGGCACCGCCGCCGTAATTACCGCCACCATATCCGCCACCCGAAGGCGCACTCATCCTTGGCGAAGCATCTCCGCCGCGCCCACCACCACCGAAGCCACCAAAACCGCCACGTCCACCTTCAGGCATACTGCGAGGTGCAGACTGTTCCATCCGGGGCGAAGATCCGCCACCACGCACGCCACCAAAGCCACCCCAGCCAGAATCCCCTCGGCGGCTACCACCACCAAACGGATCCGACATCCCTTCATTGCGAGGCTGGCTACGTTCTGTCTGCGGAGTAGCGCCACGGTACCCACTGTTATCGTTGCCGCGCTCGACAATCCGCGGAGACACATCCACCGCGCCAACTCCTCGCGACCGCGAAGAACCACTAAACCCACCGTTATCGCCACCGCGCATGCCGTTATCACGCTGTACGAAGCCATCATTGCTCGTCCCGCGGCCATTCTGGTTCACATCCGCATTACCGAATCGACCCCAACCACTGCCGGAATTTCGATCACTTCCGCGCACGCCGCTATCGCGTTGTACAGACCCGTCGTTCGATCGCACTTCCGATCCGCGGCCACCGCGGAACCCGTCAGACGAGCCGCCCGTAACAGAGCCGCCTCGCACACCGCTATCGCGCTGCACAAATCCGTCGTTGGATCGAATTTCAGATCCTCGACCGCCACGGTCGCCGCCAATCCGACGGAATCCATCCGAAGAGTCGCCAGCAACCGAGCCGCCGCGCACACCGCTATCGCGCTGCACGAAGCCATCATTCGATCGCACTTCCGATCCTCGGCCAATACGATCTCCACCCGTTCGCCGGTACCCATCCGAAGCATCGCCCGCAACCGATCCACCGCGCACGCCGCTATCTCGCTGCACACCTGCATCACTCGACCGTGCATCAGCCCCGCGCACTCCACGATCTTCGCCGACACGCCGCCATCCATCCGTGCCAGTTGCGCCCGCTCCGCGAACGCCCTCGTCATTACGGAGCTGCCCGCTGCCACGCGCCATCTGTTCGATATTCTGCCGCTGTTGGTCAAAGGGAACCCGCTCCACCGTCGCTGCCTGTCGCCGCGCAGTAAACGCTTGGTCCTCACGAGCCGAGAAACGACCGCCACCACGAACTCCATCGTCATTCGTGAAGCCGACGCTATCCCGTGAAGGTGCAATTCCCAACGGTCCGCGAAACTCGCTCGCATTGTTCAGATCCGAGACCCGAGCTGCGCGCACGCCGCCGTTGCTGTAACCAACTCCGCGATTGAAATTAGTCGCCTCAACATAACTTACACCGCCATCAACCCGCGCATTGCGATAGATGTTCGTCACATGGATGTTATTCACAACAGTCACGTTGTTGAAATTGCGGTTTCCGTAGAATCCACGACCCCACCAACGGTTGTAAGTCTCAAAAGGAGCCAGCGGAACCCAGCCCACGTTACCCCAGCCAAAACCAATGCCAACTCCAATGCCACGCCCAAACCCAATGAAGCTCACCAGCGCCGGCGACCAGAAATGACGAGGGCCAAACGCGCCCGGCCACCAGCACCAACGGCCACCAGCGTTAAACCAGCGTCCATAGTGATAAGGAGCCCAGCCCCAGGGATCATGACTCACCCAGCTCCAGCCATACCAATCGAGCCACGACCACCGGCCCACTCGATAAGGAGCCCAGCCAGCAGCCACTCTCGGTGCCCACACATATCCATACGGTGCGTTGTACACCCAGTCTCCATAAGCATCCAATTGCTCGCCACCAAAAACACCCTGCGGCAAATACCGGTTGCTCCGGGTCGATGAAAGTTCGCGATCCCGATTGCGGTTCCACTGATCCCATGAATCCGTCGGTGGCTCGCCCGAAGTCATGAATGCCGTCTCGCCATTGGCGTCACGGCGGATCGAAAGGCTGCGCCCTTCGCCAAGCCGGCGCGATCCCTGCGGAGTGTAGATGCCTAGCTCGCCGTTCCGCACGACGATTTCAGTCGTCCCGTCATCCAGCACCTGAATCCGGTATTCCCCGTGCCGCATCGGCCGCAAGCTCGCTACCGGGGTGTTAATGTTCACCTCGGAATCCGAATTCTGCCAAACGCGGAAGGTAATCAATCCAGCCGCCAGATTCAACTGGAACCTGCGGTATTGCAACTCAGCCAACCGGATCTCCGTGTTGGCTCCCATGCGAACATGGTTCGCAAAATCGAACTGCAACTCCGCTCGTGATCCGGGTCCGGTCACGAGACGATCCTGCGCCACCAACGGCGCATTCAGGGCGGCGGCGATCTGATCCCCGCTGTCTCCCCTTCGAATCGAAACCTCTCCAGCGATCACGCTCACACGGGCCACCCCGCGCGAGGCGTCATCATCCTGCTGGGCCGAAACCGGCATCAAGAAGCCGGCAAGAGTCGAAATGCTGAACAGTAAGCGTCGCATGGCGAACTACCTTTCGAAAATTCTCAATACAATTTCTTTGCCAAACCGCTAAGTGGTTGGAGATACTAGCACTTGTGATCTACACTCGAACGCGGGCCCTCCCCGCATCTGGTGCTTTTCAACCACTGGTGGTGATTGCCAACCGCCTTGCCGGTCCCGCCCTGCTCTTCCTTGTGATGGTGTTCGCCTTTTGGCGAATCCTCCTCACCGATCAGTATTCCTGGCTCAACGGCTATGACATGACCAGCCAGTTCCTCCCCTGGCTACAGTTTCAGGCCGGAGAATGGCATGCTGGCCGCTTCCCCCTCTGGAGCCCGTACGAATGGGGCGGCCAGAACCTCATTGGCCAGGCCCAGCCGGGAGTCGTCAACCCCCTCAACTGGCTCCTGTTCGCCGCTCCGCTTCGACGCGGTTGGCTTCGACAGGGCGCGCTGCACTGGTGGTTCTTTCTCCTCCACTTCATCGGCGCCTTAAACCTGTACTGGCTGGCTAGATCCCTCGGCACCGGCCGACTTCCTGCCGTCTTTGGCGGACTCTGCTTCGGCTTATTCGGCTTCCTCGGTTCGAACGACTGGCCCCAGATGATCAGCGGCGTCATCTGGGCCCCACTCATCTTCTTGTTTCTCTTCCGCGCCGGGAACTCTACCCGTCCGATGGCAGAGGCCGGTTGGGCCGGCCTTTTCCTCGGCCTCGCCTGGTTGAGCGGACATCACCAGTTGCCGATCTTCGTCAGTCTTGCCACCGCAGGCATCGCAATTGCCCTCCGCATTCCCCACGCCATCCTGACCTTTGCCATTGGGGGCTTGCTTGCCGCGCCGCAACTCCTTCCGGGCCTCGCCTACGGCAAGCTAGCCGTTCGCTGGGTCGGTATGGAGAATCCCGTCGGCTGGCAGGACAAGGTCGCCTATTACGTTCACGAACAATACGCCAACCCACCGGCAGCACTACTTTCGATCCTTCTGCCTGGGGCCGAAACCCACACCAGCTTCTTTCTCGGTGCCACCGCTCTGGTTCTCGCCCTCTGGGCTCTGCGAACCCAATGGGCCCGAATCGAAATCAAAGTGCTCTTCTCGATGGGCGTCCTCGCCTTGCTTTACTCGCTCGGTCGACAGGGAGGTATCGAAGGAGTTTTGTATTCGATCGTGCCGCTGGTTGAAAAAGCCCGCAGTCCCTCGATGGCCGGGGCTCTGTTCACACTGGCCTTCGCTGTCCTGGCAGCCGTTGGCCTAGAAGCGCTGCGCCTAAAGCCCTCTCATCCAACAAACGAGCGGCTGCATTGGATCTTCGCCGGCGGAGTCATTGCGCTCTTCACTCTGGGGAAGCTGTTTCCCGGCAATGCCTCGCAGCTCGAACAGCGTTGGTTCGCCGTCGCCTTCTTCAGCCTACTCGTTGGATTCGCCCACTTCGCCGCCCGCACAGGCCGCATCGCCCAGCGGCATCTCACGGCTTTGCTATTGTTCGCCGTGTTCCTTGAAGCCGCCAACATGACTTACTTCAACATGGGCAACCGGCGCGATAAGAACACATCTGACTTACTCAGCCCCATGTCGAAGGACATGGACGTCCGTGAGTTCCTCGGCACATTACCGGCTCCCGTCCGAATCACGGTCGACGACAAGGCGATCCCCTTCAATTTCGGTGACTGGCACGGCGTTGATGTCATGGGCGGCTATCTCGCCAGCCTGCAGAAGACCCGCGCCGATGTTGACTGGTTCAGCCCTCGCGGTCTGCAATTGGCCGGCGTTGGCTATCACGTCGGCCCCACTGCTCGCGCCGAGGGTTCCAAGCTACTCTTCACCGGCTCAGATGGCGTAAACGTCTGGCAATATCCCGGGGAACCCCTTCCTCGCGTCTGGCTCTCGAACGCCACACTGCAGTATCGCGGCCCTGCCCAATTCGGCCTGATGATGGCCACCGAATCATTGGACCTCAGCCGCACTACTCTGGTTGAGAATCCCGTCCCTGGCCTTGGAACCTGCGCCCCCGGAGACGCTTCCCTGCTCCGCCACGACCCTGGCCAAGTCGAAGTGCGAACGAATTCCGCCTGTCCGGCGCTCCTGGTCATTTCCGATTCGGACGATCCGGGTTGGCAGGTTGCGATCGACGGAGTCGCTGCGCAAAGTCTCACGGTCTTCCACGCCCTCCGCGGAGTCGTGGTTCCCGCTGGCAGCCATCGGGTCACCTGGACCTATTCTGCACCCGGCTTCCAGAGCGGCCTAGCCGCTTCCGCTCTCGGCATCCTCCTCCTCATCGGCAGCCAACTCAGACTAGGCAAGAAGGATCACCAGAGCACTACCTTGCCAAGCTGATTCGTTGGCAGTTGACGGCGAAAGCTGAACAGCCTCGGAATCGCAGCGTCCTGAAGTTTCTCGCCCAAATCGCGCTTGATTTGAAGTTCCAGTTGCGCGTATTCCGTTTCCGGTACCTGTGTGATCACCAGTGCTTCCAGCCGCGCTCGATTTTCTGTGTCGATGTATCGCACCTTGGCGTTTTCAACCGCTGGAAGCTCAAGCAGCGCCTGCTGAACGAGGCTCGGATATACAAGAGAACCAGCGACCTTGACGCCCCCATCCTTGCGACGGAGAATCCGGAAGCCGCCACCCTCGCAGGGTTCGATCTCGTCGGGTAGATCTTCGACTCGATGCGTCCAGTGAGCTGCGAAGCGATAGGGATCTTGAAACGCTTCGCGGATTGCTACCCCGCCAGTTTCTGTCGAGCCGTAAACCTCGATGATCCGCTCCATGCCGAGTGCCTTCAATCCGTCCCATAGCTTTTCAGGTAAGACGCCAGCGCTTGAGATTGCGGTCACTCCACGGGGGACTCGCTGAAGTAGCTTCTCCCACTGGAGGGGGACGGCTACAATTACATCTCCTTCTCTCCAGCGACTCGGTTCCCAATCGCGCGCATCTTCGGCAGGGATCCCAGCAGAGCAAGGCCAGAGGACGGACCACACCAGTCCGTATAGGTGATGGCTGGGGACCAGTGAAAGAACTCGCTTCGCGTCAGGCAGGAGGGCTCTCCAGCTCGCGCACTCGCTCTCGAGCGACTCTCGACTGTGCCTGATTGGTTTCGGTTCTCCTGTCGACCCGCTGCTCGATAGGGTCAAGGCTTGCCACTGTTGTGGGCCATCGAGGAGGGTTGTCGAAACTAGGTCCGCCAATTCGTCGATCGACTTGTCGTGGATCTGGTCGACTTCAATACTCCAATCGGAAAGACGGAAGAACTGATGGATGGCAGCAGGATTCGACAGGTCTTTGACGAGGCGGAGTATTCCCTGGGAATCGAGCAAATTAAGAGAGTCCTGAGACGGATTCTCTCATCGAAGCTTGACGCTCGTTTTGTGCGGCTCGCATCCCTTGGACGAGTTTGGTGAGGCTGGCGAGGACGCTCGCGGTTGCTTCGCGCTCTGCAGTGGTGTCGGTTGGCTCGGGTGTGCGCTGCAGGGATTCGACCGCCTTGAGAACTCGCTGGAAGCCGGATTCGAGTTCGAGGTAGCGATCCCGGAGGTTTGAGAAATCGGCTATGCCGCCCTCTGAGGATTGCAGGATCCCTATGGCTCGCACCATTCCGGATTCGAGCCGCGTCAGACGGTCCTGCATGATGGTCTGATCTGTGGCTAGCTTGTGGGAATCGCGACCGAGGGAGGCGAACATCTGGTCGAAGCTCTTGAGCTGGTCGGCGACTCGATCGTCCAAGCGGGCGGTCAGGTCCTCGATGGCCTTCTGCAGCGGCTTGGTTTGGTGGGTGAGTTGGGCGAAGGAGGTCTCAAGTGCGGTCAGGCGGTCTTCCAAGGCGGGGCGTGCGGTCAAGTCCTCGATTGCCTTTTGCATCAGCTTGTTTTGCTGGGTGAGTTGGACAAAGGAGGCCTCCAGTCCGGTGAGGCGGTCTTCTATCACCCCGCTGATTGCGGGTTCTGGATGTTGGGCGAAGGAGGTTTCGAGTGCGGTCAGGCGGTCTTCCAGCGACGGGGTGGCTACGGGGTCGTGCTCGTTCAGCAGCTGCTTGACCTGGAGTTTGCACTCTTCGGCTTGCTTGGCTAGTTCCAGGAGCTGTTCAAGGCGTTGTTGCCGGGTCGTTTGGCTCATACCGCTAAGTCGCCGCCGGCGAAGCTGTAAGGTGGCCAAACGCCTGCGATCTCGAAGCGCTCGTTGGCGAAATCAGCGAGGGTCTTGCCGGTCCTTTGGATGAGATAGGCGCGGGAGGAGGGGGAGTGGACTACGCTTGAGCGGATGTCGGGGGAGAGCTTCGATTCGAGCTCTTGCCAGGCTTCCGATGGATTCTCGCCGACTAGAGTTAGCTCGACTTCGTCGCAGTCTGCGATGGCGTCGAGGCGGGCTTCGAGGGCAGGGGCGAGTTGCGAGAAGTGGACCTGGAGCTCTTCCTGATTTCGGAAGACGGTGCCGAACTGAAGAGGTAGGACGTCGCCGCGGAGATGGCCTGCCAGGACCACTTGGTGATGCGCCATGGCGGCGTCGGTGATCCAGGCTTGATCTTCACTGGGCAGGAAGAGTTCAGCGGGAACTGGGCTGGCGAGGATGGAGATGGATGAGGTAATCGGCACGGTGACGACGGACAGTGCGGGGGTTAGGCCATGCGGCCAGGGTTGGGGATCACTCGATTTCGGGCGGGATACTACGTAGGCATACCACATAGATTGGTCCCTTTTCATCGCTCTACTTATCGGGCTGCTTTTGGGGAATTTGAATCTTTTTTTTGACTATTTCGACTTACCAGTAGCCGAGTTGGCGGCCGACTTCGGAAAGTTGTTCTTTGAGGAGGCGGAATTGGTCGCGGAAGTCGGAGGTTTGGATGCCGAGGTGGATGGTGGATTGGGGCTGGGACAGAATTTCGTCGAGGCGGTCGGCTTGTGGGCCTGGGGGTAGGGTTTGGCGGATCTGGACCAGTTGATCGAGGGCGGCTTGGTCGAGGGTGCGCTGTTCGAGGAGGCAGGCGATCTGGTGGGTCAGGGCCAGATAGTGCTGCTCGAGATCGCGACGAACCTGGCTCATGAGGAACCGCTTTAGCTGAGGGCGGCGCGGAGTTCCTGGATTTCGGATTGGAGGCGGGAGATGCGGTCGGTCAGGTAGGGCTCGTCATCCTCATCCTCGCTTACGGCGGCGGGGGACCAACCGAGCTTCGAACCGAGGGCCTCCATTTGCTGCTGCATCTGTTCGAATTCGAAGCTCATGTGGAAGGCGCGGGACTTTTGCTGGAGGAGGTCCTGGGCTTTGCAGGCGGCGGCGAGGTATTCCCGTTCGAGATCGCGGGGTTCCGGAGAGGCCTTGATGGCGCGGGCGAGCTCCATCATGCGGAGGTGGGTTTGTTGGAGTTCGGACTCGATTCTGTGGGCAGCCGCCTTGCGGTGGAGCAAGTCTTCGACACGATAGGCGAGTTGGAGGTAGTCGTTCTCGAGATCGCGTTGGGCTTGGGGAGTTGGCATTGGGTCAGAATCCTATACGGGAGAGTTATCGGAATAACTCTCCCATTCTTTAAGGATTCTAGTTGCCGGGGGTGATTTCGAGCAGTTCGATGTCGAACAGGAGGGCGGCGCCGCCGGGGATGGAGGGACGGCCGCTATCGCCGTAGGCGAGGTTCGAGGGGCAGACGAGGCGGGCTTTACCGCCGACCTTCATCTTCTGGACGCCTTCGGTCCAGCAGGGGATGACCTGGCCGAGGGGGAATTGGGCGGGTTCGTTGCGCTTGTAGGAGGAATCGAACTCGGTGCCGTCGATGAGGGTGCCGCGGTAGTGAACCTTGACGGTGTCGCTGGCTTTGGGGGAGGCTCCGGTGCCGGCCTGGAGTTCCTTGTAGATGAGGCCGGAGTCGGTTTTGAGAGCGCCGAGTTCGGTGGCGGCCTTGGCGATGTAGGCGGCGGATTCGGCCTTGGTCTTTTCGGCGGCGCGGCCGGCGCGGGCCTGTTGGAAGGCCTGGAACTTGGGGCCCCATTCGTTGAGTTCGAGGGCGGGCTGCTTGTTGGCGGCATCGCCGATGGCGCGCTGGATGATGGCGACTTCGGCGGGGGTGAGTTCGAACTGGGAGAGCGAGCGGAAGATCGAGAGGCCGAGGGCGTAGACGGTCTTTTCATCGTCGGTGGCGAGCGGCGCGGCGGCGGCGGGTTTGGGGGCTGGCTTGGGGGAAGCGGCGACTCTGGGCGCGGTGGCAGATTTGGGCGCGGTGGCGGGTCGCGGGGCTACTGCGGGCTTCGGAGCGGTGGCGGCAGTTTTCGGGCTGGCGGCAGGGGCGGCCTTTTTCGCAGCTGGTGCGGGGGCAGCGGCTTTAGGAGCCTGAGCGAGCAGCAGCGCGACAAACAAAGGGGAAAGACACATCCCTTAAGGCTAGCATTGGGGGGCTAGTAAGTTTTGAGATAGAGATTGCGGAACTCGACCTTCATGGGCGGGCCGACGTGGATCTGGAGGCCGAGGAGGCCTTCGAGGCTGCGGTTTTGCGGGTCGTCGTCGATCATCATGGCGGTGACCTTACCGTTGAGGATATGGGTAAGGTGGTTGCCGCGAGCGATGATGTGGAACTGGTTCCAGCCGTTGATGTTGATGTAGCCCTTGAGCTGGTCGCCATCCTGGAGCTGGCCGATGACGCGGGAGTGCTTGCCGGGTTCGGCGAGGGTGATCTGACCGCGGAGGGCCATGATGCCGCGGCCGCGTTCTTCATAGAGCATGCCGGTGTGGGTGTTGACGAAGTCCATGTCGGCCTGATAGCCCTTGAGGACCCATTGGCCGACTTCGGGCAGCTCGACGCTGCGGTACTGGACGCCGCTGTTGGTGTTGTTCATGCGGAATTCGAGCTTGAGCTCAAAGTCCTTGGGCTTGCCGCCGCGGTAGACGAGGAAGGTGTTGCGCTTGAGCGGGTTTTCCTTGGTGCTCTCGCCGACGATGGTGTTGTTTTCGACGCGCCAGACTTGCGGGTCGCCGTCCCAGTTGTTGAGGGAGCCATCGAAGATGGACACAAATCCGGTTTTGTCGTCGACGACGATCGGGTCGGGGAGGCGTTGACCACCGCCACGAGGCTTGGCCGGCGCGGGGGCGGCGGGAGTCTGAGCGGTGAGCGTGGCGGCCAAAAGAGCGGCTGCGGCGGAGAATCGCAATGTCATTGCCGTTATCATATGCCAAGAGTGTCGGTTGGTGGCGGCTGGCATGGGTCGATTGGGTTCGTTTTTTACGCGGCTTCGAGCTGGGGTGCCGGGTGGATTGGGTTCGTTATTTCGTTTTGCAGTTTGAGGCCGTGATGGACGGCAAGTCCTAGAAACAAAGCGTCTTCCTGGACGAGTTCGTGTCTTCTGAGTTTGGCGGTGGGTAGGGCTGGGGAGATGTTTTCGTCGAGTTCGACGTCTTTGAGCTCGGCGTGGATTTCGACGGCGGCGAAGCGGTCGACCTGGAGTTGGGAGAGTTGCTTGAAGGCTTTCAAGGCGCGGCGCTCGAAGAGGGCACCCTGTTTGACGATGCGTTCCATTTGGATGAAGAGGTTCTGGTTTTCGGGGTTGGCGAGCCAGCGGTCCTGGGCCTCGGATTCGAAGCGTTGGGCTCTTAAGGCCTGGAAGGTCGCGTAGGCGTATTGTTCGAAGACGACTTCTTCGGCGGGGCCGAAGGGGACGATTTGCTGGAAGAGCTGTTCGCGGAGGGCCTTGAATTGGGTTTGTTCTTGCGGATTTGCGGCGAAGAGGGCGTCGGCCGAGGCGTTGAGGCCGTGGCGGAGGGAGTTCTTCGCGGATTGCTGTTTGCCGGACTCGGTACGGGGGCCGGTCGATTTCTTTGCGTTCTGGATGTTAGCTAGGATTTGGGATTTGGATGCCATGGGATTGTCCTTGTGTCTTGAATTTGGATGGAATTTCTTCCATGAAAACGATACAGGGGTGGGAGTGGCATATTCTGAAGGGGGAGAGTAAGTTGTTGATATGGCGGCGAATTTAGTTGTGAAGTTTCTGTGAAAGACCTCGGAAGCGCGCGTGGCACCTATGATTGTGTAGCGCTAGTTCAACTCAATTCCGTTACGCAAGCAAATCTGGACCGCAGCCCAATCGCGGAGCGATAGCTCACCGATGATCCGAACGTTGATGCGGGGAAGCGTGACCAGAAACAGCCGAAACCAAGAAGGCGCGTGGAGTCCGGAAGCCGCCCAATCCACCAGCGAACAGTCCGTTGGCGTTGCTGGCCTGGGAACTTGTGTTGTGATAATTCCGACAATGACGTCGGGTCGGTTCAAGTGATAGGTTTCTACAGACAACACCACTGCTGGGCGAGCTTTGGTCAAATGCACGCCGGGAAATGTAGCGATGGCCAAGTCGGCCGGTTTCAACGGCCGTTCGGTTCAGATTCAGCAATGCTATTGAAGGAAGCTCGTGTCGCGTCGGCCAAGTCTTCTTCAGTCCAGGAATCTGACCATTGAATTGGGGCCGTGCCGGCAACTTCTCGCAGTTGTTGGGCCCATAGGAACACTTTTCCGGCTTCGTCCGGAGGAAGTTGTCGAACAGCCACGATGAGCGATTCTTCCTGCTGAGTCAATGTCATGATTCCATTTTATGCCGGATGGCTGGAACCACGAGGCGACTGTGCCGTGTTTCGCCGGTAGGCTTCGAAAGGCTGCCTGGAACCTTGGTTCGTCAATTGATCCACCGGCAAATCGTCGGAGAGACACGGTTGCTTTCAGTGAACGGGAATTACTCACAGAATTCGTTGCCATAAGCTGGCATGAGCAGATCTTTTGTGCTGAAGGCAGGCATTGGAGCAGGTATGGGATAACGCCGAGTTCGTAGAGTACTGCCGATTGCAGTGTCGAAGTCAGCCCAGGCAAACAGTGAGGTAAAGTAGCGGGTAATGGCTACGATTGCGTGTCTTGGGTGGGGCTCACTTGTTTGGGACCAGGGCGAGCTTCCGATTCGAGGGACCTGGTTCCCCGATGGGCCAGTTGTGTATGTCAAGTTCTGCAATTACGAATTTGGCCAATGCTGCCTTTCTGGGCTTTTAGGGGAGGAGTGCAGAGGAGGGGATGTGCCCCTCCTTTGCATCCAGTAATGTAGAGTCCCACC
>Ga0194130_10005596_pt1 | contig 15047 bp, 10 predicted proteins | sample TA2KigsurfametaG_FD_160084 | JGI IMG/M metagenome (GOLD analysis project Ga0194130, IMG submission 160084) | Freshwater microbial communities from Lake Tanganyika, Tanzania - TA2015050 Kigoma 12 surface | ecosystem: Environmental > Aquatic > Freshwater > Lake | place: Tanzania: Lake Tanganyika... | reverse complement strand
GGAGCCAGGGCTGCCTCGACTGCGGAGTTGTAGCCACGCACGCGCGCATTAATCACGTTGCTGCGCACACCGTTGGAGAGAATCATGGCCAACGTGTTGCGGTGTGACGTGTAGGTCTGGTAGTAGGTCTTGAAGGTGTCACGACGCACGCGGCGATCGTTGCTTTCGAGGTACTTGCCGTAGCGACCGTGCGACAGCGCCACCTCGTTGCCCTCTTCATCTTTGATGCTGCCGAACTGCATGTCGGTGTTGTTGAGCACACCGAAAATCTGGTACGGCGCGCTGGCCATCTCGCCTGTTTGGGCCAAGATGCCCTCGACCTCGGCAGTGCGGGTATGGGCGCGGTTGCGCAACAAGACGTCGAAGTAGTAGGCGTACGTGCTCAACTCGGCATGACTGGTCAACCAACCACGGAAGGTGGGTTCGGCGATGGCCAAAATCTCGGGCTCGATGAAGGCAATTGCAGCCTGGGCCTTGGCGACCATGGCTTGGGCGCGGGCGTTGAGTGCCTGGCCGGCAGCGTCACCAGAATCGGAGTCGTAGCGGCAGTGAGCATAGATGTAGAGCTGGTGGGCGGTCTTCATCAACTCCTCGCGGGCTTTGACGGCCGCAACCACGCTATCGGCGCTCTGCCCGACGTTGCCCTCGTGGGCGGCCACGCGGGTGATGAGGGCATCGACCTGGGCCAACTCACGCTCCCAGGCGCTATCGTCGGCATACATCAACGTCAAATCCCAGGTATCGGCCTGTTTGGCCTGGCTACGACTGGGAACTTCTTGTGTCGTCATGACAACACTCTCCTTTGATCAGATTATTGGGGCGAAGGAACGACCGCGGCCCAATCGATGCGCACCATCAGGCGCCGCATCTGCCCAAGCAGTGGACCACGTTGCCCACGATAATCGAGGGCATCGGGCACAAACTCGGGGCCACGCAATGTTATTTCAATCGTACTCATTTTGGGCAGCACAGGCAAGTCAAACCGTTCGACCCGCACATCGGCATGATTGGCACTAAACGAGCCGAGCAATTGATTGCCCAACCAGACCTCGATCGGCGCGTACGGGGTCACGTCGGTCGGCCAGGCCCGCCCATCAACCTGAATGAGGATCTGCTGGACGAAGCCGTCAGCCGCCTGCGGAAAGCGTAACCGCGCCCCGTTACCGCACCAACGCAAGCGGGCGTCGAGTGCCGCATCGTACTCGCTGGCGTAACAACCATCAATGTAGCCCAAATCGAGGTCATCGCCGACATCAATGCGTTGTGCGGGCGCCGGACTCAACCAGGTATAACTCCATCTGACCGGGTTGCGTTGCTCGATGGGCGTCGAACCGAAGAGTACACGTGCATCATCGACCCGGCCCAAGGTACGCCACACATCGGCACGTACAATGTCAACTTCGACGTGGGCACTCGTGGCGGGTAATGTGCTGAGCGCCGTCTGCGCATCGCCAGCGCGTTGGAGAAGAAGTGCCTGACCAACCGCATCGTAGGGGAGTGGCAACGGCAAGGGGAGTTGGGTGTCACGCGTTATCGGCTGTTGCAACAAGGTGGCAAACGTCTCACGATTTGCGCGCAACTCTTGGGCGCGTGTGGTCAGATCATAACAAAACCAAATCGACGGCGACGGCCCAAAAAACGACGGCGGCACCAGCGCCGTGACATGCGCTAAGGGGGTGGCGGCGAGTGACCACAATACGAGTGCGCTGGCCCCCGCCACACCGGCACCAGGCGTGAGCCAATCGCGCCAGCGTTTTTGCCATAAAAAAACCATCGTCATGGCCGCCAGAATCGTCATCATCGGTAACAAGATTAGGCGAAAGCGGGTAATGCTGAAGAGCACGGCACCTAACAAGACAGGTACGACCACCCAAATCACCAGCAACCACCACTGATCGGCGCGCATCGTGCGCCGACTGACCCAGACGCCTATCACGGCTGGCATGAGGATGAGCAAATACCAGACGTCGTCGAGCCAGAGCAACAAATCAGCGTAGGTCTGCGACACGTTGCCGATGGTAAAGCCCTTGGTGAAGCGCTCGGCGCTCGAATAGCGAATCTGCCAGAACGCGACAAACTCAGCGGGGATACGACTGACAAATGCCTGCGGGTTGGCCTGGATGAGACAGAGTGCTTCGGCAGTCATGGCCGCTTGACGGGCTCCCTGGGTCGGCACCACGCCGGGATGCGGTACGCAGGTCGGTGCTGGTGGCGACTTCGTCGCCTGACTCAACGCATCAACGAAGCGATCGGTCTGGGCACTAGCCTGATCACCGTGTACTGATGCATTGGCACTGAGGAGCAGATTGTAGGCGCCACTAGTATCAACGATGATGGTGCCACCAAAGGTGCGACTAGCGTAGATGCTCCACGGGAGCACCATGAGTACGGCGGTGACACACACGAGAAGGGTATCGCGCCAGCGATGTGATGGCGCAGAGGCCCAGACCCAGATGGCGAGCAACGGAAGAAAGACGAGGGCCAAACTACGCGTGAGTATGGCGAGGCCGATGACTAGTCCCATTACGATGAGCACGGGGCGACGATAGTGGGTGGTTGTCACCATACATGCCAACCAGAGCAACGCCAAAAAGAAGGTGAGAAAGAGCGTTTCGGAGAGGAGCGTCTGACTGGCGGTGGCCAAGGGGACATTCACGGCCATAAGCAACGAGGCGATGATGGCCATGGCCGGTTGCAGTGGTGCGAGGCGATTTGCAATTGCCCATACGAGGATGATGTGCACGAGCGAGAGCATGATTTGGCTGACGTAGACCCAATACTCGTTGCCCCCAATAAAGAGGTGGGCAGCAATGAAAAGCGGGTAGAGGGGTGCGCGCGTCCAGTAATAATCGAGGTACCAGGCAAAGCCGCGCCCATACGACAACCAGGTGGCAGCAGCCAGGTATTCACCCTCATCGGAGATGAGCCCGATACGCGGCAACTCGTTCCACAACACCATACGGAGCACCACCGCACTGATCAGTGCAAGCAGGAGCCAGATTCGGGGTGAAGTGGATTGCATGCTTACTCCTTGTCGCATCATGATTGCGAGCGCAAATGGTACACTGAACACGACGGCAGATTACGAAAGACAATCGACATGTCGATGCTACGCGCCACACACATCAGTCATTCATATGATACTACGCAGGCGGTCAAGGATTGTACGCTTACGGTGGATATTGCACAACGCGTGGCGATTATTGGGCCATCGGGGTGTGGCAAGAGTACATTGCTACGAATTATTGCTGGCCTTGAATCGGGCCACACAGGCAATATTTGGTATCACGACCGTGATATTACGTGGCTACCGGCCCATCAACGAGGCATCGGTTTAATGTTCCAGGAGCATGCCCTCTTCCCACATATGACGGTTTCAGCCAACGTCGCATATGGACTACATGGACAAGAGAAGCTGGCAATTCGTGCACGCGTACGCCAACTCCTCGACTTAATGGGCATCACGCATTTGGCCGATCGCCTGCCCGAGCAGCTCTCGGGTGGTGAGCGCCAGCGCGTGGCGTTGGCGCGCAGTTTGGCGCCCAAGCCGGCGTTATTGTTGCTCGACGAACCGTTTGCGGCGCTCGACCGCATTCGACGCGACTTTTTGTTGGATGAGTTACCCGCGTTGCTTGAACACGAGCGCGTGGCTGCTATCTACGTCACCCATGATGCACTCGAGGCGTGTCGTTTTGCGGAACAGATAGTAGTGATGCGTGATGGCGCCATCATCAGACAAGACACGCCACAGCAGATCTATCAGGCGCCACAGAGTGCGTTTGTGGCAACACTGCTCGGCATGCGGACCTCGTTGGCGTTGCAACCGCATGCCATCGGATGCCAGACGGCGTTCGGTGTCATCCCCATTGCACCACCGAGTACAGATATGCGCTTATTAATTCATCCTGAAGCGGGGATTCCACTCGGGAATCAGCCACAAATTTTGCTGGAGGGTCGGATCGTTGCCAGCACCTTTCGACCACCCTGGTGGAGATTGACACTCCAAAGTGTGGATGGACAAGCCACGCTAGAGTGTGATGTAGCACTACCGCAGCCACCGGTGCAGGGTGAATTGTACGAAGTAGCCGTGCGTCTACAGGCCATGAGCTTTGTCATGAACGACGTATAATAGGCATAACACCGAGCAGTACAAGGAGGGGCAAATGCGCGTTGGTTTGGTACAAATTAATTCTCAAGAGGATCGGCAACACAATGTGACACGCGCACTTGCGCTGGTTGACGAGGCAGTCGCCCAAGGAGCACAGTTTGTGGCGATGCCAGAGTGTGTGAATTACCTGGGGCGTGGTGAGTTCCATCCCGCCAATGCCGAGACGCTCAATGGCCCCACAGCCAGCGCATTTGCGGCAGCGGCCAAACGCCACGGTATTTGGTTACATGGTGGGTCGATTCTTGAAGTGACCAATACACCAGGCAAACACTACAACACCAACATTGTTTTTGATCCGCATGGCAATAAGGTGGCTGTGTATCGCAAGATTCACCTGTTTGATGTGGACATTGCACCGGGGAGCTACCGCGAATCAGACACCTATTTGCCGGGCGATCAGATTGTCACAACCGACATGAACGGGGTCACGCTGGGGTTGAGCATCTGCTACGACGTGCGTTTCCCCGAATTGTACCGATTGTTAGCACTGGCCGGTGCCAAAATCATCACCGTGCCGGCGGCGTTTACGGCGTTCACCGGCAAAGACCACTGGGAGGTGTTACTGCGTGCTCGTGCTATCGAGAATCAGGCATATGTCCTTGCGCCGGCCCAATGGGGTGAGCACCCGGTTGGTCGCCACTGCTACGGTCGAAGCATGATTATCAATCCGTGGGGTACGGTGATGGCGACAGCCCCCGATGGTGAAGGGGTGGTCGTGGCCACACTCGACATGCAAGAGCTTGAGCGTTTGCGCAAAAGTGTGCCGTCGTTGGCCAACCGCCGACCTCAAATCTACACGTGGTAAACACGCAGGCGGGGCGGCTCTGCCGCCCCGCCGCTCTCTTTGTATGATTACGCCATACGCAAGATGATTTTACCGGCGCCCATGTTGTTTTGGTAGGCGCGAATGCCGGCTGCAGCCTGATCGAGCGAGTACGTCGCCAACACCTCGGTCGTCATGGCATGCGCCAGCGTCCCTTGAATGTCAACCATGGCACGGACGACGCGCGTCATGCCGTACTGACGAATCCACTCGGTCAACCAAAAGCCCTCGACCACCCGATTACCAAACAGAAGTGTCCCTACATCAACTTGCACCGGCTCGAGTGAGAGCGCTCCATATACCAGCACGCGTGCGCCACCTGGCAGGGCCTTGAGCATCGCACCGGTCATTGTGCCTGCAACTGCATCAAAGCCAATCCCGGCGTGATGGGTGCGACAGGCGTCAGCGAGTTGATTCGCAAAATCATCGGCACTACTCACAACCACGGCGCTTGCACCAAGCGCCTTCAGGTCATTCACCTGACTCGCCTGGCGCACGATGGCCACACTGGTCAAACCACGGGCTGTGGCCGTACGAATCAGCATGCGCCCGAGCGCGCTATTTGCGGCGTTCAACAGGACCCCACGCTGCCTATCGCGCACTGCTCGATCAATCAACGCCCAGGCAGTAAGTGGATTGACGAGCATCATCGCACCCTGCGCATCGCTAATACTCTTGCGCAACGGAAAGACTTGTACTGCGCTGGCTATCGTGTATTCAGCCCATGTGCCGAAGTTACCCTGGGTGGCAAGCGCCACGCGCCGACCGACCCAGAGCTTGCCCAGACCAGGACCGGCAGCCACGACGGTCCCACACCCCTCAAATCCGGGAGTCGTCGGTGGCTCACGACGCACCCCATAACGCCCGCGCAAGAACATCAAGTCAGATGGATTCACGGCAGCCGTGTGCATCTTGACAAGGACCTGCCCAGCCCGTGGTTGAGGAGTGGCAAGTTCACGCACAAACAGCCCTTCAGGGCCATCGAATGATTCGAGTTGTAGTGTGCGCATGGTTGATGGAATCATAGATACTCCTTCATTCTGCCTGATTTACGCGCCAAAACTGTTTGACTGAGGCCATGAACTGCTCTGGCACCTCGTCCTGTACCGCCATGCCCGCATCCAAGACATTAACCTGCGCATGTGGCATGGCAGCAGCAAACGTTGACATGCGCGTCACCGGCGTTGTCTGCGCATAGCGCCCCCAGGCAATCTGTATTGGAATGCTAATTTGGCGGATGAGCGGTCGCAAATCACAGTTGAGGAGACCCGTCACAAAGCAAATCGGCGCCCACCGTGCACCCGGCTGATGCGCAGTGCGGTAGTACATATCGCGCATCATACGATCACATGCATCTGGATTAAAATACGTCATGCGTTCCAAAAAGTAATCCATGCTCCGGCGACTCACTAACGCACCAAAGACGGCAGTGCCGAATGGACCAGAGAGGGCGTGATAGGCAATCCCCGGTTGTGACGGAACCACCAAGTCCTCTAGCCCGGTAGGACAAATCACAGTAATTTGCTTGAACAGTGCAGGTTCGGATGCGGCCGCGGCCAGTACATATGCCGAACTCAACGATACAACGATAACTGTCACTGGGGTGGCGAGACTGCGTGCCACGTCACGAATCAGCTCAATGTACAAATCGGCCGTATAGAGTTGTTTTGGTCTGTCCGAATCACCAAAACCAAGCAAATCAAGTGCAACAACACGATGCGTCTCTGCCAACATGCGAAACGGATTGCGCATCTCGTGGGCAGAAGCTGCCGCATTAATACTATGAATCAACAATACCGTCGGACCATCACCGGTCTCATGAAGTGCAATGCGGTGCCCGCGCCACATCATAAACCGTGGGACAACACCGAGTAACGCCATTGGGGTTGATGACATCATCACACCTCCGTTTGATGCACACGCACAACCATACCAAATATGACCATATCAAAACTCTACCACAATCAGACGAATTGCCCCCAAAGCGACATGAGTAATTGATGAACGCAGTGCCACGTGTTACGTCGGCGGGTGTATGCCGTAGACGCGTTGTAACCATGCAACGCCACCAGCAACATCGACGAATTCACCATCAAGCTGTGCCTCATACGCGGCATGCAAGAGTTCACCCACACGCTTGCTGGGTGGCACGCCGAGTGCCAAGACGTCTGCTCCACGCACCAGCGCTACGGGCTTGTCGACTACAACCTGTAACTGTTGCGCAAGATGCATCACTTCGGCACCGTGATGACGCACGGGCAGCGGCGGACTACCACCACCATCGGCATGGGTCAACCGACTCCACAAATCGATATCGGTTGGATGGAGTCGCGCTGCCAAACGACGCACCATGCGTGGCGAAATCTGCGCACCAAAGACGGCCATGTGCTCGCGCACGAGCGCCTTGACTGGCTCAACAAAGCGCTCTGGTGCGTTGATGACCACCAGAAATGCCTCAGCATACGACACACCTTCTGCAGCATGCCCGGGGCTAACAATCCGCCCAGCACTAACACGAGTGGTATACGGTTTGCCCAGGTCATGACACAATGCGGACAACAACAACGTAATCCGGCGCTCTTCATCGAGATCAGCACCCGTCACCACGGCATGCTGACAGACATACCCGGTATGCGTCCAGACATCGCCTTCGGGGTGATAGACTGGATCTTGTGGGCACGACACAAGCGGCACCAACATGGGATATGCCGGTAACCATCCACACTGATGCAAGGCGCATAACCCCTGGCGTGGGTGGTCGGACAAGGCCCAACGTCGCCATTCGTTCCAGACACGATCGGGCGTTAGGTCAGGTGCATGTGACAATAGACGCCGGGCAACCAGCGCAGTCTCAGGGTGGACCGTAAAGTTCAGCTGTGCTGCCAAGCGCATCAGCCGCAACACGCGCACTGGATCATCACCGAAGTGCGCTTCATCGACATGGCGCAATCGGCCATGACTAATATCATCCAGGCCACCGTGCACATCGTGCAACACGCCATCGGGCGTCAACACGAGGGCATTGATGGTTAAATCACGATACCGGGTAGACTCGACAATATCGTGATGCATGGTTGTGCTGATGTCAATCCATCCATCGCTGTCGTGCAGACGGATAATCGGCTTGTCTGTGCCGACCACACCATGGCGTTGCATGTCGCCGAGCACGGCGGCAACATGCGCAATGGGGACTCCCACAACTTCAATGTCAATTTCATCAATCGGTTGATTCATCACGATTGAACGCAACACACCACCGACAATGCGCCACTCCCACCCGTTGTGCGCAAAGCGCGCACTGATCGGTGCAAGTCGTGACCAAATAGGGTGATTCTGCCAATCCATCATGCCTGCGCTCGCCTTGTATTCTATGCATACCACGTGCCATATTTTAGAATGACTCTGTCAACCATTCATGCACATATTTGAAAATACGACTAATTTGCGTATACTACTCATGTAGTCATACCGATGACACGAGGAGCATATCATGAGTAACGGTATCACCATGTACACCACAGCGTGGTGTTCAGACTGTCGCATCGCCAAGCGAGTGTTTGCAGCCGAAAACGTCAGCTACACCGAGATAGACATTGAGAAGGAACCAAGTGCGGTCGAGATTGTACGCAAACTGAACAACGGCAATCAGTCAGTGCCTACAATTCTCTTCCCAGATGGTTCGGTTTTGGTGGAGCCATCAGCAGCTGTGCTCAAAGCCAAAATTGCCGAATTAGCGCGGTAGTCATGTGTCGTGAAGGTGGCCGGGGTCGATTGACCCCGGCCACACTTTTTTAGAGAATGGGCAACACCTCAATGATCTGGTCATGCCCGGGACCAACCGACACCATCGAGACTTGGGCCCCACACAGCTCAGAGAGACGATTGACGTACGCCTGGGCGTTGGCCGGCAAATCAGCCCAGGTGCGCACATGCTGGGTGGGGCTCAACCATCCAGGCATGACCTCGTACACTGGCTCAACCTCGGCATAAATCTCCGGCTGGCTGGGCGGATGATTGATGAGTTGCCCGTTATGACGATAGCCGACACAAATCGCAATCTCAGCGACTTCGTCGAGCACATCCAACTTGGTGATTGCTAGTCGATCAATGCCGTTGAGGCGTGTCGCATAGCGGGCGGCCACGGCATCGAACCAGCCGACGCGACGCAAGCGACCGGTGGTAGTACCCACCTCAGCCCAGGGTTTGCCCATTTGGCGCAAGGCATCAGCCGCAGCGCCATCGACCTCACTCGGGAATGGGCCTGAACCGACGCGCGTCGCATACGCCTTGAAGACACCCATCACGTGATCTATCTCGCTCGGCGCAATCCCGGCGCCTTGGCTGGCCCCAGCAATGCCCGGCTGTGACGATGTCACAAACGGATAGGTGCCGTGATCGATGTCGAGCAGCACACCTTGCGCACCTTCGAGTAGGATTGACTGATTCGCCTCGAGGGCGTGTTGCACGTCAGGGTAGACGTCGGCGATATAGGGCGCCAAGCGTTGACCGTAGGCGACATACTCGCGGTAGATGGTATCGAAATCAATCGGCTCGGCATTGTAATAGGTCGTCAACAGGCGATTTTTGATGGCCAGCACAGCAGTCAGGCGCTCGCGGAAGAGCACGGGATCGCGCAGGTCGGCCACGCGAATGCCGATGCGGGCCATTTTGTCGGCATAGGCGGGGCCGATGCCACGCCCGGTGGTGCCGATTTTGGCATCGCCCTTGAGCTCCTCGTCGAAGCGATCTTGCATGGCGTGATAGGGCATAATCACATGTGCGCGATCGCTGATGCGCACATTATCAACGGCGATGCCCCGAGCGGTCAGCCCATCGAGTTCTCCCAAAAAGTGTTTGGGGTCGATAACTGTGCCATTACCGACAATATTCAAGGTGGATGGTTCAAAGATGCCGGCGGGAACCATGTGCAACTTAAAGGTGCCGTGGCGATTAACGACGGTATGGCCGGCGTTGTTGCCGCCACCATAGCGAATCACGGTTTGGGCGCGGGCAGCCAGAATATCAACAATATGCCCTTTGCCCTCGTCGCCCCATTGAGCACCTACCACTGCCACTACTGCCATGGTCGTATCCTTCCACTCCAAAATCAACCTGGTTAATGTCTGATTCCAACTTGCACACACAAAAAATCTTGCGTGCTGGTTGACGACACGCAATGTAGTAGTAATATTATACGGTAACTTGAAAGGAAGGCTATGGACGTCGTCGACATTGCACTTATTACCATCGTGCTGCAATTGATTTTTCTTGAGGGCATTCTCTCAATTGACAATGCAGCTGTTCTGGGTGCCATGGTGGCACATCTTCCCAACGACAAACCGATTCCATGGCCTAAACAACTCCAATTCCTCGAAGGCTGGGGCCAACGGGTACTCGGCAATCAACGCGATGCCGCCCTCAAAGTTGGCTTGCTGGGTGCGTATGTAGGGCGTGGCATCATGCTCGTGTTGGCCGGGTGGATTATCCAGTTCCCGTGGTTGCGCGTTGCCGGTGCCGGATACCTGATGTATCTGGCCATCCATCACTTCGGCCAGCAGTTTCATCAGCATCGTATAGCGGCTGAGGGGGGCGTGGCACGTCTCTCAACCAGTGGATTCTGGGCCACCGTCGGTGCGCTTGAGTTGGCCGATTTGGCCTTCAGTATCGACAACGTGATTGCTGCCGTGGCGCTCTCAGACAAACTCTGGATTGTCATGTTGGGCGTCGCCATCGGCATCGTGCTCATGCGTTTTGCGGCTGGTATTTTCAGTCGTCTGATTGCCTGGGAGCCGGCTTTTGAGGCGAGTGCATTCTTGCTCCTCTTGGTCATCGGCGGCGAGTTGCTCCTCCACACGTATGCGCACATCGAGTTGACCGAGCTCCAGCAATTCGGCATCTCGCTGGGCGTCCTCGTCGGCACCATCGTGATTGCGCGCTCGCCACTCCGCAAGCCGGTTGTCACCTTGTTGTGGCAGATTCGCTGGCTCTTCTATATCATCGCCAGCGCAATTGACTGGGTGATGCACATCATCACCTCGCCCTTCCGCCGTAACCACAGCGCATAAGCGCACACACAAGGGCGGTGTACCGACGCATGTCGGTACACCGCCCTGTTTTGTATCAGCTTATGCCATCTGCTGATAGCCGGGTACCGTCAAGAACTCGACGAACTCAGGGGTCAGCACCAATTGGTCGAGCAAGGCCACTGCTTGATCGAGACGTGGGCCTGCCAAGCGACTCTGGAGGGCAGCAACCTCTTCGTCACGAATCTGACGATAAAGGGCGGCATCGACCGGTCGTCCATCATTCAATACCGCACCGTGGTGGAGCCACTGCCAAATCTGCGAGCGTGAAATCTCAGCAGTCGCCACATCCTCCATCAAGTAATTAATTGCCACAGCCCCACGCCCACCAAACCAAGCCTCGATGTACTGGAGGGCCACGCTGATGTTATTGCGCAGACCAGCCTCAGTAATCTCGCCCGTTGGAATCATCAGCAAATCAGCGGCTGCAATCGATACCTGCGGCACACGACTAATTTGATTATCACCACTAAACGCAGCGTTGAAGACCTCTTGTACGGCCGGTACCAAACCGGGGTGCGCGACCCAGGCGCCATCAAACCCTTGATTGGCCTCGCGCTCTTTGTCGGCGCGTACATTGACCAACGCACGCTCGTTGGCGGCCACGTCGTCACGCCGTGGGATGATGGCCGACATGCCACCCATGGCATGGGCACCACGTTTGTGACAGGTGGCGGCCACCAACTCGGCAGCCGAACGCAAGAAATGCACGCCCATTGTCACTTGGGCGCGGTCAGGCAACACAAAATCATTGCGATGATTGAAGGCCTTGATGAAGCTGTAGATATAATCCCAGCGACCATGGTTGAGACCGCTTGAGTGGGTACGCAATTCATAGAGAATCTCGTCCATCTCGAACGCCGCCAAGATGTGCTCAATCAACACGGTGGCACGAATGCTGCCTTGGGGCACACCGAGGCGGTCTTGAGCATAGACGAAGATGTCGTTCCACAAGCGAGCTTCAAGATGATGTTGCAACTTGGGCAGATAAAAATACGGGCCGCTCCCGCGTGCCAGCAGTTCTTTGGCGTTGTGGAAGAAGTAAAGACCGAAGTCGAACATCCCGCCCGAAATCGGCTTGCCGTTGTAGGTGACATGCTTCTCATCGAGGTGCCAACCACGCGCACGCACGGCGAGCACGGCGGTCTTTTCATTTAGGCGATACTCTTTGCCATCGGTGACCAACTCGATGGTACGCCGAATGGCGTCACGCAGGTTGACTTGCCCCTGTACGACGTTGTCCCACAACGGTGCATTGGCATCTTCGAAGTCGGCCATGAAGACCTGAGCGCCCGAGTTGAGCGCATTGATGACCATCTTGCGATCGACAGGGCCAGTGATTTCGGTACGGCGATTACGAAAGTCAGCCGGCGCTGGCGCAACCTGCCAATCACCGGCACGTATATGGGCCGTAGCCGGATCAAAATCGGGCAAGCGCCCGGCTTTGAGCTCATCCCAGCGCTGTTGCCGGCGCTTGAGCAGTTCTTGGCGACGTGGCTCAAAGCGCTCAACTAACTCGGCGACAAACGCCAACGCCTCGGGCGTCAAAATCTCGCCGTATTCGGGACGCATCGCCCCCGTAATTACGAATCCCGTCATCGGAACGACCTTTCTCCACTCAACTATTCATCAATGACAATGGCCATGTTTAGCCGCACACCTAGTTCACGGAACGCCGTTACCCATGTAGCCGATACGGGGTGACCACGTTCAGCTGATGCCACCATGGCGTGATAATCACGCTGCCAGACCACATTATAGTTGTTTTGGACCATCCACAAATCAACGTCATAGGGAGTGGCAATTTGCACCAAATCGAGGGCTATGGTGATGAAGTCAATGTGGCAGGGTGACTCAACCAAGCGTGCCGACACACGTTGTAAAGCACGTGATACCTCGTAGGCGATGACTGTTTTGTCGAGCACCACACCTGATTGCTGTGCGCTCTGTACTACCTCGATGACTGTTGCTGTTGCTGGTACTGCGGCAGTCAACGCAGCGCGGATATCGGCCTGTAACGCCATCGCCGCAGCCACCTGCAGTTCGCGTGGGAGCGTCATGCCCATGTGATCCAAAAAGCGCATCACACTCGCATGTTCATGATACATATCGTGGTACTGCTGTTGCACCCGCGTCATGACGCTGGTGAGCATAGTGCGCATGATGCCACGTTGTTCCGGACGAAAGATGGACCGCAGCGAATATTCGAACTGTCCGAGTTCCGCAATCATGACACGCTCAACTTCTTCGCGCTGATGAGCCGTCACTGCACGTGACACATTATGCAACAAGCGCTGATAGCGCTCGGGGGCAGGGCGTACACCACCGGCCAGCACCTGCGCTCCAGCAAAGACCACGCCATAGACAAAGCGCTGTTGTTCGCCGGTCAACACAGACATCACCTGCGAGACGCCCACCGCAATTGCCATATCATCGAGCTTCCACTGCTGCTGTGCTTCACGGTGTACCTGATGCAAGTAGAGCATGTCATCAGGTTTCGAGCCAAAGACGGCAGTCAACGCATCATGGGCGCAGACATCGGCAAGTGATAGGACGTGCGGTTTGACTTGCTCGGCATAGAGTTGTGCTGCTGTCACGCCGGTATTACTCACTACGCGCTCGAGTTGTTCGTGGAAGCCCTCTTCCAAATCGAGTCCCATCACCTGCTCAGCCAACTGAATCATCCGGGCAGCGTATCGCAACACCTGCACCGTCTCGATGCCGGCCACATCATTGAAGAACCAGGCGCAACTGGTAAAACTCTGCATCAATTGACGCTGGAGTTCGAGCAAGCCAAGGGCCGGCCACCGCTCTTTGGTACGTCCATATGTGCGCAAGAACTGATCGATATTTGTATCACTCGGTGCATTAATAATGGCGATGTAGGCATCACGTGCCTGCCATGGCCGTGCGAAGTAGCGTGCTACGTGTTGCTCCCACTGGCGGTCAATCGACTCACGCGCCCAATCGAGCGCAGTGCGCAACGGTCCACGCCACGCCTGGTTCCACCCTGGCTCACCACCCGAATGACAACCACAATCGCTCCGCCAGCGTTCAACACCGTGCGCACAGCTCCACGAACTCTGCTCGACGATGCGGACGTGGTGTGTCGGTGGATGAAGTTCGAGATATTCGCCGTACACGGTAATCCGTGCCAAATGATTGGTATGAATATGGTGGATTGCATAGGCCAACGCCATCTCGCCATGGCGATGGTGGTGGCCGTACGTCTCGCCGTCAGTAGCCACATGGGCCAAACGCGGTTGCACGCCATCATCGAGCCCGGTCAATAGTGCTTGAGCAAGGGATTCACCGCGTTGAAGCATCCCCTGAAAGGCGATTGCTTGCGAGACCCCACCATTATAAAAAAAGATAGCAATCTGACGGCCCGAGGGGAGCTGCACCAGATACGGCATAGTTGTATCAACAGATTGCCCATCGACTTCGTGCCACTCGTCAGTGCCAATCATGCGTACAGCGCCTGCTTGATGGGGCGCCAAAATCGTGTATTTGATGCCGTACTCGGCCAACGCCTCAAGCGAATCGGTACACACGGCTGCCTCGGCCAACCACATCCCCTCGGGCTGACGTCCATAGTGATGCACAAAATCCGCCACACCCCAGGCAACTTGGGTGCGCCGATCACGCGGGGTAGCCAGGGGCATGATGAGGTGACCATAGACCTGGGCAATAGCCGGACCGTGACCACCAAAGCGCTGGCGCCCCTCGTGGTCAGCCGCAATGATGCCGTGATACGTGGCACGATCATGTTGCGCCAGCCAACGCATCAACGTCGGACCAACATTAAAGCTCATCCAGGCATAGTTGTTGACGATATGCTGAATCCGGCCGCGGGCATCCAAGATACGAGCCGCCGTATTCGGGGCGTAACACTCGGCCGCAATACGAGCATTCCAGTCATTATAGGGGGCCGCACTCGGTTGCGGATCAATCGCGTCAATCCACGGATTCT
>Ga0194130_10005593_pt1 | contig 15059 bp, 15 predicted proteins | sample TA2KigsurfametaG_FD_160084 | JGI IMG/M metagenome (GOLD analysis project Ga0194130, IMG submission 160084) | Freshwater microbial communities from Lake Tanganyika, Tanzania - TA2015050 Kigoma 12 surface | ecosystem: Environmental > Aquatic > Freshwater > Lake | place: Tanzania: Lake Tanganyika... | reverse complement strand
CGTTTGACTCCACGGCGGCACGACGCCGCCGATGCGCTCAAGCGGAAACGGGCAGGATGCCTCTCCCGTTTGACTCCACGGCGGCACGACGCCGCCGATGCGCTCAAGCGGAAACGGGCAGGATGCCTCTCCCGTTTGACTCCACGGCGGCACGACGCCGCCGATGCGCTCAAGCGGAAACGGGCAGGATGCCTCTCCCGTTTGACTCCACGGCGGCACGACGCCGCCGATGCGCTCAAGCGGAAACGGGCAGGATGCCGTTTCCGCGTATGTTCAGTTATTGCTGAAACCGAACTTCTTCCCGACGCGGACGCCGAGCGGATTCTTCACGAAGCGACGCCGACAGTCATCGCAGAGATCGAAGCGCAGCGACCGGGTCGCTTCCTCGAGATCCTCGATGTCGCCCTCGTCGATCCGTTCGAGCAGATCCTGCACGTCCTCGAGATGGTCGGCGTCGTCGTGATCGCCATCGCAGGGGCAGGGGCCGTCTTCGATCGCCGGAAACACCTCGATCTTCACGACGTGGCGACCGCCGGAGGCGGCCTCGATCGGCCGCTTGCACGCATCGCAGGAGTAATGAAGCATCGCGGTCTCCAGATGACGGTGATCGGAACGTCCGGCGATCGATGTTCTGGTGTCGAAGGCCCACCAGTCACGCGGCACCCGACGGACGCTCCAGAACGCGGACTTGAGTTCTCATGAGTGTGACCGCAACCCGCGTCCGGGGCAAGCGTTCGTCAGGTTTGAACCGGTCGGTTTGGCGCCCGAATCGGACCGGGGGTAAACTCCGCAAGGTGCCTGGAGGCCGCTGATCGTCATGAGTCTCTCGTCCCTCACGCTTCCCCACCCGTCTCCGGGCAGTTCCCTGGGGTTGAGCGTGCTCGTGCTGAACCGGTCGTTCGTGGCCGTCCACGTGACGAACGTGCGCCGGGCGGTCACGCTCCTGTTCCGCCAGCTCGCGGAGGTCGTGCACATCGAGGCGGGGCACTACGCCGCCTACGACCTCGACTCCTGGCGGGAACTCTCCGCCCTCCAGTCCTCGTTCCGCACGCCCGAACAGGACTGGATCAGGGCCGTGGGCTACGACCTCCAGGCCCCGCGGGTGATCCGGCTGGTCTCGTGCGACCGCGGCCCCCGGCAGGGGATCCGGTTCAACCGTCGCAACGTCTTCGCCCGCGACGCCAACCAGTGCCAGTACTGCGGCCGGGGGTTTCCCACGAGCGAACTCTCCCTCGACCACGTCGTGCCACGCAGCCGGGGAGGCTCGACCACCTGGGAAAACATCGTCTGCGCCTGCGTGGCCTGCAACGTCCGCAAGGGAGGCCGCACCCCCGCCGAAGCCCGCATGCACCTGATTCGGCAGCCGGTGAAGCCGAAGCGGAGCCCACTGCTGTCGATCAAGCTCGGCAATCCGAAGTATGCGAGCTGGAAAAGCTTCGTCGACAACGCCTACTGGCTCGTCGATCTGAAATGAGCCGCACGGTGCCTCGTGAGCAGCCCGCGTGGCTTTTCACGGCCCCTTTCCAAGAACCCCGGCACTCGAGAACCCCGGCACTCGAGCGTGATTTCCGGTGACTCGCTCCGCCCGCGGAGCTGCCGCCGGCCCTCGCGTCAGCCGCAGAGGGGATCCTTCTTTTCGGTGATCACCGGGCACTGCGGCGACATCTCGGCGTTGAGCACCTTGAAGTCCTTCCACTCCGCCGGCAGGTTGTCCTCGTGGAAGATCGCCTCCACCGGACACTCCGGCACGCAGGCCTCGCAGTCGATGCACTCGTCGGGGTGGATGTAGACCATCTTGTCCCCCTCGTAGAAGCACTCGACGGGGCAGACCACCACGCAGTCGGTGTACTTGCAGGCGAAACACGGCTCGGCGACGACGTGGGTCATGGCGGCTCCTGAATGACTGGAAGAACGGGTGGCGGGCGACTCGGGGACGTCTCGATGACTCTCGGGAAAGCCGGACGCGACCGGCGATTCCCTCGCAGCGCGGCATCCTACGGTGGCTCGAGAAACCGTGTCAACGATCGGGAGAGGGCCGATCCCAGCGGGCGGAATCGGGCCCGCAACCGCCGTTGGTGGGCCGCGGACCACCCCCGTATCGTATGCTCAGATCTGGTATCGGCCGACGGAGCGGCGGACCATGAGTCGCCGCCCGCGGGCCCCGGCCGATCGGGCCATGAGGTGCGGACTTCGTGTCGGATGACTCCCCAGCGGCCGGCCCGTCGGCCCTCGCCGAAGCAGATCGCAGGCTCGTCCTGGCGTGCCTCTCCAGGGAGCCGGGAGCGTGGGAGACGCTGGTCGACCGGTTCGGCGGCCTCCTCGCCCACGTGGCGACTCGCACGGCCCGTCAGAGGGGCCATCCGATCGGACCCGCCGACCGCGACGACCTCGTCGCAGACATCCTCCACGAACTGCTCCGCAACGACGACGCCGCCCTGCGGGCGTTCGGCGGGCGTGCCAGCCTGACCACCTACCTGACCGTGATCGCCCGGCGGACCACCGCCCGGCGGCTCGCCGCCGCGCCGCCGGCAGGGCGGCACCACGGCGCGGAATCGCACGCGGCGGCGGCGGACGAGGCCGCTCGTCGGGCCGATCGCGACCACGTCGAGTCGCTTCTCGCCGGACTCGACGATCAGGAGGCCCGGCTCGTCCGGCTGCACCACATCGAACGCCGCAGCTACGGCGAGATCAGCCAGCTCACCGGCATCCCCCTGGGCTCGATCGGCCCCGCGCTCTCGCGGGCCCGCGACAAGATGCGGAAGCGCGACGAGCCCGACGGCGATGCCCGCCACGCGCGTGCGCCCTAGCGGACGGCCGGCGCCGCGGGAGGCGGACCGATGACCACCGACGGGTCGGCGAGATCGATCGGCTCGTAGCCCGGATAGGCGGGCATCTGCCAGAGCTGTCCCGGGTCGCCGCTGGAAGTGTTGGTCGTGATCGACGCGAGTTCGATCGAGAAGTCGACCCCCGACGCGGGCCACGACACGTCGACCACGTGCGGCAGCGCCGCCCCCGACGGCGGATCGACCCGGTGCCGGCTCGTCCGCACGCTCGCCAGCCGCTCGCCCGCGGCCGTGAACAGGTGCTGCTCGGCCACGAGCCCCGTCGTGCCGTCGAGGATCGTCGACTTGAGCAGCTCGCCGTCGGGCACCGTGATCGTGCTGCGGACCTCGATGCGGCCGTCCGGGAGCGGAAACGGCCCCTGGTGACGGTCCTCGGGCCGGAACGTCACCAGGCCGAGCAGCTCCGGCATCCAGTCGGCGCGGATCGGCAGCAGCCGGCGGGCCGCGGACTGGGCGTATTGGTCGTGGCGGCAGAAGGCCACAATCGGCGGCTTGTGCTGCCGCAGCCAGAGCCAGAACAGGTCGTCGTTGCTGCCGATGTCGAGTTCCGGGCCCGTGATCGCCGTCTGCGCCTGGAGGCGAAACCGCCGCGGCCGCTCGCAGGCGACCCGCGCGGACAGCCGGGGCACACCCGGCACCACCAGCACGGCCTGGGTCGCGGAGCAGCTCCGCACCCGCTCCGTGTTGTCGTGGACCGCGGCGATCACCTGCTCCAGGGAGGGCTGGACGGGAAGCGTTCGCGGCAGCGGCATCGTGCCGATCTGGTAGCCGCGCAGCACCTGCGGGCAGGAGGCGCCGCTGGCCGCCACCGTGGCGACCACGATGCCGAACACGATCAGCCTCGGCAGCGGGAAGTGCTGCACGGCCTCGGCCTTCATGCGGCTTCCCCCGACCAGAGCAGGGCGGCGAGGCGCTCCTCGACGTCGGCGAGATTCGCCTCGTCGGCGGCGGCCACGCGGACGACGTAGTCGCGGCCCCGGCGGCGGCAGCCCAGCACGATCTCGCCCGGGGTTCCTTCGGCGGCACGCTCGTCGGCCAGCTTGAGGATCCGGCGGCGGACGAGCTGCAGCGCGAGCAGGTAGCGGAGCGGCTCGTCGCCCGCCTCCTCCAAGGCTTCGAGGGCGTCGAGCAGGGCGTCGGCCGGGACCGGCTCGCGGCCGGCATCGTGGGGTGCTGGAAAGCGGCACCGCCACCAGGCGATCGCCTCGGCAGGCGGGGCCGTCCAGGCCTCGGCCGCGACGTCGACCCGCTCGATGGTGCCGTGGCGCCGCACGAGCGCGGAACAGACGACGTCGCCGGGGGCGAACGTTCGGCCGGTGCTCGCGCACGCCGCCTGCGGCTTGTGAACTCTCAAATCCATGGCTGTCGCCGCCGGGTCTGGTCGGGAGGGGGCGGACGATAGGCCGCCTTCGCAACCGACACAATCGCGACCAGGTGCAAGCCGCGCAGGCTAGGCAAGCCGGGCGAAGATCAGTTCGGCGACGTCGGCGATCCCGGTGCCGTCATGGCGGCCGACCACGCCGGCCGCCGCCGCCTGCACCTCGGGCCGGGCGTTGCCCATCGCCAGACCGAGGCCCGCGGCCCGGATCATGGAGAGGTCGTTGACGTCGTCGCCGACCGCGCAGATCTCCTCCGCCGCGATGCCCCAGGCCGCGGCCATCCCCATCACGCCCGACCACTTCGTGACACCGGCCGGCGCGATCTCGCACATCCAGTCACGGTAGCGGGGGCTCTTGATCGTGTGCAGCGAGAGCTGCCCCGGGAACGCCTCGTGGAGCCCGGCCTCGAGCGCTTCCATGTCCGCGCGGGGCCCCATCACGAAGCCCGCGAACACTCCCGGCGGCGGCGCTTCGTGGAGGTCGGGCCGCACGTCGGCCAGCGCCCGGTTGCGACCGAGATACTCCTGCAGCCCGCCGCCGACGCTCCCGGGATCGTCGGCCGCCCCGGCGAGGCTGCGGCAGTGGAAGTCGAAGCCCCGCTCGAAGCTGTCGCTGTAGAGAATCGCCTCGTGCCCGCCGGCGGCGATGAACCGCACCACGCCCTGGAGCACGTCCGCGGCGAACGCGGCGCGGGCGAGCGTGGAATGGTCGCTCGGCCGCTTGACGAGCGCCCCCGATGCCGTGACGAGCGGCACGTCGATCCCCAGGGCCGCGGCGACGGGCAGGGTGTCGCGGTACCGCCGACCCGTGGCCAGCATGACCTTCACGCCGCGACGGCTGACGCGGTCGATCGCCTCCCGGGCGACCTCGGACACGCGGTGATTCGCGTCGGTCACGGTGCCGTCGACGTCGAGGACGAGCAGCCGCAGGGGCCGCGTCGAGGATGCCACCGGGCGAAGTGCCATCCGCGTATGATAGGCGACGGAGGTCCGCCGCATGCCCAGCGCCGAAGATTCCACCGCGTTCCGTCCGGTCGCCCGGCACGGCGACATCCCTGCAGGCGAGGGACGCACGTTCGAGGTCGATGGCAGGCTCGTGGCCGTGTTCTACGACGGCCAGGCGTATCACGCCCTCGACGATCTCTGCCCGCACATGGGCGCATCGCTCGGCTCGGGGCCGTTTACCGACGGCGTCGTCACCTGCCCCTGGCACGCCTGGCGGTTCCGGGCCTGCGACGGCGCCTGGTGCGACAACGAGACGCTGAAGGTCGCGGTCTTCGAGGTCCGCCGCTCGGGCGACGCCGTCGAGGTCCGCGTGCCGCCGGCGGCCACGCCGGCCTAGCGGCGCTCCGCGATCCGCTCCAGCGTGACCGACTCGCCGGGGGCGAGCACCCGTGCCGTGGCGACGCCATCGGCCGCCACGGCCCGCGCCCAGGCCGCCGCATCCTGGGCGATCGGGGGCCACGTGCCGTAGTGGTTCGGCAGGGCGACCTTCGGCTGGAGCAGCCGGACCGCCTCCCGCGCCGCGTCGGGCCCCATCGTGAACAGGTCGCCGATCGGGAGGATCGCGGCGTCGAGCCGGCGGCCATCGCGCCGCCTGCCGATCCGCTCCATGTCGGAAAAGAGCGCCGTGTCACCGGCCAGGTAGACGAGCTGATCGGACACGTCGAGCAGCCAGCCGCAGGGGTTGCCCCCGTAGGTTCCGTCCGGCAGGCTCGACGAGTGCCAGGCGAGTTCCATCGTCGCCCGGCCGCCGGGCACCGCCGCGGAGCCACCGAGGTTCATCGGCTGGATGTTCTCGACGCCCTGCGCGCCGAGCCACTGGCCGATCTCCCAGTTGCAGAGCACCCGCGCCGCCGTCCGCTTCGCGATCGCCACGAGGTCGGCGACGTGGTCGAAGTGGCCGTGCGTCACCAGGATCGCGTCGCAGGCGACGTCCTGGGCCTTCATCGACGCCGTGGGGCACTCGTCGAAGAACGGGTCGACGAGCAGCGTTCCGGCTCCCGTGTCGATGAGCCAGGTGGCGTGACCGGTCCAGGTGAGCGTGACGGGCATGCGCGAGCCTCCGCGGGGGACGTGAGCGCAGAACTATACCGGATGGCCGCGCGGGTGCCGCTCCTCCGCAGCCGGAAGCCCCGATCGCGTGAGCGATGGGGGCCGAAGCGAGGCCCGGCACGCTGCGGGCTTCGGCGATCAGCGGCCGAAGGTCCGCTGCATCGCGGCGCATCGAGATCACGGCCTCAACCGGCGCATCATGAATTGTTTGTACTGCTCCACCCCCGGCTGGCCGTACGGGTTGGTGCCCACGAGCCGCCCCTCGACGACCGTGGCGAGCATCAGCATCTGCAGGAGCTGGCCGATCACGTGCTCGTCGATCCGCGGCAGGAGGATGTCGGCGGTGGGCCGCTTCGCTCCCGCGTAGGCCTCGTTGGTGCCGGCCACCGCGGCAGCGAGCATCTCCGGCCACGTCTTGCCGACGAGGTCGTCGAGCTTGTCCTGATTGGCGGCGTAGGGACCGAGGGGCGGCAGGACGATCCGGTCGCGCCGGGGCTCGCCCACCACCAGGTTCGTGATCAGCTTGTCGCGGCGGCCATCCTGGTGCTGCTGGCCGCGGGAGTGGAGGTCGCGGGTGGTCACGGCCGTCAGCGGCGTCGCGCCCTTCTCGGCCTTCCCGAGGCTCTCCGAGAGCAGCTGGTCGTACCACAGGCCCACCGCCTCGAGCCGGTTGCTCCAGCTGGAGAGCACGCGGATCGTCGCGCCTCCGTCGGCCTCGGCGAGGTGGCAGACGCCGACGTATCGCAGGACGGGGTTTTCGGCCACCGGCGCCTCGCGGAACCGGCGGTTCATGGCCGCGGCCCCTTCGAGCAGCCGCACCACGTCGACACCCACGATCGACGCCGGCAGGAGCCCCACGGCCGTGAGCACGGAGAATCGCCCCCCGACGCCGTCGGGGATGTCGAACGTCTCGGGACAGCCGATCGCCCGCGCCAGTTCCGCGAGCCGGCCGGTCTTGCCGGTGATCGGCACGACCACCTCCGCCAGCCGCTGCACGTCGCCGCCGACCGCGTCGAGCAGCGCGGCCAGCAGGAGCCGCGTCGCCACGGCCGTCTCGAGCGTGCCGCCGCTCTTGCTCACCACGAGCACGCCCCAGCGGTCGAGCAGGTCGTCGCCCCGCGAACGCCCGTTCGGGGCCACGAGGTCGAGGAGCCCCTGGGCGGAGTCGTTGTCCATGTTGAAGCCCTCGAACGAGAGCCGCGGCCGGCCTCCCCGTTCCCCGCGGGGCAGCTCGTTGTGGAACGGGTGGCAGCAGGCCTCGAACAGCGCCCGCGTGCCCATGAAGGACCCGCCGATCCCGAGCACGATCACGCGGTCGACCGCCTCGCGGACGCGGCGGGCCGTCCGCAGGATCGCAAACAGTTCGCTCTCCGGCCGATTCGCGGCGTAGTCGGCCAGCAGCCGGTCGGGCAGGTCGATGAACGCGGGATCGAGGGACTCTCCGGCCCCGGCTCCCCCGCTCCGCCACCGGTCGAGGTCCGCGAGCGTCTCGGCTCGCGCCGCGTCGAGCCGTCCGGCGAGCGCGTCGAGCTTCGCCCGCGAGACGGTCCCGGCGGCGAACACCGCGGCCGGGTCGTAGTGGATGGGATCCTCGGGAGGCTTCGGGCGGATGACGCTCATGGCGGGACTCGGGGCGGGCGTGTTTGGGGCGGGAAGAGGAACGTGTACATTCCGCCGGCAGAACTCTAGCCGATCGGTCGAAACGCCCGCAAACCTCCCAGCCATCTCTTCGCCAGGAACCTGCGCCGTGAAAGAGCACGAACTCGTCCGCGAACTCGCCGAGAAGAACGCCTCCAAGATCGTGATGCTCGTGGCCGACGGCCTCGGCGGACTGCCCCTGGCGGCGGGCGGCAAGACGGAGCTCGAGACCGCGGCGACCCCGAACCTCGACCGCCTGGCGGCGACGGGCACCAGCGGCTCGAGCGTGCCGGTGCTGCCGGGCATCACGCCGGGCTCGGGACCGGGCCACCTCGGCCTGTTCGGCTTCGATCCGCTGGAGTTCAAGATCGGCCGCGGGGCGCTCGAGGCCACGGGCATCGGCTTCGAACTCGGGCCCGACGACGTCGCCGCCCGCGGCAACTTCTGCACGCTCGACGCGGCGGGAAAAATCTCCGATCGCCGCGCCGGCCGGATCCCCTCCGCGGAGAGCTTCGCCGTCGTGGAGAAACTCCAGGCGGTGAAAATCCCCGGCATCGAGACGTTCGTGAAGCCGGTCAAGGAGCACCGGTTCGTGGTCGTGTTCCGGGGCCCGGGCCTCGACGGCCGGGTGGCCGACACCGACCCGCAGGCGGTGGGCGTCGCCCCGCTCGATCCGCAACCCGTCGACCCCGCGGCCCGCAAGACGGCCGACGTGGCCGCCGAGTTCGTCAGGCAGGCCCGCGCGATCCTCCAGGCTGAGCCGAAGGCCAACGGCATGGTGCTCCGCGGCTTCGCGGCCAAGCCGGCGCTGCCCACGTACGAGCAGCTCTACGGCCTGCGGGCCGCCGCGATCGCCGTCTACCCGATGTACAAGGGTCTCGCCCGGCTGGTCGGCATGACGCTCGTCGGCCAGGCCCAGTCGCTCGACGAGCAGCTCGCCGAGCTGGCGAAGTGCTGGAATGACTACGACTTCTTCTTCCTGCACTTCAAATACACCGACTCCACCGGCGAAGACGGCGCCTTCGAGCAGAAGGTGACGCGGATCGAGGAACTCGACCGGGCGATCCCGCGGATCGAGGCCCTGAAGCCCGACGTGCTGATCGTGACCGGCGACCACTCGACCCCGAGCAAGCTCAAGAGCCACTCCTGGCACCCGGTGCCCACGCTGCTCGTGGCCGACACCTGCCGCCCCGACGGCCTGACGTCGTTCTCGGAGCGGGCTTGCCTCCGCGGCGGCTTCGGCATCTTCCCCGCCAAGCACCTGATGCTCCTGGCGATGGCCCACGCCCAGCGGTTCGGCAAGTACGGCGCCTGAAACCTGGGTAGAGTCGAGGGAGCGAGCCCAGGAGCCCTGCGAGCCGATGCCCCGCCTCTCCGACGACGACCTGTTCCGCAGCTCGACGATGACCATCGGCGAGCACCTCGAAGAGCTTCGCGGCTGCCTGATCCGGGCCGCCGCCGGGCTGGCGGTCGCGGTGCTGCTCGGGTTCTTCGTGGCCCGGCCCGTCGTCCACCTGATCGAGCAGCCGCTGCGGCACGCGCTGGGCGACTACTACTCGAAGCGGGCGATCGAGACGGCGGCGGACTGGCGGTCGCGGACGGCCGACGGGCAGCCGCTCCCCTACTCGCAGGCCGAGATCCGCGACGCGGTCGAGCGGCACGGGATGACCTTCGAGCTCCGCGAGGTCCACCCCGACCGGCTCGCCGCCGTCCTGGGCGGGGCCGCGCCCCCGCCGGCCACCAGCGGCACCGCCGCGGGGGACGCCGCCGCGACGGCCTTCGACACCGACGCGCTGGTGCCGGTGATCCTCTGGCAGCCGCTCGCGCGCGATCCGCGGGTGAGCATCACCACGCTCTCGGCCCAGGAGGCGTTCGCGATCTATGTGAAGGCGGCGATCCTCGTGGGGGTGGTGTTGGCCAGTCCCTGGATCTTCTACCAGCTCTGGACGTTCGTCGCGGCCGGGCTCTACGCCCACGAACGGAAGTGGGTGTGGACGTTCCTGCCGATCAGCATCGCCCTGTTCCTGGCCGGGGTGTCCATCGCGTTCTTCTTCGTGTTCGACTTCGTGCTCGACTACCTGCTGCAGTTCAACGCCTGGCTCGGGCTCGATCCCGATCCGCGGATCAGCGAGTGGCTGGGATTCGTGCTGATGATGCCGATCGGCTTCGGGCTCGGCTTTCAGCTCCCCCTGGTGATGCTGTTCCTGGAGCGGATCGGCGTGTTCGACGTCGCGGCCTACACCTCGCAGTGGCGGCTGGCGGTGCTCGTGATCGTGATCGCGTCGGCGGTGCTCACGCCGGCCGACCCGTACAGCCTGCTGTTCCTCGCCGCGCCCCTGTGCCTGCTCTACTTCGGGGGCATCGCGCTGTGCCGCTGGTGCGGCGCCGGTCAGGCCACGAAAGCCAGCCAGTAGAAGACGCTCCCCGTGACGGCCGTGAGCGCGAGGTCGGCGGCCGCCAGGCGGGCCATCGCGCGGTGCCGCGGTCCGTGGGATCCGGGCGTCGGCGGCGAGGGAAACCGCCTCACCGCTTCCCACACCACCCAGATCCAGAGCACGAGCGTCGAGATCGCGAACACGAGGTGGATGCCGAGCGCCACGAGCACCCCGGCGGGCCACCAGGGATTCGCGGCGCCTCCCCACGCCGCGCCCCCCGCGGCGCGGAGCCGCCAGTCGCTGAACAGCCGGATGTCGACCTCGAAGACCACGATCGCCGCCAGCAGCGCCGCCGCGATGAACAGCTGGAGCCGGCGGTGGGCCGCATACCGACCGCGGCGGACCAGGGCGATGCTCCAGGCGAGCACCGGCAGCAGCGCGAGCAGGCCGACGAGCACGACGTCCATCCCCAGCGAGGCCCGGGTGCCGAGAAAACCGTCGATCCCCGGGGCTCGCGGGCTGACGGTGGTCTCGGCGGGCACGGCGGGGATCCCGGGGCGGACGGATGGGCGGGGGCAGGCGGAGGGCCGGATTGTATCCGGTAACGCCATGCCCACGGCCGCCCCACGAGCGGCTACCATCGTGAACTGGGCCGAGTGGCGAAACTGGCAGACGCACGGGACTTAAAATCCCGTGGAGAGCGATCTCCGTGCGGGTTCGATCCCCGCCTCGGCCACTGGACGGTCGCCGCCGGGCTTGCAGCCGCGGAACGCCCCGGCTATTTCCCCGGCATGACACCCGCCCCCCGCCGAGGTTCGTCGCTGGCCGTCTGGCTGCCGTGGGTGGCGGCCCCGGCCTTTTTCCTGCTCCCGATCGCCGGCTGCGGCGGCATGGCAGCCCTCTCCCGGCAGCCGCATGCAGCGGCGAGCCCGCTCCCCGGCCCGGTCGCGCCGGCTGCGACGGTGGTAGCGGTTTCAACGCCGGCACGCTGATCTTCGTCCCGCCGGTGGCGGGCGGACCGGCCGCGCACTAGTGTTGCCGGAAGGCCGCCACGCCGGCTGCCCGCGGAGAACGTGCATGTCGCTTCGAGCCCGGATCGCGACCATGGCGGCGGTTCTGGTGCTGGCCGCCGTGGGCGTCAACACGCTCCTTCAGACCCTCGCCGCCCGCCGGGCGATCCTCGAGCAGGCGCGGGTCGCGGGAGATGGCATCGCCAACCTGCTGGCTCGCGCCGTGGCCTTCGCCGAGGACCTCCCCAACGCGGTCGAGGAGGAGGTCGGCCGGCACATGCTCGCCGAGGCACGCCTGCTGGCGGCCTATGCCGCCGCTGCCGAGACGGCACGACTGCCTGCCGACGCGGTCGTCGTCCAGCTCCGTGAGATCACCAAGGACACCGTCGTCGATCAGCTGCTGGTCACGGGCACCGACGGCGTGGGCACGATCGACACCGATCAGCCGCGGCAGCCGTTCGCGTTCCTGCCCGATCCCGCCAAGCAGCCCGAGGCCCACGTGTTCCACCGCCTCCTGACCGGCGAGTCGCCGAGCGTGGTGCGGAAGTCGCAGCCCCGCGATCAGGACGGCAAGGTCTACAAGTACGCCGGCGTCGGCGGCCTCGACAAGCCGCGCATCGTCGAGGTCGGGATGGAGGCCACCTTTCGCGACCGTCTGGAGCGGCAGTTCGGGGTGCAGCGGCTGGTCGAGGAACTCGTCGGCGGCGATGTCCGGGAGGTGCAGATCCTGAATCCCCAGCTCGTGCCCGTGTTCACCCGCGTGATCGACGAGTCCGGCGAGGCGTCCGATGCCTCGGGGCTCCAGCAGGCAGACGCTGCGCTGGCGCGGGAGAGCATGACGACGGGAGAGCCACGGGGCCGGTTCACGGGCGACTCGTATCTGGTGGCGGCGCCCGTCGCCCGCTCCGACGGCCGATCATCCGGGGCGGTGCTCGTGAGGCTGGCCACCGAGTCGAGCCGCAACGTCCTCGGCTGGCAGGCCGCGGGCGGAGCGGCCACGGCGCTCCTCGTCGGACTGCCGGCCGTACTGGCCTCGCTGTGGATCGCCCGCTCGATCGCCAATCCCGTGGGCCGCGCGCTGTCGGTTGCCGAGGCCATCGCGGCCGGCGACCTGACCCAGTCGGTGACGGAGAACGGCAGCGACGAGGTGGGCCGGCTGCTGCGGTCGTTCACCGGGATGACGCGGTCGCTCGGCGGGCTCATCGGCCGCATCCAGTCGTCCGGCGAGCGGCTCGCGACCGTCGAGACCGACGCCGCCGGCGCCCTCGGCAGGCAGGAGCGGGCGGTGCGGAACGTGAGCGGGTCGGCCAACGAGATCGCCGCGGCCGTGACCGAGATCTCCGCCACCAGCGAGCAGCTGCTCGACGCCACCAGCAGCGTCACGGGCATCGCCCGCGAGGCGGCGACGGTGGCCGAGCAGGGACGCGGCGGTCTGGCGAGCATGGCCGCCTCGATGGAGCATCTCGACGAGGCCATGAACGCCTTCACGCGGAAGCTCGCCACCATCAGCCAGCGGGCCAGCGGGATCACGTCGGTGGTGACCACGATCGCAAAGGTCGCGGAGCAGACCAACCTGCTCTCGGTGAACGCCACGATCGAAGCCGAGAAGGCGGGGGAGTCGGGGCGGGGGTTCCGGATCGTGGCGCAGGAGATCCGCCGCCTCGCCGACCAGACGGCGCTGTCCACGAAGGACATCGAGCGGATGGTGCGCGACATGCAGGCGGCGGTGGCCAGCGGCACCATGGAGATGGACCGGTTCCGCAACGAGGTCAGCAGCCGGATCGGCGAGGTCGCCGACGTCAGCGAGAAGCTCGGCCGGATCATCGAGCCCGTCCAAGCGGTGACGCAGGCGCTGGAGACCGTCCACGAGGGGATGCAGGCGCAGTCGGAGGGGGCGCGGCAGATTCGCGACGCGATGGAGCAGCTCCGAACCGATGCGGGGGAATCGGCGGCGGCACACGCGGTGTTCTCCGAGTCGCTGGCTGAGTTTCGCAGGGCCATCTCGGAACTCAACGCCGAGGCGGCCCGGTTCCACACCCGTCCAGATGACCAGCGGCTCCCCGGCTAGGGCGTCAGCGGCGGGCGTCGCTCTGCCGCACGGCGTGCCGGTTGGCCAGAAACCGCCGCAGGCCGGTGACGATGCGGGTGGCCGGCTGGGAGCCGGATTCGGAGTGGATCGCCGTCTCCCCGTCCTCGGTGACGATCACCTCGACCGCTTCGGAGGGCAACTGGTCGCCGCCGAGCAGCTCCTCGGGGACTCCGCCGGCATCGCCGGGGGCCTCCCGGGGCGGAACCTGGGCCACCACGAAGTTGTGGTGGGCCAGGGATTCGAACTCCGGGTCGCTGATCAGGGTGGCGACCCGGGTTTTCGCGGCCGTATCCGTGGGGCGCGACACCAGCAGGAGCACCGGTTTCCGGGAGTCGCGTGCGATTTCCACCGCCTCGTCGAGCGACGAGAGGATCCGGGAGTCGTCCTGCTCACCCTGACCGTCGGCGAGGTTCCGGGCCGGCAGGTGCTTTTCCAGGGCGGTCAGCCAGGCTTCAGGCGTCTGGCCGTGGTAGCCCGACTGGGCCGCGATCTTGGCCCCGTCCGGGGCGATCAGGACCGTGTTGGGAAAGGTGCGGACGCCGTACTTGATGCAGACCCTGGACCGGACGTTTCTCTCCTCCTGGGAGATGCCCTGCTGGGGCAGGTCGATCATCAGCAGGACGACCCGATCGGTGGCCCAGGTCAGAAACTGCTCGGATTCCAGCACTTTCTTCTCGAGGGTGACGCAGTGGGGGCACCAGTCGCTCCCGGTGAAGATCGTGAGCACCGGGCGGCCGGTCCGTTCCGCGGCGGCCATCGCGTCGTCGTAGTCCCGCAGCCAGCGGTCGTCGGCTCGGACTCCTCCAGCGAGCAGGACCAGGGCCAGGGCCGCGTGCAGCAGGCGGGCCGGCAGGCCTGCCCGGGCACCCTGCCCGGCGGAACTCCCAGGAAACTGAAGTTTTCCAGCCGCTGCGTTCAGACTCATCGTCTCTTGCCTCCATGCCGTGACACACCCATGTCATCGGGCGGAACTCGTCCGACCCGCGAGGACCAATGGGCTGATCTCCTGCAAAAAGGTAGGCAGAGGAGCTCTGACCTGTAAAACTGTGAGTCTTGTGCAGATTCCGCACCTTGCCTGCCTTCACTAGTGTCGGCGTGGCGACGGCACTTACGTCGCGCCGACGGCCCGAGACCGGGCCGGAAAAAGTGGCGAGGCGGGCTGCGAGCAGCCAGGAGCGCGGGTTTCCAACCCGCGGTGAAGCCGGCACGGGCTGGAAAACCCGTGCTCCTCTCAGGCTCGGGGTTGCCCGTGCCCTCAAGCGGGCTGGGGGAGCAAGCGCAGCCCCGGTCGAGTAGGCCCGGGGGCTTTCGCCCCCGGGCCTCTCTCAGAACCGGACTTGTGGGTCACACATCCGGCTCTTTGGGTTCCGGTCTCAGCGGACGGACAACGCTGTCCGGCCAGAGGCCGGTGCAGCCGACTTGCGTCGGCCGCACTGGCGCCGAGATCGCTCGCTGTTTTGCGGTTCGCTATGTGCAGCAGGGAGTCTCTGCCGTCGGATGCGTCCGACGGTCCTGACTCCCCGCCCCCTTGCGGGCTGGCGGCAAACACGAACTTCAGTTGGCGTGATCTCATGCTTCAAAACCCATCGCCCCCTTCGCTCCGTCCGCTTTCACGGGCTTCATCGCTACTATGAGGCGATCCGACTTCTCCTCTGGCATCGAACCCGCGTC
>Ga0194130_10005592_pt1 | contig 15062 bp, 10 predicted proteins | sample TA2KigsurfametaG_FD_160084 | JGI IMG/M metagenome (GOLD analysis project Ga0194130, IMG submission 160084) | Freshwater microbial communities from Lake Tanganyika, Tanzania - TA2015050 Kigoma 12 surface | ecosystem: Environmental > Aquatic > Freshwater > Lake | place: Tanzania: Lake Tanganyika... | reverse complement strand
GATCGCGCCTCGCTGCTCGGTACCAACACGATGGTGTTTGGCACCGATGGCATTGGCGGTGGTGCACAGGTGAGCTTCGGCTCTAACAATGACATGGCCACGTTCTCCGGAGCGATTGGTGCGGCAACCATCTACGGCGGTGCTGGTAATGACACCTTGGTCTTCTCCAACATCAACATGAGTGGTGCCCGTGTTGGCGGTGGAGTTGGACACGACAACTTCTTTGGGTCTGTCACTCTGGGTTCCGGCGGTGTCAGCTTCTGGAGTGATTCTGGCAATGACACCTTTGACATGACCGTGGTTACCCGAGGTGGAGCCACTGGCACTGCCTACTTCTGGAATCAAGAGGGTGCAGATTCTCTGGTGTTCCGTGGCGCATCAGGGACCGAGGGTTATCTCCGCTTCGGTATCAGCGCCGGCGAGGGGGGTATCTTCCAAGGCCTCGACATCAGCTTTGCCAACTTTGCAGCTGCTCAGACTGCGTCCTTCGGCGGTGCCTCCTTCTCGAGTGCATTCATCGTCGGATCCAGCAATCTGGTCAGCTTCGGCTTTGGCTCAACTCAGGTCACCATGGTCTTTGTGGGTGGCGACGCCATCACCTTGAATGGTGGTCTCTTCGAAACATCCGCTGGCACCACGATCTTCTCCAACGCTTCTGCCGGCGCTGGTGGAACGGCCAACTTCGGTTTCACGGGGACGATCCCCACCTTCAGCTGAACCGCCACGGTTGGCTATCACATCATCAGGGCCCCAGCCGGGGCCCTTTTTTTGTGTTCTCATGCGGGGGGTTGGGGGTTATGCTCCACCAATGCACTCCACTGCTCCCTGGGCTGTACTTTTCTTTGGAGGACGTCGTCTTGAGGCCGAGGTTTCTCTGCATGCAGAGTACCTGCGCAATCCTGGCTCCGTTGATCTTGAGCTGGAAAGTTACTGGTTTCTTCGGGCGGCTGGGCTCGCTGTAGATCCACAGCCACCTATGTCATTACGCCCCCTTGATCAAGTGGGCTGGGTGACTAACCCTTATCTTTCAGCTTCAATCACGGCCTATCAAGCCGCCGCCAACGATCCATTGGCGCTTCGCCAGCTTGCCGTGAATGAGCCTTTGTACCCTGATCCCCTGCTGTTGTGGGCTACCCGCGACAGATTGCCCCGTGCCACCCATCGCGATCAACGCCGTTCCTTATTGCAACGCGTGGGCTTACTTCTCAGCATCAGATTTCCTCAGCGGTTGGATCTTTTGTTGGCATTGGTTGCTTCTGAGGGAGCTATGGATGTGCTCAAGTCACTACCAGACGCACCTGTTTTGGCGAGTCAGTTTTATACCCATACCCAGGCGTCCATGTTGTATTTGCAATCGCTGTGGGTGAAGGGTCGTTACGCGGAGTTGTTGCTTGCTTATTCGCATTATCAACTGCACCATCGCTGGTTCCCTGGTAGCGATTACATGCTACGCAGTTATACAGTCATTGGAGCGATGGATCGTGTGGATGCCTTGTTTCGTTCTATTTATCGACGCCACCATGCTGAATTGATGCCGACATCCCTGAGCAACATGTTGTTCACTGCTCTGGGTATGGAGAGCATAGACCAGCCATATATTGCACAACTTGTCACCGACTGGCGCCTTCTCTCACGTGAAACCTCGTTGCCGCGGCCACCATCGGATCCGCAAAGCAAAACCATCTGCCGACCTTTTACGGTGCGCGAACGCCCCACCCTTGTGGTGATGTCTGCGGATCTCCGCATGCATCCTGTTGGTCGTTTTTGGTTGCCGATCGTTCCCCATCTGCGCCAACAGTTCAACCTGGTGCATTTGGCTTTTCACCCCCTAGATCACGACTCCATCCGTACTCAGCTGCAACAGCACAGTGATTCCTGGCACCTTCTGGACTCCAGCGACACTCCTGCCATAGAGGCATTGCTCCGTGAGTACACCCCCGATCTACTGCTTGACCTTGGAGGTCACACCGCTGACAACCGTCCGGGATTGCTGAATCAGCGCTTCGCGTCTGTGCAGGCTAGTTACCTGGGTTTTTATGGCCCAACCTACGCTGAGCATTGTGACTGGTGGGTCCTCGATCCAGCCATTGCTCGTCGTGTTAAACATTCCTACCCTGGCAGTGAACCGATCTGGGAGCTACCCTGCCCATCACTTTGTTACGACACGTCCACCCATGGCTTACAAGACTTGTCTAACATTCGCTATTGCGATACAGATCATCCTGTGATTGGCTCATTCAACCACACGCGTAAGCTTACTGCAGCCTGTATCTCACGGTTCGGTGCCATCCTTAAGGCCATGCCGGATGCTGTGCTTCAATTTCGTTCTCATTCTTTCTTTGATCCCCACGTTCGTGCTCGCTTTTTGCGGCAGTTTCTTGATGCAGGAATCTCGCCTCACCAGCTTCAGCCACTGGCTTATGCTCCCTCGGGGGTAGAAGCTCTTCAGGATTATGGCCGGCTGCACCTCCACCTGGATTCCTACCCAGTGAGTGGCACCACAACTACCCTGGACGCCTTGGCGATGGGGATTCCTGTGCTTACCTGCCCCAATCACCTCTATGCCGGTGCCATTTCAGCTGCGATTCTGGAACATGCAGGTTTTTCAGAGATGATCTGCGAGAGGCCTGAAGAACTACCCCAGCAGGCAGAGCGCCTTTGTCGCCTCTACAGCACGACAGAAGCACGGCGCTCCTTAGCAGAATCGGTCCGACAGTCACCGATCTGCGATACCAGTCGCATGCCTCGGTTATTTACGCAATCCCTTGCACAGATGCTACGGGTGGCCTCTCTTTAGGTTGTTAATCTCGAGATCTAACGGCTTTTTGCTGCAGCACTGGCTCCTGCACACGCCAAGTCACCCTATTGTCCCTTTTGCTTGAATTGATCAGCCTACGCAATTCCGCTTTCTGCTTTTAGCGTCGAAGATTTCGGGCGATCCTAATCTCTTCCCCATTCTCTTCCCGTCCACGGATGGGCGGCGAGCTCTTCACAGAGAGTGATAAGTGCTTTTGCTTGTTCTGCTGCCTTCGTCATATTCCTGCCATCGGTTCCGCGGTAAAACCACTTTGAAGCCAGTCTTCCGCTCCGCTGCGTACTCCTTAGCGTCAGCAGCTTCCTTCATCATTCTAGAAGGGCTCCATACCGCTGTTGTTGCTCGATCTTTTGTGATGCATGTTCCATGGCTCCAGCGCCCGAACATCTCTGAGCATTGTCTTGCTCTAAGGGGATCATTGCTTCCTGGCCCATGAGATGCCAACTATCACTGTTCAATACGGTGTTGTCTGTTATGTTGTGGAGTCACTGCTGCTCAACGGAGGCCGCACTAAACAAGGCCACTTGATGACCGTCCTGGATTATGAAGGAATTGCGGTGGATGATCGGCTCCACTGGCCTAACTTCCCCTGCATAGTGCGACCATTATTGCGCGAATTCCCCTTGGTGCATTGGTCTAGAAGCTTTGTCCAGCCAGCTCCATTATGGTGGCTTCTAGATTTGCAACACAGGTTGTGAGGGCGTGACTCTCCCTAAGGGCTATTGCATGATTCGCTGTGGTGTTGCGATTCTTCAGTGCGGTCGCAATTGCGACATCCAGGCTTTGCTGCCTAGGATCCCATAGCCTTGCCCCGGTGAGCTGCTGGCTGAGTTCTTGCAGCATCGGGTTGCTGGCCAGCAATACCTGGGTGCCGCAGGCCAGACTTTCCAACAGGCTCCAGCTCAGTACAAAGGCATTGGAGAGGTAAACATGCAAATCACTGCGTCGATAGAGCTTGATCAATTCTGGGTGGGGAATCCTCCCCAGGAAGTGCAGTCTGCTGCGGTCAAGTTTCCCCTCCAGCTCCGTTAGCAGCACATCCCTCCATTTTCGTCCATCACCTGGGGCAGCCGAATAGCTGACGTCATCCCCTCCTACGATCACCACCTGCAGTTGTGGCAGTTGCCGCTGCAGCGTGGGTAAGGCCCGCATCAGCTCTGGGAATCCGCGCATCGGCTCCAGGTTGCGGCTGATGAAGGTGAGCACCAGGTTGTCAGGAGCCAGGGTCACCGTGGGGCTGATGCACAGGCTTTGCAGTCGCGATGCTTGGAACAGGCCATCTGGTATGCCCTCAGGCAGCACGCGGATCTTCGATTGCCAACGTTGGGGGAAACTTCCCGCCTGATACAGGCTCGGCAGAATCGCCAGTGCTGCCTCGCTCAGTGCCCCTTCCACCAGCCAGTTCTTCACCCTCAGGTAGTGCGCTTGGTCCACAGTCAAAGTGGCTGCATTCAGCCCCATGTGCTCAGGGCGCAGCCAGAGTTCAGGCCAGATCACCAGCGGGCTGGCCGGAAACACATGCTTCAGCAACATCGTTTCCCCCCAGCCTGGGTGGGCCAAGATCACATCGGGAGCCCAACCCCGCTGACGCAAGCCCTGGGCTGCCTGGCCCGCCAGTTCTCCCCGCCGAATCCATTCATCCACCTCACTGGTGAGACGGTGAACCCCCCCACGTTGCGGGGGGTGCTCGTACTCGTACCGAAGCACTTCGATGCGCCCATCACAGGCGCGTTGGGAGCAACCGATGGCCTTGAGCTCGTGCCCCCGGTCACAAAGGGCCGGTGCCAGATCCCGAAACTGGCCTGGGAAATTCTGGTGAATAAGCAGAATTCGCATCAGCCCGGGCCCTGTGGCTCCAATAGCAGTTGCGGATAAGTTGCGCGCCATCGCTGCAGCTGTTGCTGCAACAGCCCATCCCCCATGGCTTCTGGCCAGTGCAACAGCAATTGCTCTCCACGCCGTTCCCGATCGAACAGCCTCGGAAGTATTTGCCAGCACACAAGGCCGTTGATTTCCTGAATGCAGTAGCCCTGGCTCTCCCACCGTTGCCGTTCCCGCGCCGGAAGATGCCCTGCCCATAAGGGTAAGCATCGCCGCGGCGAATTCGCCATCGGCACCCGTGCGGTAGGCAAAGGTTGAGGTTCACGCCAGCAGATGCCTTGCCCCTGCTGTGCGGGCTGGCGGCTCCACCCCTGCTGCTGCAACCAGCGATGCCACCACTCACGAAAGGAGACCTGGGTGGTTTTGGCCAGGCTGGCGGAGTCGAGCAAGGGGCTCGCGGCTACCTGCTGACGCAGCTGTTGGCGCAGGATCGCTAAGGCTTCAGGGCGCTCCGCCAACGCAGATGCCAGGGCCGCCAGCTCAGCGCTGCTGCGGCACACCCACTGCGGCTGGCCGGCCCCATGCAGCACTGCAGCCGCCTGGCGGCTCACCATCGAATCTCCTGCCACTGTGAGCACGGGAACACCCATCCAGAGCGCGTCAGCTGTGGTCGTGCAACCGGTGTAGGGAAACGTATCTAGAGCAAGATCCACCAATTGATAGGCCTCCAGGTGTTCGCGCACGCTTGGGGAGTGGCTGAGCAGCTGAAGCCTTTGGGGGTCAAGTCCCAGCTCTCCAAATAGCTCCTGCACCCGTTGCCGCTCCGAGGCTTCCCCGAGGTTTTTGCTTTTCAGCACCAGCTGGCTGTGCGGCACGGCCGTAAGCACAGCCATCCAATGCTGGGCGGTTTCAAAAGTGATCTTACGGCTCTGATTAAAACTTCCAAAGCTGATCCGTCCATTCTTGAGACAGGGGGCTGGCGCTACATCAGGCGCTGCGGGAAGGGGGCGGTAGCTCACATAGCAGCGATCCAACCGCCAGCGCTCCTCACTTGCAGGGTCAAGGTGGTCGCGATCTGGTGGATGCAGCACCGCATCGGTGAGCCAGTAATCCACTTGGTCCAGCCCCGTGGTCCCGTAGTACCCCAGGTAGGTGGCCTGGATCGGTGCCGGTTTGGCCGCAAACACCGGCAGGCGGTTGCCGGCGGTATGTCCAGCTAGATCAATCAAAATATCGATCTCATCGCGTTGAATCTGAGCGATGGCAGTTTCATCGCTCTGGCCCCGAAGGTCGCGCCACTGATCAGCCTTGCCTTGTAGGCGCGCAGTGTAGTCATCCTGTTGGTCGCCACAGGCATAGAGGGTGACCCGTAGCTGTTTTCGGTCCCACTGTTCCAACAGCGGCTCAATGAAGTAACTCACCGCATGGCGGCAAAAATCTGGAGAAATCAGGCCGAGCTGTAGGACACGGTCAGGGTCGGGATCGGGGATGGAGTCGCGATGGCGAGGGTAGGGGCTTTGGGCAACCCGGGAGGCGTATCGGCGGGCCTCGGCAAAGCGCTCATCAGGCCCTTCGAGCTCATACCCCACGAGTGTGAATAAGACGTTTGAGTGCGCTGCAGGGCTGTCCGCCATGGCTTCAGCCCCACGACGCAGCCACACCAAAGATTCGTCGTAGCGCGCCACATCCTTGAGCACTGAGCCGAGGTTGTTCATGGCGGCCCCAAAGCTGGGATCGTGCTCTAGAGCACGCTCAAAGCAAACTCGCGCCTGATGAATTCGGCCGATTTCCCGCAGAAGGAGGCCGTAGGAGTTCAGGCAGATCGGGTAGCTGGGTTTCAGCGTCAGCGCCCGGTCAAATAGCTCGATGGCCCTCTCCACCTGCCCCAGCCCTTTGGCGACCATTGCATTGGCATAGATGAGCTTGGGGTCTTCTGGGAAGAGCTCCTGCAGCTCTCCACACACCAGGGCAGCTTCCGCAAACCGCTTCTGTTCACAGAGCACCTGGGCCGTGTTCAACCCAATGAACAAACGTTTGTCCCCCTCGGCACTGAGGGCTCCTTGCCTCCAGCACTGCAGCGCTAGCTCCCGGTGGTGGAGGGCATGGTGGGCATTTCCAAGCTCTAACAGCACCTCGGCCAATTGGTTATTGCCACCAGTAGGAGCCTCTTGCTCCAACCACGGGCTTAGAAGCTGCACCACTTCGCTAAAACGTTTTTGACCCCCAAGGGTGATTGCCTGACCTTGTATCAAGGCCAGATTCCCCGGTTGTCGCTTTAAACCCTCGGCGAAAGCCCGCAGTGACTCTTCATACAGTTCGAGGTCGCGAAGCACATTGCCGTAGTTACCCCAGAGCGACGGATCGCTGGCGTCGAGCTTGAGGGCTTGCTCGGTGCAGTGACGCCCCTCCGCAAAGGCACCCCGGCGGCGCAACAGGGCTCCGAGGTTTCGCCAGGCCTCCCCGCGCCTAGGGTTGAGGCGAACCGTTTCGCGGTAGGCCAGTTCCGCCTGCTCAAGGCGCCCATGCTGGTGGGCTTGGCAGGCTCGGCTGAATGCGCGTTCTGCATCCGTGCCCCCTAGTATCCCGGGAGCGGACGCTTTGGCAGCGGTCAACCGGGATTCTGGGTTGAAGGGGCTTGCTGATTTGCCCTTTTGTCTAGGCTTGTGCTTCTTAGCCACTGGACCTGGTATCCAGATCCTACTCTCCCATAGCCTTCATAGAGAATGAGCTGGTCTCCTGTGAACGACGCCAGCACCGGCATTTTTTTTCAGCGTGTGTGGACGCACCAGTGACCGTGGAACAGCTGCCAACCCAGCAGGCCAACGAAGCCCTGCAGCTTTACCAGCGTGGTGAAGCTGAGCAGGCCCTTGAGCTGGCCCAATCTCTACTCCTCCACTCTGAGGTGGCCGCAGAAATGTGGCATGTCAGTGCAGCTTGCCTTCACCAATTGAAGCGTGGTGAGGACGCGATTGAGGCTGTCCGTCATGCCATTGCGCTGGAGCCCAGTAATCCCACATATCTTAACACCTATGGCGTTATATTGCGTAAGTTGAAACGCACGGAAGAAGCTATTCGTTCCTATGAACGTGTCATGGCTCTAATGCCAGACTTTGCGGATGTCTATTACAACTGTGGCAACGCATTGGCCGAGCTCAAGCGCAACCAGGAAGCCATTGCGCGTTTTGAACGCTGTTTACAATTGAGCTCTGATCATTATAGCGCACACCACAACCTGGCAAATTGCTATCGTGACCTCAAGCAGTTGGATTTAGCGCTTTTGCATTATGAACGTTCCAATGCTCTTGAGCACAACAATCCTGACATGCACTGCAATTGGGGATTGGCTTGGCAACTGAAGGAGCGTTGGGATCTGGCTATTAACTGCTTTCAGACAGCGATTAGCCAGAAATCAGATCATGCCCCATCACACATCAATCTCGGTAGCGCCTTTGCAGTTCAAGAACGCTTTGAAGAAGCATGTTCAATGCTGCGGCGCGGTGTAGAGCTCGATGCGAGCTGCAATGACGCCAAATTCAACCTTGGTCTGACTTTGCTGACCATTGGTGAATTTCAGGAGGGCTGGCACTACTATGAAACAAGATTGCAACTTCCCGATAAGGTACGTCCTCCCCTATCTACTCCCATGTGGGATGGCCGTATCGAAAGCCTCAATAATGAACCACTCTTGGTTTGGGCTGAACAGGGTTATGGCGACAACATTCAATTTGCGCGCTATGTGCCAATTCTGATTGAGGCTGGAGTTAATGTCACGCTATCAACTCGCAAACCACTAATCCCGTTGTTGCGTGAGTGCCTTCAGCCTCACTCACCTGTGATTGTTGAGCATCTTCCCTCTCAGCTTCAGCACTTTCATCATCATATTGCACTCTTGAGCTTGCCGAGGCTTTGTAGCACCAGCCTCAACTCTGTTCCGATGATGCCCGGTTATCTAAGGCATCCCCGCAACATTCCCAAGGCCCTGCGGCTTCACCGAGAGCCGTTTGCCCTTCATATCGGGTTGGTTTGGGCCTCTGGTGTTGATAACAAAGATATGTACGCCGATAAATCAATGCCCCTTGAACCATTAATCAGGCTATTTGATCATTGGCGAGAGCAGCGCTTGGTTGTGCTTCATTCACTCCAGGTGGGCGTGGATGCTTCTCAGCTGAGGCCTTGGCATGATGCTCGAGGTGTGATCGACCATTCTGAGCAGCTTGATGATTTTCTGGCCACGGCCTGCATTGTGAGTCAGCTGGATCTGGTGATTAGTGTGGATACTGCGGTGGCCCATGTTGCTGGAGGCCTTAACAAGCCTGTCTGGACACTTCTTCAGCACAACGCTGACTTCCGTTGGCTTAGGGGCCGCGACGGTACGCCCTGGTACCCATCTATGACACTCCTGCGACAGTCCAGTCTGGGGGACTGGGAATCTGTTCTAGAAAAAATTCGACAGCGTCTGAACTTGCTAATGGGTTAATGTTAGGCTGTTTATTCAGGCATTGCTTTGCGCTGATAGACCCTGCACCTAGCACCCCAATGGCTCTAGCAGGCTTTTGACCTACAATGGATTCTTTGAATGCTGAACCTGAAACCACGTTCTGGCCTGGACCTCCTCCGGTCTTAGCTCCGGTCGCTACTGAAATCGGACGTTGGCAGTCACCAGCCTTTGACCGAACAGCATGGGCATTGGTTGAACGCTCAGGGCTTCAGCGCCATCTTCTTCAGGCATGGATTGAGGATTTGATCTGTGCGTTGGTTCCATTGGAGGCCCTAGAAAATAAAATAGACTCTCGTCTCGCTGATGAGCGTCTGGCGCTGTTCAAGCAGGCAGCCTTCAGCTTGCATGTCGAGGAGCATTTCAGTCGCACCAAGCGCTCCAGAGAGAGAATAATCTATTCATTGCTCCGTTGCAGTGATTCCGGCCGAATTCAGGAGCTTAACCTCGCCATCCGAGAAGGCGAGCTCGATTTTGCTAACGCTGCAATCCGTTACTCTGAAGGCCCAGAAAGTGCGCAAGGTGGGCGTATCGGTCCAATTTCCCCTCAAGCTTCCCATCCTGAGATCACCCAGCGTCTCGAGCAATCCAACGAGGGCGATCTTATCGGGCCCTTCACCATTGGTGGTACGCACGTCTTGTTGCGCCTTGATACTCGAATCAGTGTTCGGCTTGATGATTCCACCCAGCCCCAATTGATTGAAGAGCTTTACCAAGATTGGCTTGAACGCCAGATCAATGCTTTGCTGAAGGGCGAAAGCATCGAACCCTTTGAATACCTCCCTACCTCATGAGTGCAGCATTATCGTCACGATTAAGGTTACTTCTTGAGTCGCCTCCCTTTAATCGGTTTGACCCTGCGGTTCTGTCTCAGCACGAACAAGAAGTGCAGGCCTGGCAGTTGGACATGGGCCAGGAACTGGCCCAGGAGGGAGTTCCGTTTGGCTTTGTTTGCTTGGTTGTGGAAGGCAGCCTGAGGCTGAGTGGCCGTGACCTAATGGGTCATCCTTTTACGCTGAGGCGCCTGCATGCTGGAGAGTGGTGGGGGTTGTGGGGTGGCCTCACAGGGCTCTCGCCTGTGACCTGTCGAACTACGGAGTCCACCAAAGTGCTCGCCGTACCGGTTGAGCTCTGGCAAAACTGGTGGCAGCAACAACCCCAGGTCGCTACATGGATTGAAGCGCATCCTCAGCGTGAGGATATCTATGCAGCGGTCAGGCCATTGCTGACCCAGAGACCGCTGCAAGATCTCACGCTCCCTGATCTGATTGATCAGCTGCAGCCTTCTATACAGACTATTCAATGGCTCGATCCAGCTATTGTGCCGGATCAGCTGAACCTCGCCACTTGGAGCTGGCTGCTCCCTTCCAGTGATCAGCTTCTTCCCGATCGAGATCCCCCGGGCCCCAACGGTTTTGCCAGCTCAGATTTGCTCCAGGCCCTTGAACGCACTGACCATGGGCTGAGGTTGATCGGCTTCCCCAAAGCCCAGCTCAGCGAGTTGCTTTTTCAACAGACAGTCCCAGCTGACTCCTTTGATCGCACCACCGGAGGTCGAGAAACAACACTCGTCGATGGTCAACTACTCGCTGAGAAGCCTGAGTGGGCTAATCCAGATGGGGCCGAACTCTTGGCCACTGCCCTAGAGCAGCAGCATGGCCGACCGCGGCGCGACCGATCAGGCCTGGTGGTTAAGCCCATTTTCGGCACCACAGCTGTTGAGCAGGGTCTTGCACTCTTACAAATGGTTTGCGAGGTCTTGAGACTGCCCTTTCGAAGGGATTTGGTTGATCGCATGCTCAAGGGCATGCTGGGAGATCGTCCAGTACCCAGTCTTGAGATGCTTGGCCAGATCGGGGATGGGCTGGCACTGAATGCTGTCTTGATGCAGTTACCCGCAGCACATTTGCCACGGCTTAGTCTGCCGGCCCTATTGGAGTTACCCCATGGTGAAGGTGTCGTGTTGTTGGTTGGTGAGCAACAGGGTCGCCTGCGAGTCATGGACCCCCTTGAGGGTGAGCGTTGGCTGCCGTTGGAGCAACTGGCACTTGAACAGCCATTGCTAAGAGCTGTGAGTTTCAGCCGTCGAGCTGAAACAGCCACCAAGCGTTTTGATATCAGCTATTTTTTCCCATTCCTGAAGCGTTATCGACGTTCATTGCTGCTCGTATTTGTTGCGTCACTTTTCATTAATATCTTTGGCTTGGCTCAGCCACTCCTGATTCAGCAGATTATTGACAAGGTAATTGGGCAGCAAAACTTTAACACTCTTTATTTTCTTGGTGTCTTGCTCGTCGGTAGTAGTGTGCTGTCTAACGTTTTAAATCTTATCCGAACATTTCTATTTACTGATACCACTAACCGAATTGATATTGCTACGTCTGGGAATATTTTAACTCATTTATTCAAGCTCCCTCTTGGATATTTTGATAACCGTCCTGTTGGAGAAATCTCTACAAGGATAGCGGAGCTTGGGACAATTCGTGGCTTTTTAACAGGGACTGCACTCTCGTTAATTCTCGACGTTATATTTGGAGTCCTCTATTTCTTTGTCCTGATTAGCTATAGCGGTCTCCTAACGGTCGTTGCCTTAGGAGTCGTTCCGCTGTATGTGGCTCTGATTTATTTGGTTTCTCCAGTCATTAAGTCACAGCTAAGGATTGCTGCTGAGGCTAACGCAGCTGCAAGTTCGTTGATGGTTGAGTCTCTTACCGGAATTCAAACCGTCAAAGCGCAGCATGCTGAAACGACCTTACGTTGGAAGTGGCAACAGCGTTACGCACGATTCATCTCTTCCAATTTTCGAACCACATTAATTGGTGCCTCGGCAGGAGCCATTGGTAGCTTTTTTCAGCAGATCGGTAGCTTGGCTGTACTTTGGGTTGGTGCTTACCTTGTGCTCAAAGGTGAACTGACTGTTGGCCAGCTCATTGCATTCAACATTATCAGTGGAAATGTCGTAGGGCCGATTATCCGTTTGGCCGGCACTTGGCAGACGATCCAAGGCTTGCAGATTTCGGTGGAGCGTCTTGCAGATGTCGTTGATGCACAGACGGAGCAATGCCAAGACGCTCAACCTATTGCTTTGCCGCCAATCAAAGGAAAAGTTGAATTTGAGAATATCAGTTTTCGTTTCAAAGCACATTCGCCACTTGTGGTTAAATCTGTAAGTTTTTCGATTGATGCCGGCCGTTTTATCGGTATTGTAGGTCAAAGTGGAAGCGGCAAGAGCACCATCATGAAGTTACTCCCAAGACTCTATTCGCCATCGGATGGTGTTATAAAGATAGATGATTACGACATTTCTAAGGTTGATCTTGATTCGCTTAGGCAGCAAATTGGAATTGTTCCACAAGACGCAATTCTTTTCGACGGGTCTATCCGAGATAACATTGCTTTGAATGCACCCGACGCAACTGACGAAGAGGTGATTCACGCAGCCAGGATCGCTTGTGCTCATGCCTTTATTATGGAATTGCCCAACGGCTACGGATCATCCGTGGGCGAAAGAGGTACTTCGCTTTCCGGGGGACAACGTCAGCGGATTGCGATTGCAAGAGCCATTTTGGCAAGGCCTAGATTGTTGATACTCGATGAGGCAACCAGTGCGTTGGATTACATCACTGAAAGAACTGTCTGTGAAAACCTTCGTAGAGAGCTCGTGGGTGATACGGTTTTCTTCATCACCCACCGACTGGCCACAATTCGTTCCGCAGATCAAATAATGCTCATGGAGGCTGGTCTGCTTCAAGAAGTTGGCACCCACCAACAGTTGCTCGACCGAAAAGGTCTGTATTTCGCCCTTTACCGCCAACAGGATGCCTCAGTCAACTGATCCCAACAGTCAGATCAATGTTTCTGCTAACCAGGCCCCGCAAAAGCCCCTGAAGATTCCTCTACAGCAAAAATCTTGGTATCTGAGGCTTTTGCCTGTCGTTACATCCGAGAAGGTCTTTTTTGACAGCCCTGGCCTCCTCGAACAAAGCTCCCACTGGGGAGGCTTGGTGATTTGGACGATTGCCGCAGGCACCACCGCGGCCCTGTTTTGGTCTTTCCTGGGCAAGGTGGATCAAACTGTTTCTGCCTCAGGCACCTTGGAGCCAGCCAGCGGCAAGTTGGTGGTGAAGTCTCCTGGGGGTGGCATCGTGCGAGATCTTTGGGTCAAGGATGGCCAGTTTGTATCCAAAGGCACCGCATTAATGCGGGTTGAAAATGACGGGGTGACGGCACGCTTACTGGCCACCCGCAAACAACTTGCCATCCTGCAATACGAAAACCGGCTTTATAACCTGCTTCTTGATCAGGAGGGGCGCTTCAGCATGCTGGCCCTGCCAGCCCCGCCATTGTTGATTGTTGGAGATGAGAAAACACGCTCTGTGCAGCTCACCGTGCAGCAAACCGCAGCTCAACTGCGCCAGCTCCAATCCCGTGTGAATTCCCTCAGCCGCACCTTAGCGCTGAAACGGGATCTTGTGCGGTCGATGACCACGCTCTACCGCAATGGTGGGTTTGCTAAATACAACTACCTCAATGCTGTCGATGAGCTGCAGCAGTTTGAGTCACGCCTGACTGAAACCCGAGAGCAAATCACCACAGTGTTAGCCGAAGCTGGTCGTCAGACCAGTGCCAATGAGCGGCAAATTCTGAGTTTGGGAGCAGAGATCGTTGGCCTCACAGAAACCCAGCGCAACCTCACACTCAAGGCGGCTCAATCGGGTCGTATTTTTAATCTCAGCGTTGGCCCTGGTGTGGTGATCAGTGGTGGATCTGAGGTGATGCGGATTATCCCTGAGGGAGGATTAAAAGCTAAAGTCTATCTTCCCAATTCAGAGCTGGGATTCGTGAAACCTTCCTTGCCGGTGAAATTAGCGGTCTCCTCTTTCCCGCCGGGTGAATATGGCTATCTCAGCGGCACGGTGCAGCGCATCGGTGCTGATGCGCTTTCCGGAGATGAAATGGCCAGCCCTGGCTCTCAACAGAAGCAGAACACTTTCCCGATGATCATTCAATTAGGGCCCAACCGTGGCAAGGAAGCCATGCTCGGCCGTTTAGCCCCGGGGATGCAGGTGTCGGCGAATATCATTGTGCGTCAGCGCCCGGTGATCACATTGCTCACCGATGTCTTCACTAAAGGCTCGGAAAGTCTCCAAAACAGTCGCTAAGTGTTCTGGCCGGCGTCATTCAGCGCTCACTCAAGCCTCCCGCTCGCCCTGTCTCAAGCCTCACCTCCGGAGCTTGCTCCGCAGGCGACCCCAGAGGGAATGAGGCACAGTGCTTGGCGGCGGATTCTCTGATCCCGGTTGTTTCTGTTGAGCCTGTTGACGGCGATATTCCAAGTCTGGTTCCCCCTGCCGCATCCAGATTTCGTAATGATCCACCAACCAACCAGGCAGCACATCAAAGCTGTTTCGGAAATTGTCCATGCGGCTGGATGGTGTTGCGGCTATCACGGCCCTGTAGGTCTGGTGGCACAGCTGCACCAGCCGGGTATCCTCCACGCCCAGGGTGGAACTTCCTGCACGTGAGCGGCTCAAGCTCGGCTTCACCTGCTCTTGGATGAGAGCCTGAAACCTTTCAGGTGTCGCGGGCAGCAGGCTCTGATCGCGCAAGTGGGTCTGCAGCCAGACCCACAGCCTCTCACTTGCCATGGCAATGCCGCCCGGCTGGTTGGCTGCCAATAACTCCTTGTATAGCATCACCAGGTCGCCCTGCAGCAGGTGGCGGCTGGCATGCCGGTTGTACAGATACCAAATCAAGAGTCCCTGGTTTACAGCGATGCCATCCCGATGGAAGAGCGACACCGCCACCTCCAGGGGATCACGCACGCAGATCGCCAGGGGTTCACGCTTCAGCAACAGGTGCTCGAAGGCCTGAAATGTGAGGCAGAGCCGCGGATCCTTATCCAGCCAATCCGCCGCCAGAGCCTGATCG
>Ga0194130_10005591_pt1 | contig 15063 bp, 12 predicted proteins | sample TA2KigsurfametaG_FD_160084 | JGI IMG/M metagenome (GOLD analysis project Ga0194130, IMG submission 160084) | Freshwater microbial communities from Lake Tanganyika, Tanzania - TA2015050 Kigoma 12 surface | ecosystem: Environmental > Aquatic > Freshwater > Lake | place: Tanzania: Lake Tanganyika... | reverse complement strand
GCAGTTTTCAGCTTGCGGATGATCTGCTCCGCCGTGTGCCTGGTGCGTTTCATGGTGAAGTCCCCGGCCCAGTCTGGCCGGATGAGGACTCTCATTCACCCTGGAGCGATCTCCGGGGTCCACGTCAAAACCAGCTTCTTCAAAGCCGATGGTGAAGGTGCGCAGGGGTTGGCTGCTGTGGCGCTGCAGCAGGGCCGCGATCAGGGAGGAATCGATCCCTCCCGAGAGAAAGGCCCCCAGCGGCACATCGGCAATCGCCTGCTCGGCCACGGCCAAGCTGAGACTATGCTCCAGGGCATCCAGGGCCTCAGCTTCGGTTTGGAAGGCATTGGCGCTGCCGGTTTCGATGACGGAGCTGAGTTGCCACCAGGGCCTGCTGCTGGGCAGCGGGGCACCAGGTGCCAGGGGAAGAGGGATCGTCACCCAGTGACCAGCGGGCAGCTTGGCGATGCCGGCATAGATCGACAGGGGTGCGGGCACCTGACCAAAACGCAGCAGCTGGGCAAGGGCGGCGCGATCGATGGCGTTGTTGAAGCCTGGATAGGCCCTCAGTGCGGCGAGTTCAGAGCCAAACAACAGCGCTTGGCCCGTGCCGCTACCGCTGAACCCCCAATAGAGGGGCTTTTCGCCAAAACGATCGCGGGCCAGGTGCAGCGCCCACTCGTGCTGATCAACCAGGGCCAGGGCCCACATGCCGGCGCAGCGCTGGAGGGCTGATTCCATGCCCCAGGCCTCGACGGCGGCCAGCAGGGTTTCGGTGTCGGCATGGCCGCGCCAAGTGGGAGCCAGCCGGGTGGCATCGAGCTCGCGGCGCAGCTGCTGGTGGTTGTAAATCTCGCCGTTGAAGGCGATCACATAGCGGCCAGAAGCACTGGCCATCGGCTGGTGGCCTGCGGGCGTGAGATCAAGAATCGCCAGACGCTGATGGGCAAGGGCTACGCAAAGAGCTGGGTGCTGCCAGGTGCCAGCGGCGTCAGGCCCGCGATAGGCAATCGCAGCACCCATGCGTGCAGCTATCGGCAAAAGATCTGCAGGAGCGTTAGTTGAAAGGGAGCACAGGCCAGCAAGACCGCACATCAGTTGTCAGCCTTGAAACCCATTCCACACCAATAAGAAACCTGCGGCAAAAACTGCAGATCAACCAGCCCGGCGGCGCAGCAGATCTCGCGGATCTGGGAGCGGGTAAACCGCTGCTGGAGGGTCGTGCAAAAGCGGTCGCGGGAGACTGTGCGTAGGGTATAAATGAAAACGAGAAAGTGGTAGCTCAAGGAGAAAAGGCCAAGGGGAAGCCTACGGCTTTGGCGAGAGCTGCGCACAGGGAGGCCAGTAGACGCTGAGGGCGATCAGATCGGTGATGACCTATTGGAGAGGGGCAGCAAGCGAGTGATGAGCAGGCGGGCGACTTTGGAAATAAGCCAGAGCCGGTGAGCGTCAAAAAGGATGGCAATATAATCATCACACGCCAGTCAGCTTCGCCGTGGGCCATACTCTAATGATTGAATAACTACCAGCACTCACAAAACCGGCGAAGGAACAAGGGTGAGAATAAATGAGAATTTATAAAGTTCATAGCCCCCTTGGAGGGAAACAAGCAAGCGCTGTTACGGAGCAATACATAAACAGATGCACGCATTGGCCGGCAAACAAAAACGAAATCAGAGCTTACGGTGAACAGCATAGGAGCCCATCGCAATTAAATCACTGTATAGACTTTCATACTGTGCCGCAATGCTCGAGTAGCTGTAAGCGTGCAACCGCTCTAATCCATGGCTGATGAGACTAACCTGCTCTGAGCTTGAAGCCAAAACCCGCTGGATAACACGGGCCATGTCATACGGATCCAAGGGGGAGAAAAAGGCCGATTGTCCACCAGTTATCTCCCGGAAAACCGGGAGGTCAGAGAGAGCCATAGGCTTTCGGGCCATCATGGCTTCAAGGATGGGAATGCCAAAGCCCTCGTAGGTGGACGGGAACAGGAACAATTCGCAAAGCGCGTAAGCGCAGCGGACTTCCAGGTCGGACAGGCCGCTGGCCAACGTCACACTACCTTTTAGCCTGTAGGCAGCGATGTGGGCCTCTAAGGTCGCGCGTTCACCGCTTTCATTCCCAACGATGAGAAGATGACAGTCGAATCCCGAGTTACGCAGATGGGCAAGGGCCACGATCAGCCTCGAGTAGTTCTTGCGGCGCTCAAGGTGGCCCACGGCAAGTAGAAAGCGATCGGGTAGCGCAAACTTGCTCCTGAATGCTGCCAGCTCGGCCGTCGACGGTTGAAGATCCTTTGCCCTAGCCTCTAGGCCATTCGGGATGACGCAGACCGGAGTCCGTCCGCAGTAAGGCAACATCTCCTGCTTCATAGCCTCTGACACGGTCACCACCATGTCGGCATTGCGGATGGCGCGGGACAATGCAAGCCGAAATGCTGTGCGGCTGTGCCAGGCCCAGTCTTGATGAAGTCGGCGCACATCGTGCACCGTCAAGAACGTCTTCCCCGAAGGAACATTGGGCAAGGGCAGGTGGAAGCCCTCGAACAAGTCGAACGATTCATGCCTAAGCGATTCTCCCCAGAAACAAGACGAGTAAAACTGTTTTCTCCACCTTCCTTCAGAGGGGATAGGTGTCGCCCTCGTTTCGACATTGGGTAAGCTACTAAACCAGTCCGCCATGCGGCAGTCAGCTGGCTCAAAAACAACGAATTCCACCTCCGGCATGCGTCGTGCCAGGGCCCGGTAAATACCAAGGAAGCGCTGCTTTGCGCCCGAAGGCCTCTCGTTGAAGCAGGTGGCGTTAAGAGCAACTCGCAAGCTAGGCAGGCATTCTGTGCGTGTGCTCGGAAAGCCCGAGCAGCTCAAAATGGCGCGCGATCACGGCGTCTTCTTCGAACGGCCGAATAGCCGCAGCAAGGTGCTCCTTTGGAATCCGGCAATCAAGCGCCTTGATAATCCCATCAGCAATGGAGCGAGGGTCACGCGGCTTGACCAGATAGCCGTAGCGCCCATCCTTCAGAACTTCGCGTGGACCAGTGGGGCAGTCTGTCGCGACTGGGGTGCAGCCGCACATCATTGCTTCCACCAGGACGTTTGGCAGGCCCTCTACATGGGAAGAAAGCGCGAAGATGTCTGCTTGCGCAAAGTACTTTAGAGGGTTTTCTACATAGCCTTGGAGCTGTATAGCGTGCATCAGGCCATGGCCTGCAATGCGCTGCTGTAAGTCAGTACGCAAGGGGCCGTCTCCGAGAATCAGTAAACGCACTGGGCGAAGGGCGCATACGAGCGCCATCGCGTCAATCAAATCAGCAAAGCCTTTCCAAGGGGCAAGGCGTCCTGCTGCAATGACGACTGGAATATCTTTCGAAGAGAGCCAGGGATGAGCAACGGCTTCATGCATCCTGTTTGCAGAGGCACCATCACTCACGATGTTATACACGCAGTGATGGGGCGCGTTGTTGAAGACGCTTTGATATTGCTTCACCATGTCTTTTGAAACGCAGGTGAGGGCATCTGCTCGCCTCATAACAGCCCTCGCTGACTGCTTCAAGATCCAGCGCTTCGAGAATATGCGGTTGGAATAGGTGTCGAACGGAGTGACCCTCGATGAACAGGAAATCTTGGCACGCGATCCAGAGAGTTTGGCGGCAGCAAGAACGATGGTATTCAGATGATCTTCCGCTGAAAAGACAACATCGGGTTTTTCGCTCCATAGATACAGCACCAATGGGCAGAGCAAACTGCGAACATTGGGTTGATTAAAGATCTTGGTGTTGAGATTCTCTGGTGGGCTGAATGAGCAGCCCACAAGAACACGTCCTATCATTAAATCAACGGTGTGCCCGCGTGCAGCAAGAGACCGAGCCAGCCGCACCTGGGCAAGTGGAACACCCGCGAGAGCAAAGACGGGCGTGATCACAGCTATTTTCATCGGCGCCCCCAGCAGTGAAAGAGTTGGGCATAGCTGCCTTTGTCTATGTGCGTTTCATGAAGAAACAGAAAGTTATTAATGTATCTTGAGTTGTGCACGCCAAGATTGTCAAGACACTGGTCCCGATCAACATCAAACTGATCAATAGACCGGAGAGACCCCGCATCGAAGAAAAAGGAGCGGTAACCTATGCCTTGGAGGAAATTGAACGTTGCTGAAAAGGAGTGGTTTATATGCCTTCTCTCGATCTCAATCAGTAAGGCAGGCTTATCTGACGCAAGAGTTTTCTGAGAGCCCTGAACCACTGAAAGTTCATGGCCCTCGACATCAATTTTGATGAACGCGACCTGAAGGAACTGAAAGCTATCGAGCGTGGCCAATGGAACGACTTGTTCGCGGAACTGACCACTGTCAGATTTTTCTATGCTCGCCGATGCGTCATGCTCGACACCAGCGTCGTCGACAGGAATCTGAAGCTTCGCCGAGCCTTCGTGATCTGACAAGGCGACGGCATGCAGGTAGACATTCGGCCGTTGAGCCGCCCAAGAGGCGAGTATTTGGGTGCATGCCGGATTGGGTTCAAACAACTCGACCCGTGCGCCGATCCGGTCCAGCATGTAGGCATAAACACCGCGGTTCGCGCCAATGTCGATTACGAGATCAGAAGGTTGAAGAAGATTAGGTAGCAGACCCATTTCGTCCTCAAGTTCACCTATTAATTTGCTGTACCAGAACTTGAGCGGAACTTGATAACGCCGGGGCAGGGCATCGCGAATGACAGTTTTCAGGCTTCGGTGCATAGTTCTTTGCCTCTCTCAAGAATCTCGATCAACACGGAGAGCCACAGCGAGTCGGGCGGTGGCGGAGGAGAATGAAAAGTACTCTTCATAGAGTAGCCGCAATTCAGGATCAAATGACGATGTGATGGTGCTGGAGGCTTCATTAATTGCGGCAACAAATTGCATAGGTGAGCTGCAACACCATCCGGCCCGTGCAGCGACCTGCTCATATCCGCTAAACGCCTCGGGTGTTCCGACTACTTTTTTACCGTACATCAAGGCTTCGGCGACTTTTGTTTTCATTCCGGAGCCATCAAGAATCGGCGCAATAACAAAATGCGCACGATAATACCATTCGGAAAGACTATCAACCTGGCCAATGACCTCGACACGGTCTGGTATTTCGAGCTGCTCACGCATCTCTTCCATACCCTTACCGATGACGCATATTTTGATGTTAATGCTCGGAGCGACATGTTTGATAAACCAAGCGAGACCGTCGCGATTAGCGAAAAAGTTTCCCCCCACAAACAGTGCGAAAGGCTCGACATCGGCTAGGGGCGAGGTGGTGGGCGCATTAGACATCTTGTCTTCGAGCGCGATCGGGAGGATGTGGGTTGCTCCTTGGCCGTAAAGATTTTTCAAAAGGCGACTATCGCGTTGAGACAAACAAAAACGTTTGTCACTGAGACGAGACGCTTTACGTTCGGAGAGAAAGTTGGCGATACAAATGGCCAAAGCGCGCGTGGATTTGGCGGTACAGAATGCGCCCCAGAAAAAACGGGCTTCAACGTTGTGGAAGAAGGTGATAACTTCTACATGCGGCAACGAGCGCTTAATTGTGGCAACAAGACCACCGAGGTTAGAGCCATCAACGATGACTTGGCGTACATCTTCTGAATGAATCAGCTCAATGACTTGGTTAGTCGTTTGTGGAGTAAGGCCGTCGATATGCCCCCGAAACGCGTTAAAGATTTCACGGGGCCTTGTCAGACGCGTGACGGGGAGCTCGAATAGGAAGAGCTGCTTGCCGAAAATGGAGGATAAAGCATCGTGGTTGAGCTTACAGAGCATTTGACGACCACCCTTCGGAGTCGCATCGAGTTTTTTGGTTACTAGGAGAGTCTTTGACATTGTGCAGGATATTTATATAGTCGACAGTCTGGGACATACTTCGTTAGCCAAGAAGCTGGCGAACGGAATTCATGCAAGCGAGTAGAGATTAACAGCGTGGCGGAAAGACAGGGGACGACTCGGTAGAATGAGTAGCGAAGATAGATTGAAGACTATTCAGGGGCAGTGGTAGGTATCCCAAACTGAGACATAACGTTCCGCAACAGCTTTTGCATCATGAACTCTCTCGACATAGGCGCGGGACTCTTGTGATAATGTAGCCATGCATTCGCGATGCGCAATGAGCCAGTCCAGCTTTGAGTAGATATCGTCTATCGAAGGCAAGATATTGATAATCGGACAGCGGGACTGACCCAGCTCTGCAACACACTCTGGCTCGGCACCGCTGAGTGTGACCTTCCCCAGCGCGCAGGAAAGTAACGCATTCATACCATACGAGTAGCTCAGTGCTTGATCTACCACAATATCGGCCTTGGCAAGCAAAACAAGATAAGAAGAAAAGGGGACACGTTGCGGCCGAAGGATTTGGACTTGATCACCGTATTTCTCACTTATTCGATCGAGGGCCGGTTCGATGAAGCGTGAGCCTTTGAAGCCAGGACGTGATATGCCGTACAGTATCTTGATCTGTTCTGAACTTGGATCAGAGTATTGCGGCTTGATATCCTGTAGCCAAATAGGCATAGGGATGGTTGGAGCAAGGTTTGCAAACTCGGAATAACCAATTCGATAGTCATAAGCCACCGGAATTATGGCATTCATCTTGAGCGCCATTTCATGGTTCCATCTTGTGAGCCAGGGAGCCATGCCTTCCTTCTTTTTAGCGCCATGGTCAATTACCAGGTTATCGCAATGTGGTGAATATCTGAACTTGCTTGAATAGTCTTTCCAGTAGAATGCATCGCTCCCGGCAGCCACTAGAAACGAACGATTATTTTGGCTGATAAGCTGGTTGATAAAGCAGGAGTTCACGAGACGATTGAAGATATGTGGAAATATGAATTGAACAACATCAAAGCCTCGCATGGACCGAATTAGCGCACACTGGCTTATCGCTGCCTTTGCTTTTGAGGCAAGTGTATTTCCTCCAGGGATTCGAACATCACAATCGTAGGCTTTCCAGCCATCTCCTGCCGCCATGAGGGTTACTTCGTGGCCAAGCTCAACTAGACCCTTCTTGAGTTCTCGATGTAAACCGCTAAACTCGCCAACCAATAGAATTCGCACTTTAAATGCCTTGACAGGAGATTCGCTTTTGAAGGAGTGCTGCGAGTTTTAAGGATTGTTTTGTTGAGTCGATGGAATCAATAGTGGCCCGAGCACTTCGCCCCATTTGATCAGCTTGGTATGGATGCTCAAGAAACCATCTAATCCTGTGAGCCAAGGCCTCGGCGTCTGCGATTGGGACGACGAATCCGGTTTTCCCATCCGAAATTAGGGATCGGCTGCCACAACCTTGTGTTGTGATAACAGGTAGTCCACAGAACATCGCTTCCGGGATAGTGGCAGGGTGATTATCCGCCAGACTAGGCACGATGCAAACATGACTCTCACGATAAAGGCGATTCAGATTGGCAGCAGGTACAAAGCCTATACACTCTACCGATCTTGGAAGCTTGTCTTTGATAGCTTGCATTACATCAGGATAGATTGGACCCGCAATGACAAGCCGCGAATTGGTTTTACCTAATATGTTCCACGCATCAATTAGATAAGTCAAGCCCTTAAGCCAAACAGAACTCGCCAGATAAAGGAAGGTGAAGGCTTCGTGCTTTGGAATTGCAATATCGGGAAAAAGGCTAGGGTTTGGGATTAACTCATAGGGTACTAGCGTCTTTTGTACACCAGGGAATGTACCCAAGAATGACTCATGTGTGACCACGCTCTGCGAAACGATTTCATGCTGCGCAGACACAAACCTATCAATGAAGTTAAGTCGAGGAAGAAACGTATAGGCGTTTTTAATCTTAATGCCGTATTTGATGCTTTCGGATTCAAGAAGGCGACTAATATGGCCGTCATAAGGGTTTCCAGCAACAAAGATATTAAGACCTCCTGCTTCGAAGTTTTTTCGAGCTGAAATTGGAATGATCGCAGTGGAGACAAGGATACAGGGATACTTCAGCTTTCTCGAAAGGAAGAGATCAAAAGAAAGCTCTTGGAGATAGCGAAGCAGGCCGACATTGGTTTTGAGGCGAGTGCCAATTGCCCAAACTAGCCAGGAGATGAGTTGATGGGCTATAGACACCCGAATGAAAGATTTATGATGTTTCGGAGTGTGAGAGACATAATAAAGGATTGGGACGGGCAAAGAATCTACTACCGGCTCCATGATCCGAACCATCCCCCAGGACCGACCGTCCGAGTGGACTCCCTGAAATGAAACAACGACTGGTTTCACTCTGAGAATATCTCATTCAGAGAAACAAAGCGAACATCGCTCATTTTTGACACTTCATTAAGGATATCGAGAAGACAATGTTTCATTGACCTCCTGCCATCCTTCATCTGATAGTCAAAGCCGTAGCTGTGGGTTGAAAGTACAAAATGGCCGCCTGCGTCATGAACGCGCCGAATCTTTTCAATCAAGAGGCCGGAAGAAGTACCTGGCTGGAGTGCACAATGATCCGTAATAGCATGACCATTATATCGCAATACATGTGGATACGGCTGGTCAAGGCCTCTCTGTTTGCATTTCAAACGGTGCTGCAGATACTTCAGGTAGTTGGCTTTACCAAACAACTGAATAAACATCTTGCAGTTCCAGATACTGGGAAGATATCCACAAATATTCAGACCACTCTCAAAGACTGCACGTGCTCCTAGAAAGCTATAAGAGTTTTGCGGGGGTGTGAATACCTCAATTTTTGCACTAAAGCAGTTTTCGAGAATCCGAACCCCGTTTTGGAGAGGTAGAGTTAGATCTCTTTCCGTGTGGAATTCAGCGCCTATCGAAAAGTTATTGGAAAAGGCAGGTGGCGAGGGATCCTCGTTTCTGTGGTGAATACCATGAATCGCTATGGAGACTTTCTTCATGCTTGTCAATTGCCTAATGTATCTAATCAAGTCTTTGTTCTGATCAATTGAAAATACCGCGCCATCACTTCTTATGGCACTTTCCATCTCTGCTGTAATGCCACTGGGCCCCGCCTTCTCAAGCATATCGGTATTCTTAATCCAATTACCCTTTACCTGTGGTATTGCCGCCATAGAAACCGGAGAGATTTCAAAGACTTCACGCAGGTTTTTATCAATAAAGTCAGGTGTAAAATAGAAGTTTAAGTCGTCATCGCGAATGGCGAACTTCATTGGTAATTCTCTTGGTATGTTTGCGGAAGGTAGTAGCGGAGGATTAAGTGCTGCTAGTTATATTTGAGGTGACAGGGAGATGCTGGTTGGCTGGAGATTTAGATTGGCTGCCCAAAAAAGCTGCTTTAAGAGTCAGTCTCGATGAAATCCTGCATGGTTTTTGGGTGACGTTCTCGAATATGAACGAGTTGAGAAGCTAAATCGTATTCCAGGTGTGTTTTAACAACCTTTTTCTGAAGTCGATCCTTTAGTGCAAGTAGACTTGCGGGGATTAAGCAACTGATGGAGACAGGCCACGGTGAGTTATTGCCCCATAGCTGGAAGGCAGAGATTATGTCAATATCACCATGAATACAATAGCGGAAGTAGGTTATTGTTTTCCAGAGTTGTAAATGCACAGGCAATTGATTGCGTCGTTGATTCCTGACTGATATTGCCATCGCATGAGCCCGACCACGATTATACTTCATACCTGGGGCAAACGAAATGCAGTGTTGAGCATTGTATACTTTTTTTATTAGTGCGGTTGGCAGCACTCTGGTATACCATTGCCCAAGTGATGACCAAACAGCACTCTCAGGAACCACAAAGTCGACCTCGGGGAACTGAAATGCCTTCAGAACTTCTGCGCGCAGGAAGAGAATACCATCCTCCTTCATTCCATGCTTATACTCTAGATCTACAAGTTTGGCGTCAAAAGAGCCTTTTTCTAGGATGTAACTGTTAAGGACTTTGTCGGCAGATTCACAAAGTGCAGTGATGCCAATAAACCTTTCTTGCTTATCTTTTGGAATCAGATCCCACTCTCCTATGAGTGCTTCGAGTGCATTAGGAAGGAAGTAGTCATCAGAATCGCACCATACTATAAAATGACCTCTAGCAGCTGCGACCGCCTCGTTGTCCATGCGAGGTTTACCGATATGAACGCTGGCTTGGAGTACAACGACTGGAAACGGGCTGATAGAGGCGAGGCTTGTTACCAGCTCTTGAGTTTCGTCCTCTGAGCCGTCATCAGCCACTATCCACTCAAAATCCTGACAAGTTTGCAATAGCAAAGCTTTATGCACGCGAGATAAATATTGCTCTCGATTCCATGTTGTTGTGATTACTGATATACGAGGTTTGAGCATGGGCTTTTGCAGTTTTCTTCGAGCGGAGCTATCTAAATATTTCCATATGACTATACACTGCATTCGAGAATTATCGGCATTTACTGGCTGCTCCTTGCTTCATACGCCGCTTGCTGCCCCGAAATTCAACCCTGTCCAGCCTCAAATCAAGACAATTGGGGTTCAGTTTTTTAAGCCAAGCGATGGAATGCGAGCAAGGCTGTATAGCCTTCGAGCAAAGTTATCAATTGTTTTGAATGAATTATCAATAGATTTAGAGAATATTTTTATGGGGCCAAATTGTGCATTGCTGGTCATAATAGCACCGTGCAGCATTGGATAAATACATTCAGCCTCATGGTTTGCATTGACATACTCAAAACCTAGTTTGCTAATATTTGGGTCGTGCAAAGTTTTTAGGATAGCGGAAAAGACATGTAGGCCCTTTTTATAAGATGGAATATCCCTAAACTCACCTACAGTAAACTCGTCTATTTCGTGAACAAATCGAAAGTATTTTTGCGGGCCCAGAAACATAGAATGCACAGGGTCTATAATTATGCAAGGATGTCCAACACTTGCTAGATCTAATGCGGATGTCCCCATACAAGCGGCCAAGTCTGTTTTTCTGCGAATAGTTTCAAGAGCTTTTTCATTATGCATAAAGCCATGCAATGTGTATTCAATGCTACTTTTCTCGAGAAGACTAACCGCTGCACCCAAGTGATCACCATATGATACAAAATGAAGATCTACATTTAACGATTTAGAAAGTGGGATAATTTGATGTTGGATGAATGGCCTTAACGCAGACCACTTAAATGCATCCAATCTTCCCAGGTATCCAATTGAAAGTTTTTTTGATTGCACATTCCAGGCATTAGCAGAGATATATTTTCGCTTAGCAATAGTCAATGGCAAAGTTGGCAGATTTGCTTCTATTTTTGGATAGAAATAATTGATTCCTCTACCTGTTGCGCCATCCATTACAGAAAGTCCATTATTCACTGCAAGATATGAAAGCAAATCGCAGACTTTTTTTGAATGCCCACTCATTAGCCTCATTTGTAGTTTAGAAAAACCAACCCCAAACCACTCGACAAGCTTAGAAGAAACAGGAAAGAATGAGGTATAGATTTGCGTTGGATGAAGCACTGAAGCAAATATCTTTGTTTCGGATGATAGACTATTTAACAAAGGCATCCTTAAGGAGACAACATGAGGAACGAACAGATGAGTAATATCTTCAGACCAAAGATGAAGCTTGTCCAATGGTATTTGATTTGCCCAGCTTAGCTCTCTAGAAAGAGGGGCGTCTTGGCTTAAGATAAGAACAAAGTTTTCTCCGACCGATCTTAGATAAGAGGAGAATCTGCTAATTAGTACCTGCACACCCCCATAGATGTTTCCGTCTGCATAAATAGCTAGCATTTGATCTATTGCTTAGGAATTGGTTGTTTGATTAAGAATGCACTTAATGGTATCAATGCTTTTTGCGGGCAGCTGGGGAAACATAGGCAGACTAAGTGTTTCGCCTGAAATTAACTCAGCCAATGGGAAATACTCGTTACCGTAGCCAAGGCTGGCATAGGCTTGTTGTAGATGCGGGGGAATCGGATAGTGAATCAACGTGCTAACTCCATGCTCGCTGAGATATTGCTGCAGCCGATCACGCTGGGAGCTGCGCACCACGAACAGGTGCCATACCGGCTCCGCCCAAGGTGCCAAGTGCGGCAGGGTCAGCTCCGTTCCCGCCAGGGCCTCAAAATACCGCGCTGCTAGCGCCTGGCGTCGCGCATTCCAGGCATCCAAGTGGTGGAGCTTTACACGCAATACCGCTGCCTGAATCGGATCCAGTCGAGAATTATCACCCTGTATATCATTCACATACTTAACGCGACTGCCATAATTACGAAGTACGCCAACACGCTCGGCAATGTCTTTTCGGTTAGTAGTGATCGCGCCGGAATCTCCCAAGGCACCTAGGTTCTTGCCGGGATAAAAGCTCCAGCACACCACATCTCCATGGCCGCCGATGCGGCGGCCCTTGTAGCGGGCGCCGTGGGCCTGGGCAGCATCTTCAACAACAACCAGGTTGTGCTGGCGCGCAATAGCCAGAATCGGGTCCAGGTCTGCTGGTTGCCCGTAGAGATGCACGGGTAGCAAGGCCTTCGTGCGTGGCGTGATCGCGGCAGGTATCAGTGCCGGATCGATGTTGTATGTAGCCGGGTCTGGCTCCACTGGCACAGGCGTAGCGCCCACGGCTGACACCGCCAACCAGGTAGCAATGTAGGTGTTGGAGGGAACAATCACCTCATCACCAGGGCCAATCTCGAGAGCACGCAAGGCGAGGGTCAGGGCATCAAGACCGTTTCCCACCCCCACGGCGTGGGAAACACCACAATAGCCAGCCCACTCAGCCTCGAAGGCTTCCACTTCAGGGCCAAGGATGTACCAGCCACTGTCGAGCACGCGGGCAATGGCAGCATCAATCTCGGGCTTGAGCTCGAGATAGGCCGAGCGGAGATCGAGAAACGGAACTTTCATGCTCCCCATCGTGCACACACAAATTCAGCATAGTCGCGGTAATAGTCGTGTTCATCGTAGCGGTTGGATGCGAGTACCATGCAGACTGAACCAGACGAGAAGTTGTCGAGCTCCCTCCAGATCATTGGGCAGACATAAAGGCCGTTGTAGGAACGATTGAGGTGGATCCGTTTCTTGTCTTTTCCGTCATTCAGGATCACATCAAAACTGCCCGACATGGCAATGATGAGTTGCTGTAGGCCCTTGTGGGCATGCCCGCCGCGCTCGGCACCACCGGGAACATCATAGAGATAGTAGACGCGTTGGATATCGAAAGGGATGTGGTTGCTTCCCTCGATGAAGGTAAGGTTGCCCCGAGGATCGTGAAACCGAGGCAGTTCAACGATTTGGCACTTGTCAACTGTCATGAGATTTGAGGCTGCTGCGTCTGTTATCTAGTGATGGATCACTTATCGATGCCAATGAACGCCATTGGGTTTGACGACTGCCGGCTGGCCCGCCAGAAGCGAGTTGGACTGAATATACTTTCAAGGCACAGATGGCTTTGCGGACACAGGATACCCTCTTCTAAATAGTTGCTCCTTTTTAAAATGGAGAGATCGTAGAAAATCCAAATACTATCGCCAATCTATACGAAAACACATCGCGGCCTGCCTTTGATGATCTACTAATCCGAATCACCAATAAAGCTGCCGCAGGCAATGATGCAATCTTTGCGGATGCGGATATCCTCTTCCAGCGTTAGCCTTGTCCGGCAGCAATTTCACTGGCCAACTCCTTGTTTGCCACCAGTAAGCAATTGTCAACCTTTTGAAATTGACATATGCGCTCCAGAGCCAATCGCAAATTCATCTGCAATCACTAGCTTATCATTTTCACCAATGCTCAACGAGCCTCTTCTGATTGACCACCGGCTCATTAAGGATTAAGACGCAGTGAAACTAAACTAAGTTTTTAGGATGGCTACGATTCGCCAGCTTGGACGAGTGATTCAAGCAAACTCGGATGGGCCATAGCCGCTTGGTGAGACACCAAGAGGCAATCCAGCTTCCGAGCAATGATCACGGAAAGACAAGAGAATCTCTTGGGAGTTCACCCACGATCCACCAGGAAGTGGAGCCGTCGGGCAGGTGGAACTTGAGAGGTGTTTTGGGTTTGGTTGCATCAATAGTTCGCCGGTTAAGACCTGGCTTTAACTTGTCCTAGTGCCTGTGACAGTGATGCCCCGAGGGAGGAAATGTTTGTAGCGCTCCGTAAAAGTCTGGATTGAATCGATCCTAAGCTCATAGAAGAAATCATCGCCTGTCTCTCTCACGCGCTTAGCTCCAATGCGTTCATGAAACTTGCACAACCTTTCATTCGCCAATCGCACATCAAAGTGGGCCGTCTCAAAGCCCAGATGATCCAGAGCCTAGGCGTGCATAATCAGGGCTGATTCCATCGCCACAGAAGCCGGCTTACCATCGGCAATGATTCAGGATACCCAGCAAAAGCTCTTACCCCGTGCCTCGTAAAGCCGCACCGTGCTGATGACTTGCCCTCCCGCTAGATGTGTAGTTTTACCAGGTTGTTCAGCAGCTGAGAAATGGTTGTGAGCTCGTCAGGGTCGGTCTCTCACCTCCGCCCCACAGACCTCACACACCATGCATACCCACCCCAATGCCCGGCTGACACCCCTGGGCAGAGAACCGTTGGTTCGTCCTCACATTGACGAGCGCCTTCCCCTGGCTGATCTGGCCTTCCAGGCAGGGATCAGCCTCCGCACGACCTACAAGTGGCTCGCCAGGTTCCGCTTAGGTGGTTCAGCGGCACTGGTGGATCGACGCAGTGTTCGCCGCTCGCAGCGGCGGACGCTCGATCTACAGCAACAGCAGCAGGCCACTGCACTCCCCCATGAACGCTGCACCATGCGTCGCATCGCCCAAGCCCTGGCCGCACCGCTCTCCACCACTGGACGCTGGCTCAAGTCGATGGGTCTGGGACGGCTCAAGAACCTGCAGCCCAAGGAACCGGTTCGCCGGTACCAGTGGGCTCAGCCAGGCGACATGATCCACGTCTACACCAAGCAGTTAGCCCGCTTTGAGCGGGTGGGCCACCGCATCACTGGTGATCGGCGGTTGGGTTGCTCTCCCGGTGCGGGTTACGAGAAGGCGCACGTGGCCGTCGATGACGCCACGCTGCTGGCCTGTGTCGAGGTGCTGCCCGATGAGCAGCAGGCCACGACGGTGGGATTCCTGGTGCGGGCTGTGAGCTGGTTCAACAGCCAG
>Ga0194130_10005590_pt1 | contig 15063 bp, 17 predicted proteins | sample TA2KigsurfametaG_FD_160084 | JGI IMG/M metagenome (GOLD analysis project Ga0194130, IMG submission 160084) | Freshwater microbial communities from Lake Tanganyika, Tanzania - TA2015050 Kigoma 12 surface | ecosystem: Environmental > Aquatic > Freshwater > Lake | place: Tanzania: Lake Tanganyika... | reverse complement strand
TTTCGCCAAGTGCGCCTACAAAGCTTGTAATTGCACCTACTACATCAAGTCCTAAGAATGGTACTGCCGCACCAAACAGGATCTGCAATACGACTCCTGCAGCAATCAACTTTACGCCTAGGTGTGTGATATGACCTAGAAAGTCTTGTGCTATAGTCATCATGTTTTTTAATGCATCCATGTTTATTTCCTCCAGAGGATTGGTTAACTTCCTCATTAGTATTTACCAGGATACAGGCTGTATTATAGATATATATAAAAAATGGTGCCCCCACCAGGACTTGAACCTGGAACCCCACGATTATGAGTCGTGCGCTCTAACCAATTGAGCTATGGGGGCAGTATATGGTGCCTCGGGCCGGACTTGAACCGGCATAGCCTAAGCCGACAGATTTTAAGTCTGTTGTGTATACCAATTTCACCACCGAGGCATATGATTGGTGCGGGATGAGAGGGTCGAACTCCCGACATTCGCCGTGTAAAGGCGCTACTCTACCACTGAGTTAATCCCGCACAAGTTTTTAAAGATCATGGTCGGAGTAGAGAGATTCGAACTCCCGACATCTTGCTCCCAAAGCAAGCGGTCTACCAGGCTGACCTATACTCCGATACTAACTAATATTATACATCAGTTTAGTGATAAATCAAGCATATTGCTTACTAAATGTTTCCAAATCTTTACCGCATGTCTTAGCGCAAATAGTCAACTTACCCTTTTTGCAAGTTGGTATTTCCCAGGTTGACTCGATCAATTTAAAAAAATCACCTTCTAAAATTTGCTTGATAGAATAATTATGTGCGTTAATATTATCAAGACCTACCCTATTTATATAATTCCAGATTTGTGTCCTTTTATACATATGATGCCAACTATACATAGTACTAGCTATCCAGCAACAAGGCATTACTATACCCTCTGCTGTGATATAAAGATTCTTTTCTTTCTTTACTTTACAATCAATCTCAGTCTTATCATATAATTCTATAGCACTGTGCTGAAATAATTCTGGAGTCAATTTATCTTTAATCTCGTTGTAAGTAGTAGGCAATCGTGTGACAGGTATTATTTGTGAGTCAAAATTTTTTAATCCTTCATTCCTATATGAAACATCTTGCGGCATCTTTATCTCAATTTCGTTTCCTTTCCTATCAACAAATTTTGAACCTTGTCTTACATGACCAGATAATGCCGAATAAAATCTTGATGTTTTCTTGATTTGAAAGTATTTAAATCCTAGATCCTCTGAAATCTTTTTAGCTTCTTCTACTTGATGTTCGTTATGTGCGAACACAATATATTCCCAGTGCGCTATTCCGCCTGCGTTTATATATGCTTTTACATTTGAGATGATTTTATCCCAATTTGTATTTCTTCTGTAGATATGATTAGTATCACTTAAGCCGTCTATACTGAAAATAACATGTCCGTTAGGTTTTAATATATCTGCTAACTCTATCCAGTAATCATCTGTCCTAGCGCTAGCATTAGTATTCATGCTTAACTTAATATTAGGATTTACTGTCCTAAAATAACGCAAAGATTGTAATGTATCTTTTGCTACGATAGGATCCCCGTAATTTCCACACATATAGATATGTGATAGTTGTTTTATAAAAGGTTCTGTGAATATCTTTTGTATATCGGTAAATTGAAGCTCTCTATCTTTAATATATGGGTTTACTTCTCCCCCATTGATATTCCTGCCACATTGCGGACAACTAGCGTTGCACCTTTCAGTAATCTCAAGGTGAACCGTTTTAATTTCATTGTAATTGTACATGTAGCAAAATATTTATAAGACAAAAGAAAAGGGCGATATTTCTATCGCCCCTAAATCCTCTGGAGTGGATTTATAAAAACACCTATCAGGCGTTCTTTGCTTCCTTATTGCAACGATCTAATACATAACGGCGTGCTACTTGTAATTCTGAATTGTTTAAAAAACCATCCGCATTTTTATCTGCTTTTTCGTATAAACTCTTGCTTACTTCACAAACTGCTGTGATTTCAGCAAAGTCTACCTTTGCGTCACCGTTCTTGTCAAACTTTGATACACGGTCCTGTGCCATTGCTGATACAGAGACTAGTGCCAAAAAACCAATAACAAACTTCTTCATAATCAAACTCCTGATAGGTATGGCGCATGACGCGCAAATCTATTTATACAAGCTGGCCAAAAATACAACTTTTGTACAGTAAATAGGCTGTACAAGATTGAATGATTATTATTCGCAAAGATGGTGCCCACAGAGAGATTCGAACTCCCGACCTGCGGTTTACAAAACCGCTGCACTACCGCTGTGCTATATGGGCTTAAAGTTATTTAACTTATGCTACTATGAGTTTAGAATTACTCTACTATGCTTTGGAACACCTGATAATAGATAGTCCATTTGATCAGCAAGTATATTTCTATTCTGTAAAATAAGATTCTCAAAGTGATTGGGTGCATAGGGAATATAGATCAATTCAAGTTTTGCCTCCTTTAATGTTTTGTTTCCCTTATGTGTGTTACAACGCTTACATGCGCTAACAACATTCATCCAATCATCAACACCTCCCTTGCTGCGTGGAACAATATGATCTCGGCTTAATGCTCCACTATTAGGAAAATGTCCACCGCAATATGCACAGATATGACGATCACGACCGAATAATGTGCGGTTAGTCAATGCTACACGACCATGTCTTGCAGGATTAAATCCATGCCCTCTGATAGCGATTATGCTAGGAGTTTCTAAATATGATTCTGTTCCATCTTCTTGTGTTCCGCCGCGATACTTTGCAATGATATCTCCTAAGGTCCATGCTACAGATTTCTTCGCGTGATAGGTGATAGCGTCATCGTAAGAAATCCATTGTCTAGGAGTTCCTGAAACATCTAATGCTAAAACTGCCATAATTTCCTCTTATTGTTAATCGAATGTAAATGTCACTTTTTTGAATTCATATATTCTTGATAGTCTTTGTTAGGATGATCTACCAATCTTTTATGATACAGATCCATGACTGTCATTGCCGCAGTGCCAGGAAATAAACCCGGTACTAAACCATGAATGAGACTGGCGATACCTGACCAAATCAACCGCAGTCCCGAGGTCTCGGCCCATACAAGATGACTGAAATAATCCTCTTGGCTCTTTTCTAAATGTTCTATGCTTTTTTTAATCATTGATGACTGTTAACCCTTTTCAAAAAATCTTTGCGCACAAAGACTTCCTGCTTGGTCCCAAATTTATATAACTTGATATACTCTACCCCGTCGATGAATTTGCGATCTTTTCTTTCCATTCCCGAAAACTTTTGTTTGTTGTATATGTTTTCAAAGGTTACCGTTTTCATAATATATCTCCTGTTCTTTGTAAACTAGACAACAGATATATTATACTTTTAATGCCTGTATGCAACAAGCATTTTGGATACGCATATCAGTTGTCAGACGAATTTTCTAAAATAATCTCTTAATAATTCCATATCTAATTTTACACCTGTCATAAATTTAGTCCTATCTAGCAATTTATATTTATTGATAGTATGCAGACCCCAACTATCCTGTTTTATTTTATTTGTGATGTTAATTACATTGTCTGATAGATGCTCAACATCTTGCCATATTGCAAGATATAACTTATCTTTAGTCGTGTCTATGATGATATCTCCATCAAACACATCTTTAACAATCTTATCATAATGCTTGACATTAACTTCGTGCCCATTGACTCTATATAGGTCATTTCTACCCTTATGAAAGTAATTGATGCCATTTTTGTCAAACACATCGTTCGTTACTATCTTAGTACCATATATGGGCATAGACACCTCTAAAAGTTGATCATCTATTAAATTAATATCATAAAAATTATCAACTATCCTATACTTATTCTCAGAGAAATCTATATCTGCTATCTCATTGATAAATGTAGGACCACTAGTCTCATTACTACCAAATATACTAATTATATTCTTAACTCTGCCATCTAAATGATAGGGTAACCAATCTTTCTTTATAGTTGAAAGTGTATAAAGATTCAAATTCGGATAGGATCCCAACCTTAAAAAATTATCTATCATATAGGAATATGGTATCATTAAGTGATCAAATTGATATTGATTAAACTTATGCAACGCCATATCAAGTAAATCTTTGCTTAGGTTTAGCTCAGTGATATAAGTTATCATATAAGACACAAAAACTTTTGTATCTTTGGAGCAGAGGCTAGGCAAGAAATAAGTTGCGGGGCTGCTACCGTGATTCAAGTTGTGAGCCATGCATACGCTGCCATAGAAAGATGTTTTGTTTCTATGTATTAAAGCATATAAAAATTCATGTGTATGCGTTACTAATTTGGCAGTTCCAGTAGTACCGCTACTTGTACACTTAAGTAAAATACTATCGTGTTTACAACCTATGTATTCATTGACACTATCATCTAAACTTTCTAAATCCTTAACGACCACAGTCGTATTACAAATCTTATAGAATAGTTCATATTTAGGAATGGGATGTTCATCGCTAGTAACTAAAAAATAGTCTATAGGCAATAAACTTTGTGTTTTAGGATCGACATATTTCGGATCTATCCAGTTATCATTTCTACTGTGATCTGCTATAACGACTATCAATCCTAATTCTGCACAGGCAAAAAAGGCTGCAACTTGCAATGTGCGAGGAGTAATTCCTATCAGTATCGTCTGACCTTGAACACAATTGTGTTTAAACTGAAGTATGTTTTTAATGATATCTATCTGCCTATTTAAATCAGAAAAACTATATGATTTGTCTTTCTGGTAAAGGTTGTGGCTGTTCACATCTTTAAATATGATATCACTATTGATTATTTTTCTTGTGATTAGTTGCATCGTTAATTAAATGGTGCCCAAGAGAGGACTTGAACCTCCATGCCTTTCGGCAGTGGCTTCTAAGACCACCGTGTATACCATTCCACCACCTGGGCTTTATTAGCGTTCTTTATTCCGTCTATCAACCTCTTCAAATAGACACTTTTCAACGTTCTGTTCATTGACTTTAAACTCTTCGCCTACTTCTTTCATAGCATTGAAAATAGTTGCGATTCGTTCTTCAACTTGTGAAGCCAATTGCTTTTTGTTTGTACTATGAATATTCTTTGCACAGAATGAACTCATCCTATTACATTCTTCCATAAGATACACTAGTGCTAATTGTTTACTATCTAACATATAACCTCTTTATATTGGAGCGGGGTAGGGGAATCGAACCCCTCTAGCTAGCTTGGAAGGCTAGAACACAACCTCTATGTCAACCCCGCAAAATCTTTCTCGCCAAATCTACAAATGGCTTCATATCCTCTTTTCTAACTTTTTGTAAATCTAATACTTCTATAAGATACTTATGTGAACTGGTAGCCATATAAGCATTTATTTCGTCATTGATCACATTTGATGCATAGCCCCATTGTTTTAATACTCGTATTACATCTTTTTTTACATCTTTATCCATATGTCTGATCAAGACATCAACTTTTTGTTTATATGAAGGATGAAGATAATAGTGAGCATGTATCAATTCGTGATTTAGTGTGCGCTTATCTGATATTTTAGTGCTAATTACATAATACAACTTATTCTTAAGTTTTCTAGTTACCTTTCTTAATTCTTTTTCTCTATAGGTTAAATCAAATAATTCAAAAAAATCTTCTAACACAGGGCCGGGAATATTAAATCCAGACCAAAAACTAAAATAATCAAAGTACCCATCTTTGTCTACATAATGATCTATAAATTCTTCCATAGTAAAAATCTTACCCCGTAACCTGTCGCTATTACACTCATAGAACTCTTGAGCGCGGCACATTGTCATAGTCAGTTCTTTTTGGCAAGCAAACTGTAGATGAATTATGTTTTCATTATAGGTCGTGACCTTCATGTTAAAATATTACCTTAGGATTTTCATCGTTTGAGAGAACTCATTAACCCATTCAACAACTTGATCATAGTTAGAGAACAACTCACGTTTATAGTCAGGTGTCTTGATTATACGATCATCATAGTCGCCGAACTTAATCGTTCCTTCGTATAAAGGGATATTAACTCCCCCTTCTAAATCTTCGTATACAATAGTATAATTTTCAAAATTATTAGAATATGCATTCCATAATTCATCTCTGCGCTTTATTTTGATCATATACCTCATTAGATCCGGTTTTTCTACCAAGACAGGATTCTTAACTAAATTGTGTAGTGTATGTGATGGTAAGGCATTCTTTATAGGATCCTTATACATATGTGTCAAACGCCAACCGCTGATATCTACAGCCATTGTGCTTAATATCAATTCTGTCAGATTACGCCTGATTGAGCGTATTATGATAGGCGGGTCTTTATATACACTTAGACCGGTCAATAGTTCGAATCTATGAGTGGCATAACAGGTACCCGGCGTGTTGTAATTTAACTTTCCGGATAACAGTTCATCACCTAAACTATTAAAGGGCAAATTGATTTTACCCACTTCATCATTTAACTCAAAAGATTTATCAACATGTACAATCGGTCGTTTGAGTTTGTGTGTAAGTACATGACTTAGCCAAGAACTACCCGAACGCGGCTCTTTAAAGAACCAAAATATTTTATTTTCATTATCATTCATGTTCATATTTACATTAAAATGGCCTGCCCTAGTGGATTCGAACCACTGACCTACAGCTTAGAAGGCTGTTGCTCTATCCATCTGAGCTAAGGGCAGATGGTAGGACCTGGGAGGTTCGAACTCCCGACCAATAGATTAAAAGTCTACTGCTCTACCGACTGAGCTAAGGTCCCAATGTCTGTACTATGTAATTTAATGTGCCATACTAGTCCGTACATTGGAACCAATATGACACTAGGGTTTAACTGATTTCATAATTACTCCTATAATAATAATATAATATTTTATTGAAAAAGTCAAGCCTTATGCTCAAGAATTTTTAATATTCTTAAATCACTTGGATTCCTACACTCTGTAGCCTGACAAATTTTGGGAGACAACATCTGATCAAAATCTTCTGATCTGATGTTTATGGGTCTTCGTTGGTTACATACGCTTATGCTAGCGCCGCCATTATAGTCGATACTGATCATGTTTAACTTGCTTCCGCATAACCAGCCCGAAAAATCATTTAACTTTTCATCTTGTATCTCAGCATTACTAAGTTCTCGCAAAGTACTATCTTCGAATTCTAATACATAATTTTTACCTGAATAAAAACTTAAATATGATCTTTGTGATTGATCATAGTCATAGAAGTAGCCTTGATATGCTTTAGTCTGTTCTTTATCATAAAGCATGATGATATCAATATGCGCAACGCCTTTGTATTTTTCTTCAAGGTATTTTTTGTATTCTACTAAATCCCAAAATAAATCTTTAACCATTGCGAGAGATATGACAGGATGACAACCTTGTTGTAGCATCGTGTCAATGACTTTTTCAAAATGCTCTTTATCAGCATTGGTTGGATGAAAAGTACAGTATGCACTATATAAATGCGGCGCTAATTTTTCCCAATATGCAACTGTTCTACTAGCATTTGTATTGATATGATTCTTAAAACCCTGCTCCTTACAGAATTGCATCAATTCTATAAAGTCAGGCTTTGTGGTCACTTCACCGCCTGTGAACTCTAATCGTATCTGTCTATCTTTAAAATGATTCTTAATCTGCAACAATACTGTTTTGATAATATCATTGCTCGTCCAGTATACACTACCGTCATTTAAATATGACGGGCAGTATTCACATTTCCAGTTGCATGAGTTTCCTAGATTCCAAGATACTATGAAGTCTTGTGGGTCATTAAAACCTATGCCATAAAATTTAGTAGCATTCATCAAATTATTTATAAGTGGGGTGACTGGTGGGAATCGAACCCACGTATAATGGAATCACAATCCATGGTCTTAACCTCTTGACGACAGCCACCATTGGTAGCAGTGGTGTGATTCGAACACACGATCTATTCCGTATGAAGGAAGTGCATTAGCCGCTATGCTACACTGCCATTGGCTGAGGGACTTGGATTCGAACCAAGATGAACGGAGTCAAAGTCCGCTATCCTACCGTTGGATGATCCCTCAACCGGTTTATGGCGGAGACGGTTGGATTCGAACCAACGGTCAGAATTAATCCCGACGACAGGTTAGCAACCTGCTGCTTTAGACCACTCAGCCACGTCTCCATAAACTTGGTGGGACAACATGGACTTGAACCATGGACCTAAGCGTTATCAACACTTTGCTCTACCAACTGAGCTATTGTCCCTAAATTTGGTGGGAAAGGAAGGATTCGAACCTACTCAGCCTATGGCGCCAGATTTACAGTCTGGTGTGACTCTCCAACTTCACCGCTTGCCCGTATAAGTTGCTCTCCCCCTGCGGCGGTCACTATAGCACATCAAATATTGAGTTGCCTTTACAGGTCTCAATACCATCACACATGCTTCCATCCGCTTCACGACCCAGGGGAAGTTGTCGCATTGCCAGCGCCCTTTACTACCTAAGGGTAAGGTCCTATGAGTCATAATCTCACTTCTCATCGTGCGGACGCACACTATCCGATTATGAGTCGGAACGTTCTTGGAGTACCGGGTCAGATTCGAACTGACGATTTTACGGATTTGCAATCCGTTGCGTTAAACCACTCCGCCACCGATACATAAAACCATATAGAAGCACACTATTGTTAAACCTTGCTCTAGCCCCTTATGCTAGAGAGCCGAAGGATAATGTGCTTCTATATGGCACGGGTTCTGAGACTCAAACCCCAAACCGCTGATTCAGCTAGCCGTACATTTTAAATCTGAATGTTTTAAAGAACGGATGCTGTTTCAGCATCAATACGTGTATTGTATTGCCTACTTGATCCGTTGTCAAGTTGTATTTTTACAACAGATTAACTTGGAATTAATCTAGGTAGATATGGAACTGCTCTAGGTCCATGTCGTTGCTGTAGTAGCAATTTTGCTTCCTCAATAGTTTGAGCGCCTACACGATCTTTGAACTCTTTACCATCAGATGTCCTGATAGTTGCTTCCCATAATTTGATTCTAGGGTAAGACATAGCACACTCCTTGTTATGGTTGCAGAGGATGGAATCGAACCACCGACCTACAGGTTATGAGCCTGTCGAGATACCCCTTCTCCACTCTGCGAAATTGTATTCGTAATTAACCGTGTCAGTATTTTCTCTAAAAGTAACTGCACCGTTCTTAAGATGAAATCTCTTAGCAATCTCGGTCTTTGGACTAAGAGTAATAAATCTGCTAATCTCAGGTCTATGCTCATTGATGTATTGCGTTGCATCAAAAATCAATTGTCTGCCGGCGCCTGGCTTATAACTCCATATAGTGTAAAAGACTGCGATAACAGGCTCATCACACATTTCAAAAAGTTCGGCTTCGCTGGTAGGCACAGTCACTTGATAACTTACGCAGGTTATCGCTTGTACCTTATCATCTTCATCACGCATGACAAAGATGTCCTTATTGGGTCCTACCCGATCAACATGCGGGATATTAGGTCTGACAGGGTCTTCTAGTAAGAAACTAAAAAACTTATCGGTAAAATCACTTACTAGATGCAACATGACACACTTTCTATAATTTTTAAAATTGGTGGACCTGACAAGGATCGAACTTGCGACATCCAGCTTGCAAAGCTGGCGCTCTCCCAACTGAGCTACAGGCCCATATTAAAATATGGGTGAGAGTGCTGCCGTCCGTTTAAGGGCCAGGATAGCCCCCTGTCTGTTTCCAGTGCCACCACAGCACACCCTAAATACTCGGGAAGATGACAGCAGGTCGGATAAATCCTCGGCAGCCAGGTAGTTGGTTAGACTCTTCGCTCTCGGACTCTCAAAACTATATATCTCTAATCAAAGATTTTTAAAAAAAGGCGTGGGCTAACCCGTGCCATCAAGGCAACTTGGCTTAATTTCATCTATACCCCCACGCAGCATAGACTATTCTGTTCACCTCATAGTGTATTCATGCTACCAACAGACAACCTCGCACTTTGTACAGATGTTTTACCGTATAATCATTCCCTACTACATCTAAGGACGGGATGATATTTGGTGGGCCTAGCAGGACTTGAACCTGCATCTTTCTGGTTAAGAGCCAGATATAATATGCCATTATACGATAGACCCAAACTATGGCGACCCGTACCGGACTTGAACCGGTGGCCTCATGCGTGACAGGCATGCGATCTAACCAACTGATCTAACGGGCCATTGGTACCGGATGAGGGAGTCGAACCCCCGCCAACAGATTTGGAGGCTGCTGTGCTTCCGTAACACTTATCCGGTATAAAATTGGTGAACCCAAGGGAATTCGAATCCCTATTGCAGCCGTGAAAGGGCTGAGTCCTAACCGTTAGACGATGGGTCCAAAAATGATAGTCGCCCCACTCCCGCGAACTATCATGGTATGTCCTATGCAACACACCTTACCTACAGAATATTGGCTGGCCTACCTGGGCTCGAACCAGGGACACTTTGATTAACAGTCAAATGCTCTACCGACTGAGCTATAGGCCAATAATCTTATTCAACTACCTTGAGATTTAATATAATTTTGCAAGAAAACTTTAGTCTGATTATTCAAGGTATCATAATCTAACTCATGGTTTTTCTTTGTAAACAATTCATCAAAACTATAACCTAGACTTGCAACAAAAGCAGCATGCCAAGGATTTAAATATACAAATTGTCTTCGTTCTTCATTTAATTTACTTGCTATATCTATAGCTTTCTGTCTAGTCCAATAATCACTAGTCCAGTCATAGTTTTCGCCTGGCGAAAACCTATATCCATATTTTTCATATTCTAAATCAAATTCGCTCTTCCATAGTTGTTCAGGATGCCTGCTTATGCTCAATGCTGTCCAACGCCAACTATATATATTATTGTCAAAACACCATCGTTGAGTGTTGTACAAGTCTTGCTCAGACTCTCCATTAAGACCGGCGATAAGTCCCACTTCTATAGCAACTCTATCGCCCCATTTATCTTTGACTTTCAATAAAAAGTCTTTACCGTGTTTGCCGTTCCAGCCCTTACCTACGACTTGACTAGCGACAGGATGAAAACTTTCAATGCCAAAATAACATGCTCTTAACCCTGCATCTAATAATAGATCGGCAGTGTAAGGCTTGTTGCCTATCAAATCTAATCTAACATATCCTACCCATTCAAGTTTGAATGGTAGGTCAGTGCTAATCTTTGCTAGGGCTTCTAACTTTTCGATGCTCTCATTACTAGTATCATCCATCATCATATAGCGTGTAGTGCCGAATCTTTCATAATTACTTATAAACTCATCCTTCATCAATGCATAATCTCGGATATATGTATTTTTCTTTTTACCTAATTCTGCGAATCTACAAAATCTACATTTAAATTGACAGCCTCGACTCAATTCAATTGGCAATACTTCAGATGATTGTATATGCATACCATCAAGATAATGACCTTTGTTGCACTGTATGTCAAAAGGTTTTCTAAACTTAAGCGATCTTGACTTTTCATCAAGATACTTTAGTAGATTATCTTCGCTATAACCTGCAAAGATGTTCCACTTCATTTTAAGGTGTAGTGTTAGATAACTATTTCTACTGCCGCCTAATAGCCAATCAAGTCTAGGATATAAATTCTCTAAAAACCCTCTTGCTCTTGATACCCAATCGGGTTCTATAGTCTTGCTTTGTTCACTATCCCAAAAAGTATTACTGACACCTATCGCTAGCGTGTCATCATCAATAAACTTTTTTGTGATATTAACTAATTCACTTGTTGTCATAAGGCTTGAAAAGTCAATGACCTTAACAGAATAGCCTTGAGAATTCAACCAACTCGCTAACTGATGCGGACCTAAAGGTCTTACAATAGAGTGTCTTGTGAATTCATAACTATTCCATAATATGATATGAGCCATCTATAACCTTTAGTGTGGTGCCCATCGACGGGATCGAACCGCCGACATCCTGATTACTAATCAGGTGCTCTACCAACTGAGCTAGATGGGCAATAAATTATTTACTATTCTAGAAGCATACACTTGATTTTCTTGGAAAAGTATTTGCTTTTAGAATAGCAAAGTTTACTTTGCTATGTTGGGGTCGTGCCCCAACCTGCGATTTTTCACACTACAAGAAGTGCTTCATCCCACAGTCCGCCCGTTCACAGCAAATTTAAAGTGCGGCTGCGAGGACCTCGTTTCCTCAATCTCACACTAGTCTGCTATCATCGCACAATTTCATATGCGAGTCAAGTCCTGTTTTAAAGTTTTACTAATCTGTGTCTCCTTAATGATTCACAGACCTTATTATGTACCCTTTATATTACAATGTCAAGCCTATTAAACGAAAAACCCCGGGTTTTTTATGCCCGGGGTATAAAGTCTATATAAATCAACAACTTACACTCCGGTCAGTCCTTCGCTCCTGTATCTTCTGGTAGGATATAGGCGCATAGGAAGTTCTCCATTTTACTGGTTAATCTTGGTTGCCATATATGTGAATTATTGAACATGACTTTATTTAGCCCTATTAAGGAATGGCTGCCTTGCCGCCGTCTACCCCTGCTGGGGCTGCTTCAACTGCAGGTGCTGCTGTTGGAGGTCCTTCAACTGCTGGTGCTGCTTCTGGAGCCGCTTCAACTGCTGGTGCTGCTTCTGGAGCCGCTTCAACTGCTACTTCCTCTTTATTGTTAAAACAACCGACTAGTCCTAATGCGACCAAACCAGTAACAATAACTTTGTTCATAAATTACTCCTGTTTTTACAAATAGAAAAGGACTCCCGTTGAGTCCATCGTTTTATTTATACATGACCTGCAGTAATTAAATAATCATATGGATTTTCAAAGTTTTAGTCATGGACAGATGCATAGCAAGATATGGCTATCAGAGATTTTAGAGACATATTTACAACCGCAAAGCAACATACTAGTATTAGGATGTTGGCATAACGTCATGGGTATAGTATTGATGATACGAAATCCACATCTAGGCTTGAAAATCATGGGTATCGATATTGATAGTGAGTGTATAGATATAGCAGACAAACTCACTGAAGCCTGGCGGTTTGAAGAATTTAATCCATTCAAGAATCAGCTAGCTGATGCTAATACCTATAACTATGATCAATATGATGTGATTATCAACTGTAGTGTTGAACACATGGATTCAATAGAATGGTTCAATAACATACCTAAAGGAAAATTAGTATGCTTACAATCTATGAGCCTAGATATAGTTAATGACCCTATATATAAGATAAAAAACCCGAATCCAACGTTAGAAACTTTTATTGAAAAATTCAAACTATCGGAAATTAAATTTTTAGGTTCTAAAGAATTTGATTACGATATAAATCCCTATAAGCGATATTGCGTAATAGGTTATAAATGATTAGATTAGATAGGTGGTGCTATCCTGCCTATAGCATGAATAACTGACGCAATCTTTCCAGCATGATGAAGCTCTTGTTTAGTCATGCCTTCTTCGCGTAATACATCATAATGATTTTTAACACAGAAGTGACACTTACCTATGATGCTAGCCACTAAAGAATATAGTTCAAATTTTTTCTTGCTAACACCACCATGCGTAGCATAAGCATTCATACGCAAACCTGCAGGAATCAATTTTAAATCAGGATCATCACACATCTCAATAAATGGATACCATATATTATTCATACCCATCAAACTAGAAGCCGTTTTTGCTGCTTCTACTTCTGCATTAAAATTATCTAACTCGTGGCTAGTCATTATAGCAAATGCTAGTGGGCCATTACTAGATGATAATGATGCAACTAATGCGCAAGCATGTGTATCTTCTATTGTTAATAGACTACGATTTATCACACTATCTAAATTTAATCTAATATCTTTACTATGGTCAGGAATGCTTTCCTTTATTATTTCTACCCAACCTCTTAACTCTGTCATTTTGTTATTTCTCCTATTTTCTTATAACCTTTTATAGTATGCTATCCCCTAATATCAAACATTCTAACATTTATTTTCCTGCTGATAAAACTATCTTACAGATATGTTCTAGTCTTTCTATATGCTCAAACGCACGCCAGGGACTAGTATCGATGCTAACTACTCCGTGCCCTTTTATGCCTACGATATCAAAATTAATAAAGCCTTTGTCATCAAGTTCTAGGTTCTCATGAACTTTATCCGCGAGTTCTTGGCTTATGGGCGGTACTTCTGGCACATTTGGTGCTACTTTAGTATAACGGCTTAGTTCAGGAAAGTTTTGCACTATTGAATTCAAGTTAATACCTTTGTGCATAGCTGCTACACAGTATGTAGGATGTAAGTGCATGACTACACGAACATCATCATCATGTTGACCCATCATTTTCTGCAATCCAAAATGCATTGGTATCTCGCCGCTTGGTCTGAGATTAGAACTAATATCTGTGTAAAATTCATCTTGCCAGCTATAAGAAAAGAAGGGAGGTATAGGATTTACATGTTGTATAATCTTTATCTTCTTAAATTGATCAGGCTGTAGTGTTTGTTTACGAACACCACTTGGAGTTATATAGAAATGGTTACGGTCATGATGACGGATGCTTACATTGCCATCACGGCTAGTTATCCAATTTCTACGATACGCTTCGATTAATGTTTCACAAATAGTCTCAAGCATTTATGTTATCCTTGTCTTTATACCTAGAACAGCGATCATAGATATACAATCGCTAGAACTCCTACCAGAAGATATCTGGATTCATAATGTCTTGCCGCCAATAGCACGATTGCACGGGCATAGTTCGCCTGTCTGGCAAGCGTCTAATACGCGCAATGTTTCTTCTGGGCTACGACCAACATTTAAATTATTCACTGTTACATGCTGAATGATATTATTTGGATCAACGATGAAAGTGGCGCGTAGTGCGGCGCCGGCTGGGGCATAGAATACGCCTAGTTGATCTACTAGACCAATTGTTTCACTTTCCCATTCGTCACCGCGGGCGGTGTCAGCAAACATCCAACTGTTGGTCTTCTTTAGTTCTTCGTGA
>Ga0194130_10005588_pt1 | contig 15067 bp, 10 predicted proteins | sample TA2KigsurfametaG_FD_160084 | JGI IMG/M metagenome (GOLD analysis project Ga0194130, IMG submission 160084) | Freshwater microbial communities from Lake Tanganyika, Tanzania - TA2015050 Kigoma 12 surface | ecosystem: Environmental > Aquatic > Freshwater > Lake | place: Tanzania: Lake Tanganyika... | reverse complement strand
CAAAAAAGTTATCGTTCAAGCTAACGTCACCCGAAAAGGTAGCGCCTCCCGCGATATATGCACCTCCAGCAAGCGTGGAACTACCATAAACAAAAAAGTTATCGTTCAAGCTAACGTCACCACTAAAGGTAGCGCCTCCCGCGATATATGCGCCACCAGAAAGAGTGGAACTCCCAAACACAGAAAGCGAATCATTCAAACCAACTGCGCCACTAAAGGTAGCGCCTCCCGCAATATATGCGCCGCCAGACAAATCCATCCCATTGCGAACAATGAGATTACTGGAAACGTCAGTTGTTTTTGTAAACGTGTTTGTGCCGGTCCACAAGTTATTTAATCCAAGAATTGTTCCACTTGCCGCAATAATCGCATTCACTCGCGTGTCTATATAGTTTTTATTGGATAATTGGTATGGAACGACTGGGTCGTAAATACAATAAGGAGCTTGAGTATGGAATGTTACAATCCCAGATGTATCTAGTGTATTCATAAGGGTAACCCCTGCACCAGACACGTGTAATCCCCCTAAGAAAGTCGCTCCATTGTCCACGCGAAGGGCGCTCAATGTGGAATCTCCATTGAAAACGCGAAATGGTCCATTGATATCCACGCCTTGGTTAAAAGAGGCATCGCCATTCACAATCATCCGACCAAACACGGCCGTGCCACCAGTCACGTCAATCCCTCCTGAAAAGTTAACATTTCCAAACGTGGAGGTTCCGTTAACCCGAAGGTCGCCAGTTATATCCACCCCTTGGTTAAAAGAGGCGTCTCCATTCACAATAATACGACCAAACACAGCCGTCCCACCAGTCACATCAATCCCTCCTGAAAAGTTAACATTTGCAAGGGTGGATATTCCGTTTACACGAAGGTCGCCAGTTATATCCACGCCTTGGTTAAAAGAGGCATCGCCGTTCACAATCACGCGGCCAAAACTAGCCGTTCCACCAGCAACATCCAACCCTCCATTAGTAATGGTGGTTTTATCCTTAAGAGTGGATAATCCAGAGACGGTAAATGAATCGTTTATGCCAACGGCCCCGCTAAACGTCGCTCCACCAGCAATATATGCGCCACCCGCCACGTCTAGTCCTCCGCTAGTAATGGTGGTTTTGTCTTTAAATGTAGAAACCCCGGAAACAGTAAGCGAATCGTTTAGACCAACCGCTCCACTAAACGTCGCGCCTCCAGCAACATATGCACCTCCCGCCACGTCCAACCCTCCATTAGTAATGGTGGTTTTATCTTTCAGTGTGGATAATCCAGACACGGTAAGCGAATCGTTTAGTCCAACGGCGCCACTAAAGGTAGCGCCTCCAGCAACATATGCACCGCCGGTGCGCACATTAAGCCCACCAAAAACAACCGCTCCTGCATCCACATTTATCCCGTTGCGAAAAGTAGCACCATCAATCACGTCTAGCCCGCCAGAAATAATCGCCCCATTCAACCCACGAAATAACCCGAACACATCCACCCTTTGGCTAAAGGACGCATCGCCATTCGCAATCACGCGACCAAAACTAGCGGTTCCGCCAACCACGCTCAAGTTTCCAGAGATATCAACGGGGCCTTTAAAAAGAAAGTTTCCGGTCGCATTGATGGATGCATCCACGTATACATCGCGGTTAATGTATATATTGTCACTACCACTTCCCGTGGTAATCGTAAGGTCTGTGCCTGGGCGCGTGGTAATGGTGGGGACGGTTAACACGGGGTCAATAAAGACCGTCTGACTATCGGGGACGTTAAGAGAAAGAGAGCCAGAAGAGGTGGAAATCGTTTGGTCATGGATGGCGATTTCCTTACCGCCAGGTCCAGAACCAGTATAAAACCAGAAGGTGGTGCCAGTGGCGTTTTTAAAAACCATACCCCCGAATGTGCTGGAGTCCGTGCTACTCCTATTATCAAACGTGAGAACATTGGATTGAGTATGCCCGGCCAAGTTGGTATATGGGGAGGAATTGATATATCCTGTTTGAAAGGCAACCGTGCCAGTATTAAAGAGGTTATTGGTGCTCATATCCAGGTTACTGGTGACGGTAATATTGGATTGCTCATTTCCGAGTTGATTCGTGATGGTTAAGTTAGAGGTATTCGAAAAGGTGCTATGAACAATATTATTACTGGAAGAATAGTTAAGACCACCAAATCTTCTAAATGCCATTGTATAATATATATTTGCATAAAGTATAAAGTTTTTAGTAAATAACATAGTCTGGGCCAAACCTCTCTATTACTCTTTCACTCTGTCTTCCTCTCTTTCTCTTAACGATTGATGCGCGTGAGTGTTCTTTTGGAGGTTTTGCGCTTGCGTAAAGAGTTGGATTTATTACGTGGGTAAGGAGTAAGGCGATATTTCTTGCGCAACGTGTCTATTCGTCTGGGAGGACGACGACTCACACCAATCGGAGTAAAAAGATTTGATGGTTGGACATAATCATTAAACGAGGACCCAATACCACTAGGATTGATTAAAGAACCCATAGTCGTATGGTCTACGCCAAAAGATTGGCGCAATCGCTGATCAATCGGGATGGGAACAGATGGGGTAGAGAGGAGCGGACCAAGCTCAACATTATTTAGGTTGACGTTGTAATGAGAAACGTGGTCCTGATTCTGGAGGTCCAGCTTCCCTGTTGCTTTGGACCCGTCATAGTCAATATCCCAGTGGATAGAATCCATAAGAGGCTGCCCATTTTGAACCACGATGGATTTAGCGGAGCCTAACGTGTGCAGTTTGGTTCTCATATTCGGGTTTCTTAACGAGTTTCTTAACGAGTTTCTTAACGGTTTGCTCAACGACTTACTTCTAGATATAGGTATTATAGCAGACATACTATTTTATGTATTATAAGTATAAAAAAGAGACATAATGAAAGGGAAGAAGCGTGTTTGCGCGTAGAAATAATAATATAAAGTGTAAATAATGGTAAGACTGGATATAAATGAACTAGAGGAGGACACCTATGACCAAAACAACAACAACCAATATGTGTGGGCGGAGTTAACGATGGATACCGCCGACAAAGAAGAAAACACAAATGGAAGAGGGCGAATACCAGAAATATACAATCCGTATACGTGGGACAACGGGTCAAGACCGCAATCGCATACGCCGATTCCGCAACCAGCAAGACCACAAGTAACACAAGCAAGACCACCAGCAAGACCACAAGTAATACAAGCCCCGCAACAACAAGTAACACAAGCAAGACCCGCAATTCGCACGGTGCATGACGATATGCTGTTACAGTATAATGTGCAAATTGTGAACGGGAAGATGAGATATGTGGACCCGACAAAGGGGATTACGGTGCCGCCAAAGGTGCAAACCCAACCTCAACAAACCCCAACAAAAGCCCCGATAACAAAAAGCGCAAACGACCAATGCACAACGAAGCAATGCCCGTTCAAAAAGCCCAACGCGACACCAAATGCAGGACCAAATGCAAGACCAAGCGTAAAACAAGGGTCAGGGAATATGTTTGGGAAAAGAGGTCCAATGATGCTTGCGAGAAGCAAAAAGTTAATTATGTAGATAAGAAAGGACCCAGATAAAAAATAATAATGGACCCCCGCAAGAAACGCGCGCTGTATAATGCGTCAGCCAACGCAAGCATCACTTCATCATCAATAACAAAATCGCTTCCTCCTAAATGCCCACCCAAAAAATATAAACGGGAGGAATGAAAAATGGGAGGAATGAAAAATGGGAGGAATGAAAATAAATGTTTAAAACTCCGAAAGGGAATCGCAGAACCGAGCCGTTTCTTTGAATCCGCCTACATATTTCCCAAAGGCAAATACGAGCGGGAATTGAACCGTCTCGCTACCTGTCAGGGCTTTAAAGGTTTGCACAAGTTGCTCTTTATTGGTCTGCAAATAAGTATCACAATTCACAATGTCAATATCTTTCTCACAAATCACGCCTTCCGAATCATAATCCGTAAGCAACATTTTCACCTTATCGCAATTTGGGCACCCGGACTTTGAGTACACCACGATTTTATAAGGGTCTGGACTAAAAAACATAATATAATTAGTAAGATATAATTATATGATGGCATAAACGACAAGACGCTTACCGAATGCGACGGCTGCGGGATTTTCTGCAGTAAAGCTTTCTCTTGACGCTTTTGGTAGTCATACGACATCCCTTGAGTTTTTTGCAGGAGCGAGCGGGTTTGCCACGGCAAAGAGATTTTTTGCTGCGTGCGCGGTATTGTTTGCGTTTTTCTAAAGTAGCGGGCATATACATTATGCAAAGAAAATGTGACTCCTCCCCCCAATTGAAATCCCTCATTGAAAACGATAGTTAGAAACAAGATATAAAAGGAAACGAACAAAAAGATGTATATTATGAATACAACTGCAAAATCACCGAATCGATTAGGAGATGTAATTCACAGCTTGAAAACGGGAGGAATAGGAGCCCTTAACAAGTATACCGAACAAGACCTAATGCAGGTGCTACACTGGGCATCCGATGCGTATTATAACAACCAACCGGTAATAAGCGACAACGAGTATGATATTATAGAAGCATACACATTCAAAACATACGGATATAAGCCCTCCATCGGTTGCGCAATTAATGCAGGCACCAACAAAGTGACGCTGCCATACGAGATGCCCTCTATGGACAAGATAAAGCCCGACACATCCGCATTAGGAGAATGGATGAAAAAATATTCGGGTCCTTACGTAGTCTCGTGCAAGCTGGACGGAGTGAGTGGTTTATATAGCACGGAATCGGGCGCACCCAAGTTGTATACGAGGGGAGACGGCAAAGTGGGACAAGATATTAGCCATTTAACAAAGGTGCTAGGTCTTCCTTTTGCCAAGGGAACCAAGGTTACAGTTCGCGGCGAGTTGATAATGACGAAGGCAACCTTTGCCGAGAAGTATACGCAGTATGCGAATGGTAGAAATCTAGTATCAGGATTAGTGAATAGGAAGAAAAAGCCAGACAATAGGCAAAGCGAGAACGACGAGCTCAATGACCTCCATTTTGTGGCATACGAGATGATAACTCCCGTCTTACCCCCATCGGAACAGTTGAAAACCCTCGCACAGATGGGTTTCAGAGTGGTAGACTACAAACTAGTAAGTCCCAACAAGCTGACCAATGAGTATCTGTCCAGCGAACTGATACAATGCAGAACCCATTATGGGTATGAAACCGATGGACTCATTGTATCCAACGACAAGAGCTACGAGAGAAAAAGCGGGAACCCAGACCACGCGTTCGCGTTCAAGATGGTGCTAAGCGAACAATGCGTAGAAGCCAAGGTTCTAGATGTGCTGTGGACACCGAGCAAAGACGGGTATTTAAAACCGAGAGTGCAAATAGAGCCTGTAATGCTGGGCGGAGTAAAGATAGAGTATGCGACGGGATTTAATGCGGCCTTTATAAGGGACTACAAGATAGGAGTGGGTGCGTTAATCCAGCTAATACGAAGCGGGGATGTAATCCCGCACATCAAAGAGGTAATACAGCCCGCGCAACTGGCCAAAATGCCACCCGCCACTGAGTATGAATATGAGTGGAACGATACGAATGTGGACTTGGTTCTAACCGATGCCTTAAATAATGAAACGGTGCTAGAGAAACAACTAGCGCTCTTTTTTAGCGGGATAGGGGTAACAGGTGTAAGCGAAAAAACAATGCGCAAGCTGATTCAAGCGGGGTTTAATAGCGTGGAGAAAATCGTAAATATGACGGAAAAGGAGATGAGCGAAATAGATGGCTTAGGGTTGAAAAGCGCGAGCAAGATATGCGAAGGGATAAAACAGTGCATCCAAACGGCGCCGCTGCACACAATAATGAGCGCGTCCAGCTTGTTTGGCAGAGGGTTTGGAGAAAAGAGAATAATGCAAATAATGAAAGACACGCCAAACATATTGAGCGCGAAGGAGACCAAGGAACAAAAGAGGGAAAGACTGATGAATATAAAGGGGCTATCAGAGAAGACGGCTAGTACATTCGTGGAGAATATTGATAAGTTTAATGAGTTTTATACCAAGTTAGGAAGAAAAGAGCAACCCCAACCCTCCATAAACCAACTAAACCCAACAACCACCACGCCCCATCCACTGCAAAACAAAAGCATAGTAATAACTGGGTTTCGGGATAAATCGCTGAGCGCGCTATTGGCGAATGCAGGTGCGTTAGAAAGCGCAACGGTGGGGAAAAACACGTTTGCGCTGATTGTGAAAAGCAAGACCACGGAAGAAACTACAACGAAATGGCAGTCGGCAATAAAATGGCAAGTGCCGATTATGGAGCTGGCGGAGTTTAAAGAAAAGTATTTTCAGGAATAATCCCCGCCCAATAAAGCCGACAATACAAATAATCCAATGGGCTTAAAAATAATCTATAGTAAATATATAATGTTTGGAAGAATAATGGCAGGATTAATATGGATAACCGCCGTGTCAAGCGCAAGTTTACGAGGAACCCCGCTAGATTTGAATGAGGAACTAAAGTCCATTGTGAACGACGACACCCATCTTCCGATGGATGAGAAAAGCGTATGGAACTTGTTTGCCAGTTTCCAGGATAAGTTTGAAAAGAGATATGCGAGCATTAGCGAGTTGCACGAGCGTTTTGACGTGTTCAAGTCCAACGTGCACTACATACTTGAGCACAACTCGGATGCCACTCAAAACTTCACTATGGGAATCAACCAGTTCACCGATTTGACCGCCAAGGAGTTTAAGGAGTCTTATGTCCATAGCACTATTCCGCTGGGTAGCTACGGGTGCAAGCCCTACATTAGCTCCACCACATCGGGAACATCCATTGACTGGAGGAGCAAGAATGTAGTGAACGCGGTAAGAGACCAGGGCCAATGCGGTAGTTGCTGGGCCTTCGCCACCACGGCCAACGCGGAAAGCGTATGGGCCATCTCCAAAGGCCAGCTGCTAGATTTGTCGGAGCAGTATTTAGTGGATTGCGCGAGCGGAACGGGATATTTCAATATGGGTTGCAACGGGGGAATGCCGGATTCTGCGTTCAAGTATATGATAAACAATGACCAGTGCTCCGAGGCATCGTATCCCTATGTGTCGGGAACCACCAAGACGGCGGGAACGTGCCACAGCTGTAGCAAAGTGACCACGTTTAGCGCGTGCTACGATGTGACCCCGAATGACCAGGTGGCACTAAAAAGTGCGGTAACCAAGAACCCAGTGGTGGTGGCAATTGAGGCGGATACGAGATATTTTCAATCGTATAGCAGCGGAATCTTGACGGACACCAAGTGCGGAACCAACCTGGACCACGCTGTGGAGATAGTCGGGTATGGAGTAGACAATGGGATTAAGTATTGGAACGTGAGGAACTCGTGGAGCGCGAGCTGGGGCGAGAGTGGATACGTGAGAATTGCACGAAGTGATAGCACCAACGATATTGGGATTTGCGGAATCGCGGCCGAACCAAGCTTCATTGCCATCTAATAACCAATAACAATAAAACCCAATAAAACCCAATAAAACCCAATAAAAACAAAAAAAATAGCCTTATGGCTAGTTAAATAATAAAGTAAATATATGTTTTTGTAATTTTATTCAAAATCATATTCAACGACACTTTTAAGGTCTTTTTTGAGGTATTGAAACAGGGAATGCTTTATTTTGCATAGAGTATGGTCATTTGTGAAGTCGGCCTCCACAATTTTAATCATTGTTTTATTAAAGAGCGTGCACATACGGTCGTAGGAGATTGTGGACTCGTGCTTTTTTTTCCACACGATGATTTCGCGAAGCAGGAACGAATGAACCCAGTGCAATAGCCGCAATAGGTCTTCTTTGGCCATAGGAATCCATGTCCCTACTTGCGAGTCTTGCGTCAAGCTATAAATATAAAAGGTGTTGGGTTTTTGTTCAAAGCACTGGATAGGAGGGTTACTTGCAAGGATGTCATTGTTTTCAAAGATATGCATAATCGTTTCATACAAGTTGGTGTCAATGAGTTTATCAATAATAGACACGCGGATTTGAGCGGACAGAGATTCTTTCAAAGAATGAAAGGGAAAGCTGGGACTACAATTATTATTTAACCACTCCACAACATTGATTTTCTTTTTTTGTTTATCGGTCCATTTTTGCATAGAGGCGAGCTTTTCTTCAAGCTGATTATACTTGAAGGCGAGGTCTTTCACGATGGTGCAAAGCTGGGAATGAGTGAGAACATCGGCGCACTCTTCTGCGTTAATTTGCTGACTCCGTTTGTTTTGGGACAGCATTGCACAAAGGAGCTTGTGCTTTTCGCAATCGGTTTTGCGCACATATTTTTTGTTGCACAAATGGCAAACGTTGGTATATTTACTGGAGGACATTGGATAGCAATAACAATAACAATCGCTGTAATATAGTTCGTATGTGTATATACAGGAAGATAACTGAAAAGAAAAATCAATTTTTTGCACAAAACGCACTAACAATGCAGAAAATATAGATTTGCGATAAGAGTTATATTATTGTAATAATATAATAATATATGTCGCAATATTGCAATCGCCCAATCGCAGGGAACAAATTACAAAGCACTCCACCACCAACACCGGAAAACGTGGTTGTTCCCTACGACAACTCTACAAGATGTGTAGCAATGAATAGCAATATGGCTTCGTCGGACCCAGAGACGCAATATCAGCGTTTAAAGCTGATGCAAAATACGGTGCGCGTATCCTCCTCGTTATACTCTATGAATGCAGGGGCATTAAACGTGGGCTCCCAAAGCCAAACTGGAGACACTCCAGTGAACTGGAACCAGATGAGCGACCGACCAACCGCGCATATACAGACGGCGCGATACTCAATGAAAAGTAGCGTGTCGGTCCGTCCAGGAAACTTATCCCCAGGCGGAATCGGGTGCGATATCAAGCACAACTCGTATGACAGATATTTAGCGAGAATAAAAGCCGCAGGTCCATTACGAAAAGAGAACCTGACGATTGATTTTGGACGTACCGACATACCATTTGACCCAGCGAATCCAGTGTATGGCGGGAAAACAGTAAAAACGAGCATTGGGGAATCTAGATGTGGGTGCGGTCCAACCATTAGTCCAGAAATATTGCCATTACAGTATTTTTATTATATTGACCCAAGCTTAGCGAATGAACCACCAAGTTATTTTGAACAGTTTTTGCCGTTCCGAACCAGCGACGGCGCGTTAACTTACCTGGTGACAGTAACAAAAGAAGGCCTCAAAATCACGGTTAACTTGGAATATTCGTTTGTGGACGACGGGGCAACCACAGATGGGTTAACCTTTAATGTGCCTGGTAAGCAACTCGTGGAGTTTTACAACGCCACCACTGGGTTAACGATGAGCGAGTTTGGCACCATTCCATTGTCTAGAGCAGGGAACCAGTTTGAGGGACTCAATGTGTTGCCGTTGTTTTCAACCCCGCCTGGACTGACGCGCGTTACGGCGCCAAATGTGCCAATCGTATTAAATGGCACTTCGTTGGCATATTGTTTTGCGAATGTGCAAGATTTTAACGGGCAAGACGACATTATAACGAATATGGAAGTGAGCAAATCCACGAATACGAGTTTTATGTTTTACAAATCGGCGTATAATCCAACGACCTTTTCTTTAAACATCACCAACATTTATGATTTGGAGGGGATGTTTCAGGAGACGTCCGGGTTTGACCCAACGGAGTTTACAATGTATAGCGACCTTATATACGATTTACCAACAACGACACAGTTGGTCAGCACAACCCAACCAACTAACCGAGTCATACAGCGAATGCGCACCCTCTCCAAACTGGCAGCACCAAAAGCGGCAAGGCCGGTACCAAAGAGACCGGTGGTTGTGAGAAAGGTGACCGCATTGCTTAAAAAGGCGTTAACTTTTAAGGGCACCAAGTTCACGTATTTCAATCCCAACGCGCAAATCCAAGCTGCCGTAAGACTTGCTAGAGCCACTGCGGAACCAATCTCTGTAGGGGAAGATATGTCGGAAATGTTTTATGACTGTATCAACTTTAATCCAGCCCCAGAAACGTTTGCCTTTTTTGCTGTGCCGACAAAACTAGATTACATTTATTTTAATGCACAGCAGTTTAACGGGGACTTGCAAAATACAGTGGCCAACTATGTGGAAACCATGGACTACGCATTTGCAGGGGCAACCGTGTTTGGAAGCGACGGTAATATTGGGTTAACCGAGTGGGACCTTGCCAGTGTGACAAGCACGGTGAATGTGTTTTCAAACACTTCTATTGAACCGCAATTGGTGCCCAATTATTTCGCCTTTTGGTATTCATTTGTTTATACCGGAGGCTATCTCACAGACCAGCAAGTGATTGACGTGATACCGCTACAACAATCTGGTTTCTTTACGATAAATACGCCAACGATTGAATTGCGGTCGGTGATTGGAGGAACGGAATATCTTGTCAAGTTCAATTTCAAATACAACGACAATGGAACAATGAATGACGGGTTAACGTTTAACGTAGCTGGAAAAAACTTGGTATCCTTTTACAATACAAACACCACGCGAATCAATATTGTCAAGTTTGGGTGGATACCCTTATCCAGAGGCGGTTTCCAATTTGCAGGGTTAACGGTGCCGATATATTTTACCGACACAAGCGACACAACAGCGGTTCCATCTATATTGCCCAACACGTTTTTACAAAGCTGTTTTGAGGGAGCCTCCAATTTCAACGAAAACATAAGCAATTGGGATACGAAGAATGCCGTAAATATGAGCTCTATGTTCAAGAATGCGTCTACGTTCAATAAAAATATTAGTAACTGGAATGTGACCAACGTGCTACTTTACAACGATTTTGCCACAGGGGCGTCCGCGTTTTTACCACAGAACCAACCGTCCTTCCCATTGCAACCTGGTTTTGTATATTCGTTTATTTATACAGGGCTGGAGACAGTGAACTATGCGGATTATTTGCCGATTATCAACGGAAACAACAGCTTTACTAATGTGACCACCAGAATAGAAAGCAGTCCCTCAAAAACAATTACAGTATATATTAATTTTGATTATACGGACAACGGGTCGGCATCAGATGGCCTATCGTTCAATAACGTGAGCACATTTTATGGCCAAAATTGTTCTTTGGTGAACATATTGAAGTTTGGAGACATTCCTTTATCGCGCGCAGGTTTCCAATTTTTCAATGTAACCAACATTGTGATTACTGCCACAGATAGCCCACAGATTTTGACAAACACCTTGTTGTCTGGGTTTATTGGCAATACCAATTTTAATAGCCCGATTAATAACTGGAATATAACAAACGTGACGAATATGAGCTTTATGTTTTGGTATGCGCTTGCATTTGACCAAGATATTAGTTCCTTGAACGTGTCTAACGTGACGAATATGGAAAGTATGTTTGACGGAGCATTGGGTTTTAATGCAAACATTGCTGGGTGGAACACTGCCAACGTCACCAATATGAAACGGATGTTTTACAATGCGGTCGCGTTTAATCGCAACTTGAGCGCGTGGAATGTATCCAATGTTACGAATTATGTGGATTTCGCGACGGGTTCGTCCATAACCAATCCGCCATTGTTTGTATAAAGGCACGACCCATATCAATAATAAAGACTATAAAGACCATAAAGACTGTAAAGACCATACATAGAATATAATATATTGTAAATATATTATGTCTCCAGCCTATTATGGTTTAAAAGCGATTATAGCAAAGGAACCAAAACTAAACGAGACCGTCGCAGACGAGGCGTGTGATTGTTACGAACCCGACCCAAATCCAAAAAGATGCACTGGTTGCAGTAAAAATCCCAACTTAAATAATGCAATATCAAAATACCAGAGATTACAAAGAATACAAAATACGGTGCGGGTGCCGTCTTCCATGTATTCCATGAACTTGGGAGCGTTAACCGTATTTGAGAAGCCGGATGAGGGAAACACCACCAATTGGAAACAAAGTAGCGACCGAAAAGAGGCGCACGTGCAAAAGAAAAGAACAAGTATGAGAAGCAGCGTCTCGGTGCGTCCAGGCAACTTATCTCCGGGGGGAATTGGAGTGGATATAAAGCACAACTCGTATGCGAGGTATTTAGCGAGATTAAAAGGAGGCCGTTCGCTTCGGAAAGAGCCGTTGCCAGAAGATTTTGAACATTTGTCAATTACATTTTCAAGAGGGAACCCGATATATGGAGGAAAAGTGATGAAAACATCCATTGGAACAAATACCTGTGAATTAAATGCGTAAAACCATGCGGTTATATTGTGAGTTAAAAGGGTGTAATTAATATCTTTATCATATAGTATATATGACAAAGAGAATTGGTATGATGTTATATAGTCAGACCGCGTTACACGCGCAACAGGCGATTTCTTACGGGAAACAGAGTCATGAGATGCCAAAACAACCCGCACCAGCAACGGAGAAAGGCAAAAAGTCGGCTTCGTTGTCGGCTAGTTCAATGATTGCTAGGATACATAATGTGAGACCAGGTTGTGGAAGTTGTGGGAAATAATTCCTGAACCAACCCACCCCATCCAAACTATACCCCTGTAAATATACCGTCCCAACGAATTAAATATGTAGATAAAATATAGATAATAATATATATACATATGCCAAACTCGTATCCATCCACCAATTCGCATAGAGCAAACTATTATTCCTCATTAACAGCTAGTAGAGAAATGCCTCCAGCAAGTAATAAAAGAATGTGTTTTACGTATAGTAAGAACAATATTTATAAGCCACATAGTGCGATAGGAATGGTGGGGACTACTTCTTCTTCCTACCGTGCGCGCAGACGTCGTATATAATTCATTCAAACCATCAACTCAACAAACCAAAAAAAATAATATATATGATAACAATACAACAATACAACAATACAACAATACAACAATACAACAATACAACAAATATAAGGATACTATTATAATTATGGCTGTAATCGTATCACTTTTACATTCTCATCAATGGAATGCGATGACTCTTGAGGCGCCAAGAGTGGTGGTTCCGTGCGCGGACACTGTTTTTCCTGCAGTTCCCGTATATTTGCATAAAAGTCGCGCACTTTGCGATTAATTTTGATTTTATTTACATCAAAGGATGTTAAATACAATCCATCCAGTGATTTTACTCGCGACAAGGCCACGTAGGTCTGTCCGCATTCAAAAATGGAGCTCCCCACGTCAATCTCGGCGCATTCAATGGTAGCGCCTTGGGATTTATGAATCGTGAGCGCCCACGCGAGAATGAGCGGGATTTGACTCACGCCGATACCTGGGATGAGTTCGCTTTGCCATACGTGGTAACTCATAACCACCTCGCACCCATTTGTGTAACGGACTACGGGTAGTTTGAAATCGTTGAACCGCGTGATTATGCCTTGGCTACCGTTGCATAGAACGGCGCCGCTGGTTGTGTCAATATTTACCACGCACATCACTTGCGCACCGACTTTTAATTCAATGGTGCTATCGCACAAGAGGTTGGACTGCAAATAATTGAGTTCTGCATCAATTTGGTCTTGGGTAAAGGAGGCGCGCTCTAGGCGTTCTGCGGCAGTCATAGGAAGATTAAGCACATATTGGGCAGTAAATGTTTCCACCCCAGTGCCAAGTTTGTCCATTTCGCTGTGATTGATTTGCTCCACTTTGTTGCGAACGGGGTATAGCTTGGTGGGGCGCGCAATGGTAGAATCGGTGGGCATAGGTTTATTGACTTGTTTTTCCAAAATGGAGACGGAGGAGCGCTTCAGTCGCCCTTCGCGTATTTGGTTCAAGATGGAAGAATAGACGGGGTCGGTTTGTCGAAAGATTTGAGTTAACATAATGTGATTTTGAATTGGGAATGTTTCGGCCCATAGTTCGCTTTCAAAGCAGAATTGGGTGGTTTCTGGGTCCCCGACGGGGGGCAACTGGTAAAAGTCGCCAGTAAAGATGAGCTGAATGCCGCCAAAGGGTTTATTGTTTTTTTTGATAGCTTTGCCGATGAGGTCGAGCATTTCAAAGACTTTTTTGGACATCATACTGATTTCATCCACGATAAGGATGCTTGTTTTTCGCCAGTCTTTACATTTAAAATAATTGGTGGATACCTTTTTGACGATGCTTTCTATTGTGCCAGAGGCCAAGCCGATACCAGACCAGGAGTGAATCGTTTTGGCGCGGCAACGTAGCAACAAGGCGGCGCAACCGGTCAAGGCACACACTTGAATGTTTCGGCGATTCAAAGTCGCGTGACTATAAATCTTGCGAATCAACTCGGATTTTCCGGTGCCACCGGGTCCTGTGATAAATATATTTTGTTTGTTAATATATTTATTGAATGCGTGTTCCTGCTCTGCGCATAGCTCCATAGTATTTTGAGACATATTTGAATAAACGGTCTGTTAAGAAGTCGGATGTTTCAGTTATGTTATGTTATTTGAACCGTTGTATTTAAGCTTTTTTGAATATGTTAAATGAACAGACAACAATCAATTTTACGCATTTAGACGCGTTGTTCAAGCGCACATAACCGTTGCATCAATTGCGCAATTTGTTCTTTAAAATCTTTATTGGATTGTTTGAGTTGTTTGATTTCCTTCACCAAGAAAGGCACTAACCCATTGTAATTGATGGTTTGTAGAGTCTGTCCATCTTTTTCACCAGTAACAAGCGCAGGTAGCTCTGCTTGAAGCTCGTGCGCAATAAAGCCATAGTCTTGTTTGTTGGTGTGCGAGTTGTAATAAGTAACTGGACGCAGGTTTTCAAGGGAATAGGAATGACCCAAGTTTTCTACATTTTGTTTAATACGATAATCGGAGGTAGCAAAAAAGGTGTTCGCATATGCGTTCCGCCCAATAAATACATCGGTTCCAGTGTTTCCTAATACAATCGTGTAGCCAGTGACACCGGTGTAACCAGTAATACCATTTCCGTTTGCTTCAAACCCAATAAACGTGTGTGCAGTATACCCAACAGTGTTACTGATTGAACCAGTTTGTCCTGCGCGCACACCAATGGCAATGGAGTCCTCGCGCATACCTGTAGAGCCTGCGCGAAACCCAATGGCAATAGACCTTG
>Ga0194130_10005586_pt1 | contig 15071 bp, 24 predicted proteins | sample TA2KigsurfametaG_FD_160084 | JGI IMG/M metagenome (GOLD analysis project Ga0194130, IMG submission 160084) | Freshwater microbial communities from Lake Tanganyika, Tanzania - TA2015050 Kigoma 12 surface | ecosystem: Environmental > Aquatic > Freshwater > Lake | place: Tanzania: Lake Tanganyika... | reverse complement strand
CTGCTCCGAGGGTGACGCCCTTGAGAAACGTTCGACGATGCGAGTTCATGTTCATTGGTTTATTCGAGTTCACAGGAGCCCATCGCGGTACGTTGTCTTGTCACTTACTCTAATACTTATCCTCCCTCTGACTATTTCAAAATTAACTCTAATAAAAATAAGACTCGGACGACAGTAAATAGGATGAGGACAACAGCAATGGCTAGTCTATATAAGTCTAAAATAGGAAAAAGGTACCAGATTGAAAAGAAATTCCCCCCTCTCCCCCAATAACCTCGTTATAAATGGGAATTGGGGGAGAGGAGCAGGCTGAAATATAAAAATACCGGTCAGAACAGAAAAATAAAGAAAATAGTGGGGCAAGATTAGAGCTAAATAACGAATATAAGGGGTTAGTTATTATAAAGGGGGGAAATACTACTAATTAAAGAGAAATTCAGAACTGGCCTGGCCCCTCCCTACAGCTAGAGCTGATCCCCCAGCTTTTCTAATATAGCTGATTGTCCAGCATAAATCAACTATTATTTTAACTTTTTTTTTCTGCGCACCAGATTTAATCTACAGAGCTGTACTTGCGTATTATAAATAAAATTGGATTATTTGCAAGTAAATATAATCCTTGGTTTAATTTCAAAAAAAGCAAGTATTATATGATTATCTACTCGGCGGTGCAAGCAAATATTTTAGTTATTTTTTTGTTGCCTCTATAGTACAAATCAGCTAAATTAGATAGTGCTGGAAAACTGTGCCTAAATATTATTATTATATATAATAATAATACTTGAAATCAGTCAAATAGTAGATAATTTAACACGTAGAATATGTTTACAGACGTAATTATAAATTTATCCTATTTTGCAACGGGAGTTTGTTTTATGTTAATTATATTCCACATAATAAACAACGATACTGATAAAAACTAATGAAAGAGATTGATTGGTCAGGCGAAGATGTAGATCAAACCTTAGTAGGCCTAGAACTACAAAATATTATAGACAATAAAACAGCCGAGTGGATAGAAGTACCTAAAAGGCGGTCTAAAATAGAATACAAGATTACTACCTCTAGCGCCGTCTATTCTTTCTTTATATGTAATGAAGGGTATCTCTGGTTATCAATTGACCGTCAAATTGGAAGTGAGACTGACAATATCACATTAATCTGTAACGAGTCGGTGGTTAGTATAGATAGAATCATCAAGGAAGTCGACAAAAAAATTAGGAAAAATTAAGTTGCAGTTTTATAACGGACGAGTATACTCTTTTTTGCCATATGACTACTATTTCGCTTCCAACGGTGCAAAACATAAGTCAAACTATTAAAGTGCGCCAATTGTACGACAATTTTATAACAGCAGCTGCAGATGAGGCATGGGACAAAGTCAGCCCGTTTTCGACGTATGCTGAGATAATTGACGGGCTTATTAGGTCAGATAAAGAGATAATTAGACGTGCATTTTCAGATGGTTATTTGGCCATGCTTTGTCCCGAATTTATGATTCAATTAGAATTGCGCCGGGATGGCACCCCCTCGTGCACCATCGCCACCGATCACTGGCCACCCCCTTCTGAGAAGATCCCAGTAGATAGCTATAATATTGAGTTGCGTATTGTGGATGATAACGATAAACTTGTATGTGTGTTAGTTAACGACGATATTTCATGGTAAAATGTACGTTTTGCAATACATAGGCAACTTAAAACGCGGCGATACGGTTTTATCAGAGGGAGGTAAAACGTTTAAGATTACTGAATCTCCAGTTTCCACTGACAAAACCCATGTCAGAGTATCTACTGATAGAAAACTAGAGGACGTTGGTGCTGGTGAATCTACCGATATAGTCGGTCACCGGCACAATATAGTTACTATTTTTAAGACTCGCAACTATTAAAGTGAGGGGGACTTGTGTTTTTTAGTTGCAATATCTTAAAAAAACAGCTATAATAGGTTTGTTGAAAATGAAGAACGGTTCTTCATCGACAAGTCAGTAAAAAGAAAACAATGTTAGACTGTTGAAGACAATTAGATGATGCCCGTACTAACCCTGAGGGCTGTGCCTGATTGTGAGGGGTCAGTGCCCCTTATGAAAGGAAGGCGAGTAAGGTGCTCCAACGACAGCTGAGGGAAGGGTGGATGAACGCCAGGATCCTAGGTAAAATCTCTAGGGTACGCGGAAATCGCGACTCTGTGAGATTCACTGGCTAGTAAGGTAAGGGTGTGCGGGCATCATTTAATTGTTATCAACAGGAAGTCTAGGAGCAAGCATCGACTTCGAAGGCGACTAATTATCGGTCTGCTGTCATTCTTCTTTGAGGATAACTAAAAATAAGCTGGCTTTAAAGATAATGAGCTACTAATATTTCGGTGTTGTTTAACCTTATACCGGCTATTATATGGAAAATGATAACTTCAAATTGTTAGAAACTTTAAATGAAATAACCGAGGGCAAGACTGACTCTTTTAGAGAGATAGTGAAGGAATATGAAAAGATGGTTTTTGGTTTTCTCTCTAACCAGATATATTGTAGGTGTGATGTGGAGGATTTAACTCAGGCGACGTTCTTAGCAGCCTTTGAAAAAATTGACACTTATAGTTATAAGGAAGGGGTTAACGATTTTGGGGCCTGGTTAAGAGGAATTGCACGCAATAAAGCAAAAATGTATTTTAGATCTATGAGCCGACGAGATTCTGCTTTTGAGAGGTACCAGCTTGAGGTTACCGAAGTACTAGAATCTGAAGCCGGTGATACTACTAAAGAATTAAATGATATGAGGGTTAGCAGTCTGAGTGAGCACATTAAAAGATTACCCGAAAAAATGAAAATTATAGTGGAAGGTATCCTGGCAGGCAAAAAGACAGAGGAGTTGGCTCTAACGATTAATTCCTCACCGGCAAACGTGTATGTAATTTATTATCGCTCACATAAACTACTCCGCAAATGGATGACACAAAAAGCTGTTTAGTATTTATTACCTTATTTAGTTGCCATAAAGTCAGAGTCCTCTATACTACGTCTAGATAATTGAATAGATAAAATGTAAAAATTAAACTTGGGAGCGTAATGGCCGCGCCTTCTAAGCGAGTGGTGCATAATTGGATTATGTAGGTTCGATCCCTACCGCTCCTGCCAAGGGCCAAAGTGGCGTAATGGCAGCCGCAGCGGACTTAAAATCCGCTGGTAGAAATACCGTACGGGTTCGAGTCCCGTCTTTGGTACCAATTTAACTATGAAAACTATAATAGTAAGTCTGCTAATAATAACTGCTACCGGGTGTCGGTCACTTAAGCCGCAACCGCTAGAGAAAAAACCAACAACCCGATCCCCTCTAGGTGATTGGAACAAAAGCAGTGTGGGTAGTTACTGCCCGTACCACAGTATGGATGAGTTTCACCGTAAACTCTATGACGATGAAAAGACTAAATAGCTTGCATCTCTATCACCTAACCCGTACCCTACACCTATGATTGAACTACTTACTCCTCTTATCACCGACACCGCTCCATCCAGAGCCGATGTAGATACGCCGGTAATTACCGTGCAGGTATCGACTCCTAAACAACCCTACAACCTTGCCGTTGATCTTTTAGATAGTGCTTTCACTTTCTTTAACACTCAATTGTTTAATAATAGCATCTCCGTTCGGCCGGTTATAACCATTCAGTCTAAGGGTCGTAAGAATGCTTACGGGTGGTTCTGGGCTGGTAAGTGGAAGAATGGTATAGACAATCGTTGTGAGATTAATATTTCCGCCGAAGAGCTTGCGCGTACTGCTACTTCTATCTTCGAGACGCTAATCCATGAAATGGTTCATCAGTTTAATTGGCAACGAGGGATATTTGATTGTACCGCTAACCAATACCACAACAAACGGTTTAGATTAGGGTGTGAGGAGGCTGGACTAAACTGCGAGAAGCTTCGGAACTACGGCTGGGCTAAAACCTCGCTCGCCGGTAAATCAAAGATTGCAGTAAATGAATTCATCGCCAATAATGACTGTAAGATGTTTGATTCGTTTAAGCGTATCGAGAAGCGACGGGAATATCGCCAAGTTTGGACTATTCCTGTTTCTCAGGAAGATAAAGAATGGATTGAGCGCCGAGCACAGCTTACCGGGCTATCGCAAAAAGCACTCATCACTCAAATGATTACTCATATGCCTGCTCATGTCTCCCAATGAAACCTAGCCTCTATCATTACGTCGATACCCGAGACGGAGCCCGGTACTACGAGTGGTACGATGACTTCAACGGTAAGCTTCACACCATTAGTGTTACCTTAACGCCTACTACAGTCAATATTAAAACTAAAGTCTCGCCTGGTATCCTGCACAACAAGCTAAATGCACGCGAGCTGTGCGAAGATATTATCCCTAAACAAGAGAGTTTTGGCATCGAATACATTAGAGTGTTAGCAGATGCAATTAATAATGAAAACTAAACTATTAACGGGTTTATATATAATTTATGTTTAATTTTAAAGTCGAAGTTCAAAATAGTTCTAATAAAGAATATGGTCTAGGTTTATTTGCAAAAGAATTTATTGAACAAGATTCTGTAGTATGGAAATTTAAAGATGGAATAGATATTAAAATTGATAAAAATACATTTGATAATTTGTCAAAAGTACATAAAGACTATTTTAAAAAATATGGTTGGAAAGATAATGATTACATATATTCATCTTGTGATTTAACTAATTTTATTAATCACAGTTTTAATCCAAATTTAGTTTGTAGTGGCGACTTGACAATAGCTCAAAAAGATATTAGTATAGGTGAAGAATTATTCATCAACTATCAAGAATTTGACGACTGGTTTGAAGAATATAAACATATATTAAAATGAAAAAACTAAATTGGAAAAAAATCAATATGATGATTTGACCATTTGGGTGGCCGAAGTTAAAACTGTCGGGTGGCAATTTTCTAGAAGTCTCAAGCAGTAGAGCCTAAAGGTGAATATCAAGACGGGTGGAATGCAGCTCTTAAAAATATCAATCATCACGTTAAGGAAAAAACTTTACATAAGATAGATTGATTTTTTAGTTGCCTATTCTCAACGAGCCAGTATAATAGTCGAGTCGAACATGAAGAACGTTTCTTCACCGACATATTAAACACAAAAAGAATAAAACCTATGAAGGGACCTACTGATCCTAAATACATAAACGCGACCGACGAGGGAAAGATTCGTTATTTCTTCACTTGGCTGAGTGAGGTGTGGCCAGCTGCAGGCCCGTTTCCCAGCCAGCGTGAAATTGACGAAATAGTGAAAGAGTCGTTACTGGAGTGGGAGCGGATTAAATCTATGAACCCCTCATTAAATGTTGATGACTTTATTAGTCAGCTAAGTCAAATTTTCTTAATTAATCTTCTCTTTGGCGAGACAAATTTGGGCGCTAGCCCTTTTTCAAATAACTAACAGCCTTAAACTAATAGATGTATGGGTCAATATGATGCGTATGAGTGGGAGTGGGCTGCAGGGTTGCCCAGTGCTAATGCGTGTAAAGAGTTCTGCCGTAAAGCAGACATCTTTCTCAGAAAGAGGGGTCAATATGTAGGACCTATGAAGCCCATAGATTACACAAATTACAAGAAACTAAATATGAGAAATGCTAAAAGATCTCTCACTGAGGTAGGATCCGCATAAATAACAATATGAAGAATGTGAACCATGCCCTCGTTGAAAAATACGAGGAAGTAAGCGGTAATAAAGGTACAAAATCTAGGCTGGTTATTCACATGGATGATAGGTCGACAGATTTTTTAAAGGTTATCTATCGAGGGGTTGCAGCAACGGTTGTTACCCACCCGCTACCTAGTTCTGTTATTAATAATCTTATTGATAATCACGATCAAATCATAATGTTAGGTCACGGTTGTTCTAAAGGGCTTTTTAGCTTCTATGATCGCGTAGTAGATAGTGGTAATCTTATTATTAGCAATAGAAACGTAGAAGCTTTAAGAAAAAAGCCTAACTCAATCTTTATCTGGTGTCATGCTTCAACGTTCTTCAGAGAACACGATCTATATGGGTTTTCTACAGGTATGTTTGTATCTGAACCGGGTGAAGCTATTTATCTCAATCTCGACCCCAATGAGGAGATCATAAATAACTCAAATGACCTATTTGCTGAGCTGGTAGGTAAATATCTAGATGAAGAACCGGAGCAGCTTTACCGAAAAGTTTATGCCCTCTACAACCTCCCAGGGGAGGTAGTAGAGTATAACCGGAACCGCTTAACCTACCGCTAAGACGCCTAAGCTAGCTGTTTTCGCTTTTAAATCAAAATAACAGTTGAGTTGTTATTAAAAAGATACTATTATCTTTGTGTTATAAATATAAACTGTTGGTTTTAAACTACAAAAATTGTATGATTAAGTCTCTAATGCTAGATCGAAACAGGTGGTGGTTTACGGCAGGCTTAGTAGTGTTGGTAGGGTTGGCGTTCACGGTTCTTTCTTTTGCGAACGCTAAACCCGCTGCTAAGACTTATTATGTCACGCGTACTGACGCTCAAAACTATTGGATCAAACAGCTCAGTGTTAAAAACTCTAAGCTCCACGATACTATTATAGCTGCAATGATACTCAGCAAAGATACTAATAAAGAAATCTTTGTTTTAAAAGTTAATTATCCGTTGTCAATACAAGATAGGATGAATCCAGGGCTCCCCTCCCCTGAAATACAGTATCGTCTATCCACTACAAGGGGCAATGCCGATAATATCCTATCATATAATCATAAAATTAGATATTTCTCTTTTGACCATTACAGCGAGAATGATGGGCCGTCGCTCCAGGCAGCTCAAGATAAACTCTCACTCGACCGACAGATCAATTCATATTATCAAGAACTAGGGGTAAGATGACTCTATTGTTGATAAAATAAATGAATATTTTTGTAACTGACCCTGACCCTATTATTTCTGCGCGGGAGCTCTGTGATAGACACGTTAGATCAAAGATGCAGATAGAGTCCGCTATCATGCTCGCACATTGCTTCTCCCAGGAGGCTCTTAATAATGCCCCTAAGACTAAGACAGGCAAAGTACGCAAATCGGGCAAAGGGTATTTTAACCACCAATGCTCGATATGGGTCCGTGAGTCGCGAGCTAATTTTGATTGGTTAGTTTCTCACGCACTTGAGATGTTTAATGAGAGACGGTTTCGGTGGCCAACTGCAGAAGGTCACTTCACCGAACCATTTATTAGGTGGTGTAGCAATAACCGGTCCCTGACATTAGTGCCTGAGGGAGAGATAACCCCCTTTGTAACAGCAATTGGAGCAGATTCGGAGTGCCGGAAAACTTCAGGTGACTTTGATAATTTAGTTGCCACTGAGCAGTACCGGCGCTATATTAGGTACGACAAGACATTTGCAACCTGGACTACTAGACAACAACCATCATGGTACGCTAAATTATGAATAAAATAGTTGATGTTCTTATAAATAGGGACGGCATGACCAAAGCTGAAGCACAAAAAGCATTAAATACTGCCAAGGAGAGATTGTTAGAAGGAGAAGACCCTCAAGCAGTTTTGGAGGAAGAGTTTGGTCTCGAACCCGATTATGTGTTCGATCTGCTCTAAAGCAGAGAAAATAACTCAGCTGCTGGCGCTTTTTTAGTTGCAATGCCTTAAAAAATGAGCCATAATAGGCATGTCGAAAATGAAGAACGTTTCTTCACCGACAAGTCAGTAAATAGAAAGATAAACTATGCCTAAATCACGCTCAGTAGAAATAATTATGCCTCGACGTCAGACATTTTATATGTCTACACTACTCAATGCAAATCGCCATTGCTCGGCAATGACAGTTCAACGCAGATTAAACGAAATGATAGAGGGAGGGAAAGTAATTAGAATCTCTCACGGACGCTACCAAAACAACAACTCCGCCGCCGGGATGCCCGGCAGGATGAGGAATGATCAACATGCAGAGAGTCAAAATATTACTTCAAACTCTGCAGATTACGGTAAAATAAAACTCACATCGTTTATGAGATTTAACAATGCGCAAAAAGCTCATATTCTAGAGAAAGTTCTAGAACAACTAATTAATGAAGGCGTTATTATCAAGAAAGATAATATGTATTCATTAAAGTAGGCATAGGGGGACCCCCTCCTGTATTATCAGGAGGGGGTCCTTAGCCTGAGAGGCTAATTTATTGTAGCATTTAACCTCATCAATCATTATTTGAAAATGAATATTATTAAAACGGTAAGAATATCTTTAATTACATTACTGACCGGGGGTCTTTTAGGTTTAAGTGGGTGCTCTACCCTCCACCCCTCTGCTGAGAAGATTACTTATACTGTAGGGATACTTAACAGCGCTGGGTATCAGCAGCTTTTACGCACCCCCTCCCAGGAGCTAGCTATCAAATACTACAAAGACTATTCACCCTACCATTCAGATATCATTGTTAAATGTGAAAGGATACTTAGCAACGGCAACGTCCGATACATTTATATTATTAAACCTCACCCTAAAAATGAGACTGACTCTCCGTCCATTACAGAAAAGGCATCCCTATCACCCTAATTTAATCTATGCTCTTCTAGACAGCATAGATAGCTAGTACCAGACTAGCTGGTGTAGTAGGGGTTTTTTCTTTCTCCTCTACTACACTCTTTTTTTATATTAATAACGGAGTGAGGGTTGGAGTAGTATAAAAATATTTTAATTTTTTTATTGAATTATTAAAAAGGAACTGTTATTATGTAGGGGTTAAGATTAATAATTAAAAAAAAATATGAGGGAGGGTTTGTAAAAGAGTTATGAAAACTAAAAGTAAAAAGGTGGCTAGTGAGGTTCGGCAGAAACAAGCTCGCTTATTTATGTGGAACCTACCTTTGCGGGAGGTCATGAAGATAACGACAATAAAAGAGCTAGAAGAGGCTATAGCAAAAGCCGGTAAGGGCTTGAATCCGTATCGCTACCGCACCCGGCCATCGGCTAATCTCAAGGTCGCGCAGGAAGCTTTCATGAAACTCAACAATGCTGAATTACAGAGCTTCTATGGCTCCATTCCCGAGATGATTAGACACATGCTAAAGACGCAAGATAATCTCGTCGAGCGTGGGCCAGGGAACTTCTTCGGGACGATTACAGCTATCTACTGGGCTGGCCATTCTATAGCGCTTAATAAAATTGCCAACGCGCTCGCCGAAGAATCCCAAAAGTGCGGATAACATCACAGATACTACTAGTTACAAAGGAGTGAGAGAATGGGATATGATAATTGGTGACTAATTATCTTGACCCTACCCGGGTAATCATCTATTATCTCTCACATGAAAGTAAAAGATCTAATCAAAAAGTTACAACAAATTGAAGAAGAAAAAAAGATTCAAATTATCGACACGAACGATAATGAATATAATGTAATGAGTGTGAGTGAGGATGATTCTATTTGTGAAATTTGGATTGAATAATAAAATATATTGACATCCCTCACGTAATCATCTATTATCTCTCATATGAAAGTAACAATAAAAAAGAGTAGTAAAATTAAGAACAAAAAATTGGTCAACCAACTTATAGGGGAGATAGTTAATGTGGGGTGGGGTGAGGATGGGGTAGCAGACTTAAATGAATTTATGAGGGGGATGTATGGTCGGGAGTGGGATGGTAGGGAGGGGAGAGTTGAGAAATTAAAGGAGGATGTGTTGGAGGAGTACGGTATTAAGATAGGAGTGGACTGTGAGAGGGAAGAGGTTTACGTTTGGAGTCTGGAGGATGAGGGATGAGAGATGTACCATTTACTTCCAACCGACCGACCCATCCAAGGCATTGAGATTGGCCTTTGGGAAGGTTATAACGCAGTCGTACTGCTTAAACAATTTCCTAACCTACACCTCACAGGAATAGACCCTTTTGATGGCTATGACGATTGGTGGGGTCACATATCTGCTGATTCCATGCACGCAAGGGAAGCCGTTACCATGCGAGCCTTAAAACCATTTGCTGACCGATTTACGTTTATTAAACGCTATTCCGATGCAGCCCTTGAACTGCTACCCGATGAAGGTTTTGACTTTGTTTACATTGACGGCGACCATTCCCACAAGTGGGCAAGCCATGACATCAATGAATACTGGAAGAAGGTCAAATCGGGCGGTGTCCTTTGCGGCCATGACCTTTCACTTACTGGCGTGGCTCAAGCCCTTGCCGAGTTTGACCATCAGTTCACGCCAACTGAGGAACCACACGCAGATTCTTGGTATATCATCAAGCCATGAAAATTCCTGTCATCATCAACAACCGCAACCCGACCTTACTAAAAATACTTTAATTTTTTTGTTGAAGTATTAAGCAGGAACTGCTATTATGTGGAGGTAGGGTTAATAATGAAAATATCCCAAGAACCCGACGCGATTCTTTGCGTCAACGTCCGGCCATTCAAAACCGGCCGCATCAGCGGCTTCATAAAGAGCCGTTTCAAAGGGCGCATCTACCGGACTCGGTTTGTGCGCAAAAAGAATGGCCACGCGGAGCAATGGGGCGCACCCACTCCAGTGCTTTGTTTTACGCGCGACGCTTTCAGGGAGGCTACAAAAATCCAATGAAACGCGGACGCAAACAGAGCCCTTTGTCTCGCTCGACGACACTAAACGACTAATTATCTTGCCATGCCCCCACCAAGCATCTATTATCTCTCGTATGAAAATAACGACGATAGAAGAGCTCGAAGAGGCTATAGGAAACGCCAATCATCAACACATCATCGAATGCTTCGGCGAAGATGTCAAAGCCAATCTCGGATGGGGTGTAGATAGTAATGATGAAGCTATCTCTTTTGCTTCGAAGGTTTACCTCAAAGGAGGAGCGCAAGTGGTAGTGACGGATGGGAAGATTGGCGACGAGCCCAAAGATTTTGTCCATCGAGTTGAACCTTACTAAAAATACTTTAATTTTTTTGTTGAAGTATTAAGCAGGAACTGCTATTATGTGGAGGTAGGGCTAATAATGTGTTAGTTTAGAGAAGATGTTTTGTTAAGAGTGAGAGTTGGAGTAGTATAAAAATATTTTAATTTTTTTATTGAAATATTAAAAAGGAAATATTATTATGAAGGGGTTAAGATTAACAATTAAAAAAAAGTATGAAAAAAGTACAAATCACACTCGAACTAAACGAAAAAATTGTTAAGAAAATCGAAAAGCTTACGGGAGATAAGTTTAAGGATTTGATTGAAAAAGAAATAAACGAATCAGGTGAAGTGTTTATCGAAAGGATGGGATACGACAATATTTAGTTGAGCTGTCCAGTCATTAACCTGAATATCAATCCTGTTATGAATACAACTACTACATATAAAAACGCAGACCAAGCTTGGACTGCTGGGAAGGATTAAAGAAAAAAGATATGGTGGAGTAGTATAAAAATATTTTAATTTTTTTATTGAAATATTAAAAAGGAAATATTATTATGTAGGGGTTAAGATTAATAATAATAAAAAAAAGTATGAAAAATTATAAAGTTGTGAGTGTTTATAGTGGGAGGGGAGAGATGAAGAGTTGGAGTAGTATAAAAATATTTTAATTTTTTTATTGAAATATTAAAAAGGAAATATTATTATGTAGGGGTTAAGATTAATAATAATAAAAAAAAATATGAAAAATAAAATTATTAAAAAAGAGATTATTTGGAAGGTTGGAGATATTGAATTGTTTGATATGGTAGGGGGAGAGTTGGTGGTGGGGTTTAGTGATGATGGGAAAGAGGTTTATATTAGAGAGGTTGGAGAAGAGGGTGGAAGTTTGAGTTATGAAGAGGCTTTAGATATGAAGGATTAAAGAAAAAAGATATGGTGGAGTAGTATAAAAATATTTTAATTTTTTTATTGAAATATTAAAAAGGAAATATTATTATGAAGGGGTTAAGATTAATAATAATAAAAAAAAAGTATGAAAAATTATAAAGTTGTGAGTGTTTATAGTGGGAGGGGAGAGATGAGTATTAATGGGAGTTATGTGGTGGAGGGAGAGTGTGTGAGGGGTGTTTGTGAGGATGTTTTGGAAGATAAGAAGAAGATGATGGAGGAGGATGAGAGTTATTTTGAAGAGTTTGTGAATGTGTGGGGAGTGAAGGATGGAGTGGGGTATGTGGGAGATAATGAGGAGGGGTTTGATGTTGTGTTTGAGGAGGGTAGTAAGTGGTTTGAGTTAGTTGAGGAGATGGGGAGTTGGAGTGATGAGGTGAATGTGGAGTGGGATAAGTTGTGTAAAGTTGATTATAGAGAATATGAAGTTAAAGGTAAGATTTGAGTTTTAATTTTAAAGAGAGAGAGTATTTGTTAAGAGTAAGAGTTGGAGTAGTATAAAAATATTTTAATTTTTTTATTGAAATATTAAAAAGGAAATATTATTATGTAGGGGTTAAGATTAATAATAATAAAAAAAAGTATGAAAATTAAAATTAAGAAGGGGAATAATTGTTATAATTTTGAATTTGATGAAGGGGAGTATGAGTTTGAGGTGGAGAAGTTTGATTTGGTGGAGGTGTTGAGTAAGGTGTTGATTGAAGAGTATGGAAGTGAGTTGGAGTGTGTTGAGTGGTGGAATGATTTTAGTAAGAAGAATTATGTGAAGGTGGAGGAGGTGGTGAAGGGAGAGGTGATAAGTATGATGGAGTTTGATAAGGAGTGTGAATGTTGGGAGGGAGAGTTGATGATTAGTGAAGAAGGTTATTGTAAGATTTTTATTGATGGTAAGTTGTTTTTGTAGTAAGGAAAAGTGATATAATGGAAGATGAGTTTGTTTATATGATGGAGAGTGAAGGGAGATTTGTTTTGAAAAAAATTAATTGAAGAAGTTTAGATAAAAGAAGAAAGAATTATATTATAAAATATAATTTATTATTAATGTTTTGATATTAATAAAAAAAATTTATTAATAATTAATTTTATTAATTATTAATAAATATAAAAAATGGTATTGACAAAATAATTATATTGTAATATAATATAATTATTTTTTTTAATTTTAATTACATACTGACTTAGTTGAGTCTTACTTTAAGAAGACTTCTTTGATAAAGATTAGACTTAAACTTATAACTAACACTATGCCTACCAAGAGGATAAGAAGTCTGGTGATAGTATAATCATAACACCATCCCGATACCCGCTCTATTAAACAGTTTACTATATTGGTCGGTCTCTTAAACATCTCTTTAATCTTGTTTGTCGACCTCTTAAACATGTCTTTGAATGCGTACTTCATATATCAGTATAGATATATTTACAGAGAAGTCAATACTATTTTTATGATTTAACTTATGGCTCCATATAAGCTGTTAACTTAATCACTATTAATAATGGTTATAAATATCATAATAAATTATTGTGTTAACTATCATTTGTGTTTTGATACCAGAAGACGTTAATTGTTTTCATGTAATGAGTATACTCTAGATCCTAGGTAGGGTCAAGAACAAATAGGGGGGGTTTAGAATCTTATCAGGAGCTCGGAGAGAGTTGAAATTCTTAGAACAAAACGGGGATATAGACCACGGGTACGAAAATTTATATAATAGAGAGCAAACCCACTTTTTTACAAAACCCCCATGCCCAAATTTTTTTTCGGCAAAATTGTCAAAAAATCTATATAGGCGACTTTTCCAAATTTTTTTTTCGGCAAAATTGTCAAAAAATCTATATAGGCGACTTTTCCAAATATTATATTGAGCTATAAATTTGTTTACAGCTTTCCATTCCTAACATCTAACAATATAAATAATGATATAACTTTTTATATGACCTTTAAGAAATACTATAATATAGTTGAAGAGAAGCGAAAGCGCAGAGGGAAAAAAAGAAGAAAAAATAGAACATATATGAGGCCCAGGTATGGTTACTATGGTTATGGTTATTGGGGTCCTGGATATGGCTTTTATGATGGTTCTGGATTAGGAGGAGATGAGGGAGGCGGAGGGGGAGAGTGAAAAGCTTTAAACCCTTCTAACTTTGCAAAGATTGTAGATGATTTGTTCTTATATTTGAGAGGGTATAATAAAAACTTCTCTCATAACAAAGCATTCTTATCTCTGGGAGAACAATTTATTGCAGCAGGAAACAATAGAGAAAAGAAAGTACAGGCGGTAATAAAGCTTGCCGAACTTATTAACAATGAAAACATTTAAAGAATATTTTTTATCAGAAAAAAAAGACGCGTGTTACCATAAGGCTAAAAGAAAGTACCGGGTATTTCCTAGCGCATACGCCTCGGGATATATTTCCCGGTGTAGAAAGAGGAAAGGTAAGATAAAATAATGAAATTTGAGGAACTCTACAACCTGGTAATAAGTGAAGAAAGTCTAAGGGATTGGTTTAAGCACAAGCATAGGGATCCTAAGACCGGTAAGACTTTTAGTGGGTGGGTTGACTGTAAAACCGGCCGACCCTGCGGCCGGCAAAAGGGGGAGAAGAGAAGAAGCTATCCCGCGTGTCGACCTACTAAGGCCCAGTGTACTTCTGCAAAGCACCGGAAAAAGAGCTCCAAGAGAATAAAGTGGAAACCTGCCAAAGGTAAATGAACCGGTAGTCGAACGGAGTGTTTATTTATCGTGACCGTATCTCTATATCATTTGAGTAGCCTTTACCTTAAAGTTATCTAGATCATAGAAGGGCTCGGCTCCGGTCAAGCATTTCTGGAAGAAGGCCAACAGGGGCTCGGTGTGGTACGGCCGGGTCCAGTCGGTTTCCAGGTGCTCCATCAGGTGTTGGGTAGCCAGCACCTTACCCCGCCGGCAGTGCCGGATGACGGGGTGGAGGAAGGTGCTAGCGCTCGCCCGAGCGGCTTGGTTCGCAGCGGGCCGTTGGATGGCGCGCGTGAGCACCAGCTCGCGGATGAGCGCCTTCAGGCCCTTGTGCTCACCATATTCCAGGGTGACGACGAAGTAGTCCTCGCAGTTGCACATCAGGTGGCTGTGCACGTAGTCGAGGGGTAGGCCGTCGAGGTAGCGGGCCTTGCCATCATTCAGGGGCTGGATGACGTCGCACAGGAAGCCGAACTGTTGCCAGATGGCCGAGGAGCGGTTGATTGCAGCTAGGGTGGCTTGGGTG
>Ga0194130_10005585_pt1 | contig 15072 bp, 3 predicted proteins | sample TA2KigsurfametaG_FD_160084 | JGI IMG/M metagenome (GOLD analysis project Ga0194130, IMG submission 160084) | Freshwater microbial communities from Lake Tanganyika, Tanzania - TA2015050 Kigoma 12 surface | ecosystem: Environmental > Aquatic > Freshwater > Lake | place: Tanzania: Lake Tanganyika... | reverse complement strand
TCCGGGCGGGCAACCGGCGTCGTCCACGGGCATTGAAAATAATAAGCAACCGCGACCCGTTGTAAACGATAAACGCGAGCCATCTGCGAAAGCCTCTGCGTCACCAAAAGAAGCCTCCGTGCCACCTAAAGAAGCTTCCGTGTCAACGCGAAAATCCACTGGGCCAACGAAGCCTGCGATACCCAATGAGCTGCCGAGCAATTCCCCAGCGCTAGGCCCATCTCAAAGTGATTTCGTGAAGGCTTTGATTGGAAAGGCTGTGGATACAACACCCAGCGAGTTACCTAGTTCCACTGAACCCAGTTCCAAGAAGCCTCATACCTCGGAGCCACATGGAGTTGAATCAAAATCGAAAGAAGTGGGTGAGGTTTTGGATGTCACGTCTGGTTCGAATAAGCACTTGGATCCAGACTCCCCAGAGTTGCTGGCTTCGAGCGACTCCCCCGAGGAAACGTTGGTGCTCGGTTCATTGATGGAATTGAGACAACGCAAAGCCAGTGCCAAGGTTGCAAGGGTGGCGATTCTTGCTGGCGTTTTCGTAGCGGTGGTTGGAATCGCAGTACCGATCGTTTGGTACCAAATTCCAGAGGGCTGGAGAGAGCTCATATGGAGATTGGGCGCGAAAGAGTCTGCGGTCGCGCCCGAGAGGGATTCAGCCGAGCCGAAACGAGAAACACGTTAACGGGGTTTTCCGGGAGATTGTTTTGGGAAACGGATTGGTGAGGCAGTACCGGGTACGAGGAATCGACGAGTTTTGCACATGCCGTTGCGGCATGCATGCTGCGGTTGCAGGCCGCATGGTTTTCCTAAACAGAACGTTGTGATTGAGTTGCGAGTGAAAAGTGGCGGTGGAACGCTTTCCCCGTTGGAACTGCAAAAGGGTTGGGGTACCCTCTGCGTCCCCACGCAAAATCGGCAGATTGAACGAAGCCGTCGCTGGCGACGATCCGTTCGCGAGGAGATAGTTTGATTCTTTGCCACGGATGCGCCGGGTGGTAAGTACCCTCATTCCCCTTACTCAGAAATGAGCTATGAAAGATACGAGTTCCATGGAACCATTGCACGAAGCCTCTTCAGTTGCCACGAACCCAACGGGCTTGGAAGCTGTGCAACCTGGCGTTGATACTATGGCAAGTCTCCCTGTAGAGAAGCTGGATTCTGCATCGGTCGCCTTGTCGGAGAGTTTTGTCGGACGCTGGCAAAAGCTCGTCAGTCAAACCAACTGGGAAAAAGGCAAAATCATTGCGGAGTGGCGGGCAACGCTGATTGCTGAAAAATCGCCTGTCACGGCTTACAGCGACGAGTCTTGGGCACGACAAGTGGGAGATGTGACCAGTCAGCACGTGGGGCGATTACGACGGGTTTACGAACGATTTGGCGAAAGCCAATCCAGTTACGAAGGGCTGTATTGGAGTCATTTTTTAGCTGCTTTGGATTGGGATGATGCGGAATTGTGGTTGGAAGGTGCCGCGCGAAGCGATTGGAGTGTCTCCCAAATGCGTCGTACGAGATCCGAGGCCATGGGGGGAGATCATGGGAACTCGGAACGTGACGAGGAGTTGATCACATCGGAATTGGACGACGGATTCGTGGGTCTCGCGCTAGAGGAGGATCGCTCGGCAGGAATGGAGCATGACGAGGATGAGGAGATTCGTTCTGAAAGGGACTCCAATGGGAGAATCGAATCAGGTCCGCTCGCCGAAGGACCCGACTTTGGGGACGAAGAGAGCGAAAATATTGCCTCCTATGATTCATCCGACAGCAGTTCAGGTCCCGAAGAGTCCTTCGAGAATGCTGGAGATCAAGGCAATCCCTTCGCTGAACTTGGTCCATTGCCACCCGACGTGGCGGACGCTCTCGAGCAGTTCAAGTTGTGTGTGATTCGACACCGGTCAGCAAATTGGGGAGACTTTTCGCAGTCCAAGATGGTGCAAGTTCTCGAAGCGTTGCGTTCTTTTGCATCGCGATAGGCTTCACTACTGCGTTTTCACGATCCTTTGAAATTTCCTACGACTCCGCCGTCTGTGATGGTTTCAGGCGGTGGGGTAGAATCCTTGGGTCCTCGTAGCTAGTTTGCCGAAACGGCAAGGAAACCACCCAAGAATGAACGAAGAAACCCTTCAGCGCATCTATCGCACGTACGGGATCGAGAATTGGTCTGCAGGGTACTTTGGAGTGAGCCCTCAGGGGAACATCGTAGCCCATCCCGCCATGAACGATGCACGGGCCGTCGATTTGAAGGCGGTGGTTGATCACCTCGTCAAGGAACGGAAGCTTCATCTTCCTTTGCTATTGCGTTTTCCACAGATTCTGACGAACCAGTTGCGGATTCTGACCACCGCCTATCGCGACTCGATTGAGGAGTTTGGCTACAAGGGGAAACATTATCCGGTATTCCCGATGAAGGTGAATCCGAGGCGAGAAGTTGTCGAGGAATTTCTCAAGGAGACTGGGAAATATCGGGTGGGGTTAGAATGCGGTTCCAAAGCAGAGCTTTACGCTGCCATCGCTCAAGAGCAAACGCCGGAATCGCTTCTCATCTGCAATGGATTCAAAGATGAATCGTTTTGCCGTTTAACGCTGCTCGCTGTGCAGTCCGGCAAGCGGGTTGTCATTGTCATCGAGAAACTGAACGAACTCCGCATCCTACTGAGAGTCTGTGCTGAAACCGGGGTTTACCCGTGGGTTGGATTGCGTGCAAAACTCTACACGAAGGGGTCTGGTAAATGGGCTAGCTCAGGCGGGGATTCCGCCAAATTCGGTCTAACCACCTCGGAACTGCTTCAATGCATTCGCTTACTGAGAGAGGAAGGGAGACAAGATTGTTTGCGGTTGCTTCATTTTCATATCGGTAGCCAGATCACCGATATCAAACGCGTCAAAAACGCGATGAAGGAAGCAGGACGCGTCTACGCCAAAATCCATCAATGGGGATTGCCGGTCGATTTTCTCGATATCGGCGGAGGTCTAGGTGTCGATTACGACGGCTCGAAAACCAGGACCGAATCGTCGATGAACTACACCGTCGAAGAGTTCGCTAACGATGTCGTTTACACCGTGCAATCGGTCTGCGATGAAGAGAATGTTCCACATCCGAATTTGGTGACCGAAAGTGGCCGGATGATGACCGCATATCATACGGTGCTGGTAACATCGATCCGTGAGGAAATCGAAACCTTTGCCGACGACCAACCCGAAGTCACCATCGATGAAGATGATCCGCAAGTGATCACTGAGATGAAGTGGTTGCTCGATGAACTCAACGGAAAGAACTACTTCGAGTACTACCATGATGCGGTCGAGCACAAGGACGAGCTTCACACCCAGTTCAATCTCGGGCTGATCTCGCTCGAGGATCGAGCCAAAGGAGAAGTGCTCTATTGGGAAATATGCGCCAGGGCCTTGAAGGAATCCGAGCAGACGCGAAACCCTAACGAAGAGTTCGAAGATGTAAAACGTATTTTGGCTGCGAAGTACCTGTGCAATTTCTCGTTGTTCCGTTCGGCGCCCGATTCCTGGGCCATCGGTCAATTGTTCCCCGTGGTTCCCCTGCATCGACTTCAAGAGCCCAAAATTGATTTTGCAACGCTGGTCGATGTGACTTGCGATTCCGATGGCAAGATCGATAAGTTTGTCGATCTGCGCGATGTTAAGCAAACGCTGGAACTCCCCGAGTGGAAAGAGAATCAAGAGTACTACTTGGGAATCTTCCTCGTTGGGGCTTACCAAGAAGTCATGGGTTCCTATCACAATTTGTTTGGCCTACCTAACGAAGCTCAGATCTTCATGGAGTCGGATGGAAGATTCCATGTGGCGAAAATTGTTCCGGGTAGCAATATTCAGGATATGGTGGCATTTGCTCGGTACGACACGTCGGCCTTGCAGGATTTGTTTGCCAAGCGACTCTCAGGTTTGGTCGGAGCGGGAAAAACGACCGCACAAGACGCAGAGAAATTGGTGAACCAGTACAAGAGTGCTGCTCGCTGGTCGACTTATCTTGACTAATCGCAAGGGCCTAGGTTGCATCGTCTGTCTTGATGGACCCGTGCTGCGTAGTTACTCTCGACCTACCGCGGGTTTCCCCTGACGGGGTGCGGAGGTACGATGTTGGCGGGACCCCGCTGGCTTTTAGTTGATTGGTTTGAAGGGAAAGGAGTCTGAATCGTGGCGCGCAACGAACAGCTGATTCGACAGCACAAGATCATTCAGGTGTTAGAGCGTCGCCGATACGGGGCGAGTCTAGAGGATCTGCGCGACACAGTAGTCGACGAGCTTGGGCTGGGTAGCTTGCACGTGAGGAGTATCCGTAGGGATATCGAGGCTTTGCAAGCGGCCGGCATGCCGATCATCACTGAGGAAACCGCGTCAGGCAAAGTTTGGAAGATGAGTCGGGCGGACACTGGACTGCACCGCTTAACGATCACGGCGAGCGAATTGATTTCGCTGTCGATTGGGCGCGACCTTTTGTTTCCTCTCGCCGGGACACAGTTCTGGCAGGGCATCGAGGCGTTCTGGAACAAGGTACGTGACCAATTACCTGCGGGTGTATATGAACATTACGAGCGGTACCGTCGGACATTGCGCATTCTCGGTGTGGTGCCTAAGACGTATGAAAAACAGCAAGGGATGTTGAAGACAATCAATCGCGCAATCCAAGAACATCGACGATTGGATGTCGAGTATGAAGCTACGGGCAGCCCAGCACGACAGCGTATCCTGGAACCCTATGGTTTGGCGATCTTTCAGTCGAGCATTTATCTAGTAGCGACGGAGTTTGGACAGCACACGGATTTAGAGTCGCAAGAGCGATTGCGGCACTGGAAATTGGATCGATTTCTAAAAGCTACGGCGATGGATGATTGGTTCAAGCCGGATGATCAGATCGATTTAGACAGCCATTTGGGACGAAGCGTCGGTATTTTCAGTGGTGATCATCCCACGATTTATCGGATTCGGTTGAATGCGAAAGCTGCACGTTGGGTCCAGGAGGAACCGTGGCACGCGGAGCAGCAGGTTGAAACATGCCGCGACGGGTATAGTATCCTATCGGTACCCGCATACCATCCCATGGAGGTGATCCCACAGGTTTTGCGTTTGGGTTCCTCGGCAGAATTAATCGAACCGGCGGAAGCGCGTGGGATTTTAGGAGACCAACTTGCTGAGATGGCGTCGATGTATCGCGCAGATCGCAAGAGTCGCAAATAGAAATGGATTCGCTAGGCGAATAATTTCTTGGATGATTCGCAAAGCGAATCCCATCCGAGCCCTAAGCGTGAGCCCCGGGTTGAGGTGCGCTAAGAAGTGATCGTTACGACATATTGATCATGACCGCCGGTGTTGGGGTGATGATCATGGTTAGCAACGGGGGATCCGGGTTCCTGCGTCCAGTCGCCACTTGCTCGCACGCGTGGCTCGGATTTGTGTTCAAGTTTTAATTCGCGGAGCGAATCCCATCCGAGCCCTAAGCGTGAGCGTCGGGTTGAGGGGCGTATCGAAGTGATAGCCGCGAGGATACGATCCGCACAGGAATCGTGGTAGTAAAAATCCATATGGCACGCAAAGACGCGAAGACGCAAAGGAAGCAATCGGTAGGAAGGAGGAGAGTTTCTCAGTTGCGGTTCAGTTATTCCAAGTTTATCACCAACGCTGAATCACCTACGAAATTCAGCCGCTCTTTTTGATGTTGGTTTCTACTCTCTACTTTCATCTATCGACTCTCTAGCCGCGAAGCGGCTCGCTATTCGCTTAAACGCGTTTTTCTGTAGCGCGTGTGTTTTGTTAACTTGGCGTCGGGACTTGGGTAACCGTAGATCCATGTTTCGTTACCCGAATTATCGGATCCATCCTACCAGCTTGACTTACCAGCCAACTTTCTCGAGGAGAGTTCCTTTGCTTAGTTGACAAAGGTGGCATACCGTTCCGATGAAGGGCTTGAGTGTAAATACGCCGTTTACCCGTTGAAAGGTTGAGTAACTGCGATGAGTCTGGAATCACCAAGGCTCGATGAAACCCCTACAACCGTCATGGGCGGTCTATCCAAATTATTCGGTAAGATCGGCCGTTGGCTGAAAGCCGCTGTTGCGCTCGATCGACCGTTATCGCCTGATGAGGTCGATGCCATTGTTCTCGAAGAGCGAGTCCTGTATAGCGGTACGCCATTGCCAGCAGAAATGCTGGACTCAGGAATGGATGCCGGCGCGGACGGTGCATGTGTCCAACTGTCAGACGAAGTACTGGCCTTCATCGAGTCTCTCAATCCCGACGGTGGATTCAATAGTGGCTCCGTTCAAGAGCAGGATTCGCAGGATGCCGAGTCTGCGGTCGGAACTCTCGTACCCGAAGAATTGGCTCAGGAAACATCGACTTCCGATGAGACGGTTGAACTGACTGCGGTTTTGTCGCAGTCCACCGCATCGACGAGTCAATCGCTACTCGATGAACCCACGGGATCTATCAGCGACTCAAGCGAAAATCGCGAGGTTACCTCAGAGTCATGGTTTGATTTGGAGAATGTCGACGATGTGTTGGCGGACATCCTCGAGCAATCCGAGGCTTTGCAGTCGGAGATTCGTTCCCAGGTAAACGTAGCTACTCCGGATTCGGAATCCGCCGGCGCAAGCGATATCGTTGAGCCTGGCGGAGGTTTATCCAACGAAAGCCAGTCGCTTGCGTATAGTTTGCCATTCGTATTCGCTCTCGATCAGCCCAGCTTGATCGAGCCGTACCAAGTGCTTGGGGATTCAGCGTCGCAACTCGACCAGTTAGTCAATCTCATTTCGGAGGACTCATGGGATCTTTATCCACCAGCTCCCCTCCTCCCAGGTTATGAAACGTTTCTTGCTGGGGAAATCGTCGGCGGATGGAAGATTGACAACGGTTCGGTGGATCTGCTCAGTGAGGAGTTGCTGCAATCGCCGTTGCGAGGAAGATGCCTCGATCTGGGTGGAACACGCGAATCGAATAGCATCACCCGCGAGGTTGGCACCGAGATCGGTAAATCGTATCAATTGACGATGTCGGTAGCGGGAAATTGGTTGATGGGGGATCCAACGAATACCTTGGAGCTTTCAGCCGGCGACACCTCCGAAACCGTAGTGCTGGTTGCCGATCCGGCGGAGTCAGTGCTTAGTACACGATGGATGAGCCGCACGTTTTCGTTCGTAGCGACCAGTGACACCACACTGTTGCGGTTCAGCTCCTTGGGCGATGGTACGCGGGGCGCAGTGGTTTCGGATCTGAATCTCATCAAGGTTCCTGAGTTTCTCGAGTCCGCACTCGATTCGCACTCGATGCTCGCCTTCGACGCCAATCGAATGAAATTTTTTGAGGTAACAGCGGATACTCCTGTCGAAGCCAGGGTAACGTCGGAGGAACCACCGCTGTCACCGGCGGCCCTATGGAGCGATACGGTCAACGAATTTCTTACGGACCGAAGCTTGACGCAAGTTGTCTTCGTGCAGGATGACTTGGCCGACGTCGAGGTGATCCGATCGAGTTTTGATGCACCAACGAGTCCGTCCAGTGGGACTTTTGAGATTCACGTTCTGCAGAGCGACCGGGATGGCCTAACTCAGATTGCTGAGTATTTGCAAGGCGAGTCGAACATCGCTGCGATTCAGATTTATGCGCACGGTAGCGATGGGATGATACGCCTAGGCAGTGGCAATGTGACTATGGAGTCATTGGCTCTGTACAGCGAGCAACTGCGAGCCATCGGAGGATCTTTGTCCGAGAATGGGGACATTCTGATCTTCGGGTGTAACGTCGCACAAAGCGAACTAGGACGACTGTTTGTGGACGCACTGGGTTCGGCAACAGGTGCAGATATCGCCGCTTCGATCGATTTAACGGGTGGTTCACAATCGGGTGGCGATTGGGACTTGGAGTATCGAACTGGAGCGATCGATACTGCGTTTGTGGTCCCGGAGATGTTGGCCAGCAATTACCAAAGTCTTTTAGCGACTGGGACAGCCTCTGCGGACTTCCTCACCGGATCGAGCGCAACAGAGACGCATGATGGATTGGCTGGAAACGATGTGCTGGTTGGCGGCGCAAACGTGACGATCGATGGGCAGTTCCTGCAAGGTGCGAATCCCGGTTCCTACACAACTCACACAAGTGGTTCGACGATCGGTGGTTGGACTGTTGCATCGGGAAATGTTTATTTGATAGGTACCTTCTGGCAAGGGTCCCCGACAGGAGGTAGGAGCATCGAGTTGGGTTTTACCACTCCTGGTGCAATCAGTCAAACGTTTGCTACCGTTGCCGGTGATACCTATCAAGTTCGCTTCTTGATGTCCGCTGCAGCCACTGGCATTGCTACCGGAGCACTTGAGGTGTCTGCTGCTGGGGTCTCGTCGGATGTCTCGGTGACGACCGCGAGCACGCATTCGTGGTCGAATATGGACTATCAAGAGCGATTTTTTACGTTCACGGCGACTGGCAGTTCCACCACATTGCAATTCAAAAGTCTTTCCACGTCGGGAGTTGTTGGTCCAGTGGTGGCTGACGTTTTTGTTACCGATGTGTCGGTATTTAGCGGCAACGACACACTGCTGGGCGGTGCCGGGGCCGATACGATCATTGGCAGTGGTGGCAACGACACGATCAACGGTGGAACTGAAGACGATTGGATCCGTGCTGGTGGCGGTTACGACAGCGTGGATGGCGGGGCAGGCAATGACATCTTGGTATTCAATGGATCGAGGCGTGATTACCAAGTGACCGTATCGGGTTCGACGTATACGATTTCTGACTTGCGGATGGGATCGCCGGATGGAACCGATATCGTTTCGAACATTGAGACGTTCCGTTTTCTCGATCAAGATTACACGACCTCCGATGTCGCATTGAGCACACCGATTTTCGAAAACTTCGATAATGGTGATCTCACCGGTTGGACAGGCGGTGTTGTGGTTACTAGCAGCGCTGACTTCGGCCCTTATCTGGCATCTGCGACCGCCTTCAATAACTCAGGAACTGCTGCGACTACTCTAGGTATCCAGAATGTGCAGGATGTCTATAAGACGTTCACGCTTTCGGGGAACCAAACGTCGGTAACCCTCTCGTTTACGTTCAACCAAATAGATTCTTGGCTTGGCGAAGCGTTCAAGGTTTGGGTGAACGACAATTTAGTGGTGAGTAACGGTTATACGTATAACACCGCAAGCGACTATTCCAATAGCACGTGCGATACAGGAGCAACGGTAAATGCTGCGATTGGATTTTGGTATGATTTGACGTCAACTTATGTATTGACCGTCAACACCACAGCAACCTCTTTGAAGTTAGGCTTCGGCTCAGGGCTTGATCAGCATTTCACGGACGAGTCGTGGGGGGTGGATAACATCCTGATTCGAGAACAAGTCGCTGCGACGACAGGCACCTATTCGGAGGGGACATCAGCGGCCGATTCGTACAGCGGAACTACCCTTTCGGATAGTTGGGCGGGAGGGATTGGAAATGATACTGTTAGTGGTATGGGGTGGGGAAACGATCTCGTGGCGGGCGGTGATGGTAGCGATACATTGGACGGTGGAGTCGGATCGGACGTGGTTCTAGGTGGTTGGGGTGTCGATACGTTGTCAGGTCGGTATGGTGATGACATCATCGATGGTGGTGACGGGAACGACATTCTCTACGGGGATGGTGTTGATTCTCTGACGAACGGTAGTTTTGAATCTTCAACCACAGGATGGACCGTCAGCGGAAATGTAAGTTCCAGTACCATCGCTGGCGCGGTATTGGGTAGTAGCAGCGCCGTTTTTGGATCGGGAAACACTGCCAATAATGGCGTACTTTCACAAACGATTTCAACAACGTCTGGCTCGAATTACATTATCGGATTCAGTTACGGTGCCTTTTCTTCGAGTACCAGTCAGTCACTTCGTGTGCAGGTTACTTCGGGTGGCTATTTAGTGGTGGATCAAACAGTTAGTGATGTAGGCAGTGCTACTACTACCTTCGATGATTTCGAATTTTCTTTCACAGCCTTGGGTGCATCGACGGTAATTAGTTTTACCGATACGTCAGCATCAACCACTAGTGTCGATGGAGTACTCGACAACGTTCGTCTATACTTGGATGGGGGTTTATATCCCGGGCAAGGCGGTACAGATAGACTTTATGGTGGCAATGGTGCGGATGTCATTTATGGTGCGTCTGGGAATGATATCATCGTTGGCGGGCCAGGTAGCGATGCGATGTTCGGCGGTCGAGGCTCGGACACCCTATCCTACATCGGATCGACGAGTGCGGTGACGGTGAATCTATCCACAAGTACGGCATCGGGTGGGGATGCTACCGGCGATACATTCTGGGGATTCGAGAATCTGCAAGGCTCGGCTAACGCGGATACACTAACAGGCGATGCGAACAACAACATCATCGACGGAGGGGCTGGCAACGATACGTTGAACGGGGGTGCGGGAACCGATACTGTCAGTTACGCATCGGCCACTGCCGGTGTCACGGTTAGCTTGGCGACAACGACGGCTCAGAACACCGTCGGTGCAGGCACCGACACCATCACCAACTTTGAGAATCTTACAGGCTCTGCGTATGCAGACACACTCACCGGGGATTCCAATGCCAACGTGATCGATGGCGGAGCGGGGAACGATTCGCTGCAAGGTGGCGGTGGTAACGATTTTCTTTTTGGTGGATCCGGGAGTGACACTGCAATTTACACAGGGAATTGGAGCGGGTACACGATCACCTCCGGGACGGATAGTTACGGCACCTACTATCAAATCTCGGACTATTTGGTGAGTCGGGACGGAACCGATCGCGTCTATGGCGTTGAATCCTTTCAATTTGCAGACGGAACGAAGACTGCGCTACGGGCCGTTTCCGATACAGCGACCGCTGTTGAAGCGAGTGGTGTAAGCAATGGTACGGCTGGCTCGAATCCGACCGGAAGCGTGCTCAGCAATGACGTAGGGAATCTGGGTGGTGGGACGAATAGCGTGTCGGGCGTCGCGGCCGGTACAGCCGCTTTTGCAAGCGGATCCGTCGGGGCGAGCGTCACTGGTGCCTATGGTTCGATCACGATCAGCTCCAGCGGCGCTTATACCTATACCGTGGACAACACGAATGCTGCGGTTCAGGCGTTGAAAACGAGTGCAAATACGCTTGTGGATGTATTTACATACACGACGCAAGATGCAGCGGGTATGACTTCTACCGCACAGGTTTCTGTCACCATCCAAGGAGCAAACGATACTCCGACGATCACGAGTAACGGAGGGAGTGGTGTTACAACCCTCTACGTTGCAGAAAACTCAACTACAGTTACTACCGTTGTCGGAAACGATGTCGACGCCTCCACCACGCTCACTTATTCGATCATCGGAGGTGCCGACTCATCGAAGTTTACGATCAATTCGAGCACGGGCGTTTTGGCTTTTGTTACGGCTCCAAATTTCGAGGCGCCAACCGACGTGGGCGCTAACAACGTCTATGACGTGACTGTTCAGGTAAGTGATGGTGCACTGCAGGCCACGCAAGCGATCGCGGTACAGGTGACCAACAGCGCAACTGGCGATACATTTATTGCCAGTTACGATACCTATATCAAGTCGAATCTTCCGACGACGAATTATGGGTCTTCGACAGGGCTAGTCGTGGACAAGAGCGGTGGAGGTGCAGGGAATCAGCGTGCTTTGTTGCAGTTCGGGTTAAGCGATATTCCGGTGGGAGCTACCATTACTAGTGCCACATTGAATTTGAACGCGACGGTGAATGGTGGTGGAAACATCGAAGTGTATCGGGTTACATCGTCGTGGACCGAGGCGGGTGCGACATGGAATTCCAGGAACGGTACCAATAACTGGACAACCGCGGGTGGCGATTATGCTGCGACGGCGATCACGACGTTGAATTCTGCAGCAACGGGTACCCTCTCCTTCAACATAACCACCTTGGTCAGCCAGTGGTATGCGGGTACCTACAGCAATTTCGGGCTTTTGCTCGGCTCATCAGATACGGGTACGACGACGGTAACGTTCAGTAGCGATGAAGGCGCGGTTGCTCCGCAGTTGGTCGTCGCGTTCACGCTTCCCAATGCGGCGCCGGTGATCACGTCGGGGGGAGGTGGAGTTACTGCAACAGCAACGGTTTCAGAAAACTCGATAGCGGTCACTACGGTGACGGCGACCGATTCGGATACACCAACGCAAACGCTGACCTACTCGCTGGCCGGCGGGGCTGATTCATCCCTTTTCACCATCAATTCAACGACGGGCGCGCTGGCTTTTACCTCGGCACCGAACTTTGAAGTTCCTACGGATAGCGACGGGAACAACATCTACATTGTCAACGTGCAAGTCGCCGATGTCTATGGGCAAGTCGATCAACAGACAATAAGTGTGACGGTGTCGAACGTCAACGAAGCGCCGGTGAACACCGTACCAGGGGTCCAGTCTACCTCCGAAGACACGTTGTTGGTCTTTTCAAGCGTCAACGGCAACCTGATTTCGATCGCCGATGTCGATGCGGGCAGCAGCACCATGGTAGCCCAGTTGACGGTCACCAACGGCACACTGACGCTGTCTGGTACCACCGGCCTGAGCGTCACCGCCGGCAGCAACGGATCGTCGACCATGACGGTGCAGGGGAGCCTCGCCGACATCAACACAGCGCTAGCCGGTATGAGCTACGCACCCACGGCGAACTATTACGGGTCGGCACTGCTCACTGTCATCACAACTGATCTGGGTAACTCAGGATCGGGCGGTTTGCGCACTGACAACGACACCGTAGCTATCACGGTGACCTCGGTCACTGACAGTTCGATCATTGCTGCACCCGCTACCGTCTCAACCATTGAAGACGTGGACGTAATTTTCTCGGTCGCCAATGGAAATGCCGTTACCGTATCCGATGGGGACGGTACGAACCAGACTGTCACGCTCTCCGTGGCGCGGGGCACATTGACGCTGGCCGGCACCACCGGCCTGAGTTTCACCGCAGGCACTGGCACCGCGAATGCCAGCATGACCTTCACCGGATCGGTGGCGAGCATCAACGCCGCGCTGAACGGACTCCGATACACCGCGCTGGCCAACACGGATGTCAATGACGCGCTGAGGGTCTTCGCCCAGCCTAGCACTCAAATCAGTACGCTCGACAATGACGCTAGTCTAGTGCTGCGTTACACGTTCGATAACGCAGCTCGACTGGCGGACGACATCGCGACCACGGCCGATGGCACCCAGAACACGGCCGTGGCGGCCACAGACGCCTCGCGTGGAAATGTCGCGACCTTATCGGGCACAGGCGCTGGCATCGAGACGGCTAGCTTCACCAATTCGGGCTCATTTTCGATCGGTGTGTGGGCCAAAAGTGCGACTAGTACCTGGAACAGCACGGGCATGCTGCTATCCAAGCGGAACTCGTTCATCCTGCACCCCGATGCCAGCGGTGGCGGCCTTACTCTTTTTCTGTGGGATTTGTTGGCCGGGTGGCAATCCAACTCCATTAGTCTAGCGTCGATCTCGGGCTTCAATCTTACCGATTGGCACCATTACGGGGCCAGCTATGACACTAGCACCAGAACCGGCACCCTTTACGTGGATGGGGTCGCACGCGCCACCCTGACCCTGCCTTATGGCCTGCAGTCCGACACCGGTACCATGTCGATCGGTCAGGACGAGATTATGTCCCGCTACCTGAATGGCAGCCTCGACGATGCCCGATACTACAGCCGGGCCTTGAGCGGCAGCGAAATGGCCAGTCTGGCCACCATCGATTCGGCAGCCCGCGAAGTGACAATCGCCATCACAGCCGTTAACGACACGCCGGTGGCCCTAGCGGACACCGCCACGGCAGTCGAAGCGGGTGGTGTGAGCAACGGCACTGCCGGTACCAATCCAACGGGTAATGTGCTTGCCAACGATACAGACGTTGATAGCGGCGACACGAAAACCGTCAGCGGAGTGGCGGTTGGCACTGTCGGATCGGCTTCGACCAATGTCGGCACGAATGTCACCGGAACCTATGGCACGATCAATATAGGGTCAACTGGTGCATATACCTACACTGTCGATAACACGAATACTGCAGTTCAATCACTGCGAACATCCGCTAACACGCTGACCGATGTCTTCACTTACACGATGACCGACGGTGGTGGGCTAACGAGTACTAGCCAAATCACGGTAACTATCCAAGGAGCCAACGATGCTCCCAACGACATCACGGGCACGCTGACTATCGCGGAAAACTCAGCCAACGGTACGGCAGTTGGTACGGTCACTAGGAGCGATGTGGATAGTGGTGATACGAGAACCTGGTCGCTGACCGACAGCGCCGGCGGTCGCTTTGCGATTAACAGTTCAACGGGGGCTGTTACGGTAGCCAACAGCAGTTTGCTGAACTTCGAATCCGCCAGCAGTCATAACATTACGATTCGAGTGTCCGATGCAGCGAGTGCGACGTTTGATAAGGTCCTTAGTGTCACGGTATCGGACGTAGCCGAAGCCATAACTCTGACGGCGGGCGATGACACGTTCACCGATAATGGTGTGACTGAAACATCAGTAAATGCCAGTGGCGGCAATGATCTCGTCTATGCGTCGAGCGGCAACGATAACCTCCATGGTGGAACCGGAACGGATACGGTCAGCTATGAGAATGCGACCTCAGCGGTAACGGTGAGCTTAGCGACAACGGCCGCCCAAAATACGGTTGGCTCCGGTACCGACACCTTACAACATTTTGAGAATCTAACCGGTTCCGGGTTTAATGACACGCTGACAGGTAATGGGGGTGGGAACGTGCTCCGCGGCGCGGGGGGCAATGATACGCTCACCGGTGGTAATGGCGCCGATACCTTCATCGTCGACTCAGGTACCGATACGATCACCGATCTTGGCAACGGGGTCGATATCGTCAACATCTCGGCAGGTGCCACCGCCAACGCCACCGCCACGGCTGCGTGGACCGCGACGTCATCGACCAGCAACGCCGGGACCAGCTCGATTACCGCCAGTGGGCGCAGCATCAACGTTAGCGCAGCCACTGGCACCTCTGGCTGGACTATTACCAACAGCGGTAATGCAACCGCCGTGA
>Ga0194130_10005582_pt1 | contig 15075 bp, 16 predicted proteins | sample TA2KigsurfametaG_FD_160084 | JGI IMG/M metagenome (GOLD analysis project Ga0194130, IMG submission 160084) | Freshwater microbial communities from Lake Tanganyika, Tanzania - TA2015050 Kigoma 12 surface | ecosystem: Environmental > Aquatic > Freshwater > Lake | place: Tanzania: Lake Tanganyika... | reverse complement strand
TAACTTTGCAAAATTATCTAATTCAAAATTTTCTCCAAATACCTCCAGGTGATCTCCAACTCTAATTTTGTCCTTAACTTTAGTAACATTAATGATCATTAAATCCATTGAAATTCTTCCAATCATCGGAAGTTTAGTGCTTCCATAATAAACAAATCCTTTATTTGAGATTGCGATTTTAATTCCATCCGCATATCCCAACGGTATAGTTGCGGTTAATATATTTTTATTTGTTTTATAGGTTCTACTATAGCCAGCAGTCTCATTCTTTTTAAGTTGATTAAACTGTATTACGGGAGAGTTAAGTGAGACAACATTTTTTAATTTTTTATTAAAGAAAAGCCTACCTCCATATAATGCTATGCCAGGTCTAACCATATCTAAATGATAGTCTTTACCCAAAAAAATTCCACCAGATGCTGCTAAACTATATTTGTAACCTGGAAATTCTTTTGATATTTTCAAAAATCTTTTTTTTTGCAAAATGTTATATTGATTATTTTTATCGTCTGCACATGCAAGATGAGTCATAAGTATTACATCTTTGAATTTATTTAAGATTTTTTTATTTTGTTTTAATTTTTCTACCTCTTTAAACTGTATGCCGGATCTGCACATTCCAGTATCAAATTGAATTATTAATTTATCATAGGAATTTTTTTTATCTAAAAAACATGTCCATCTTTGAAATTGGCCAAAAGTATTAATGACTGGAATTAAATTATTGTTGTAAAAAAGTTCCTCTTCACCTTTGTTTAAGCCATTCAATACATAAATATTAATTTTTGAAATACTTTGCTTAATTCGTAATGCTTCAGAAATATTTGCAACCCAAAAGTCATTGCATCCGTTTTTTATCAAAAATTTTGATATTTCGGCGTCCCCAAGACCATAAGCATTAGCCTTAACAACTGCTGAACAGATACTATCTTTGCAAAAATTTTTTATTACTTGATAATTATTTTTTAAATTTTTTAAATTTATAAGTAGTTTTGAGTGGGAAAATTGCATCCATTATTAATTATCAAACTTTTGATTTGTTGCATCCTTAAATTTTGTATATGCGCTATCAAACTCAACATTAATTATTCCAGTTGGGCCGTGCCGTTGTTTACCAATAATAATTTGTGCTTGATTATGAATCTGGCTCATTTTTTCTTGCCAGGTAATATGTTCCGCGGTTCCTGCTTGTGGTTCACTTTTCTCTAGGTAGTACTCGGGTCTATATACAAACATAACAACATCAGCGTCTTGTTCAATTGATCCTGACTCTCTTAAGTCTGAAAGCTGAGGTTTTTTATCTTCACGTTGTTCAACTGCTCTAGATAACTGTGATAAAGCAAGAACTGGTACATTAAGTTCTTTAGCAAGAGCCTTAAGACCTTGTGTTATCTCTCCAATTTCCTGAACTCTACCATCGTACTTATAATTACCAGTTGTCATTAATTGTATGTAGTCAACAACAATCATATCTATTCCATGCAAACGCTTAATTCTTCTTGCTCTATTTGCGAGTGTTGAAATTTTAATTGCTGGAGTTTCATCAATATAAAGTGGTAATTCACCTATTGTTTTTGAAGTTTCAATAAATCTTTCCAATTCATCTTCAGTAATCTTTCCTCTTCGAATGTCGTTTGATTTAATTCTTGTTTGTTCGGAAAGTATTCTAGTCGATAATTGTTCAGAGGACATTTCTAAAGAAAAAAAAGCTACAGATGATTTTCTACCTTTTTTTTCTAAAATATTTTTGGCAGCATGAAATGCTATATTAGTTGCAAGTGCAGTTTTTCCCATAGATGGTCTGCCCGCTATGATAAGCAAGTCGCTTGAATGCAATCCACCTAGTCGTTCATCAAGATCTTTTAGTCCAGTGGGTACGCCCACAATTCCATCGTCATTTTTGAATGCTTTCTGAGCCATTTCAACAGTTTCAATCAAAGCATTTTGGAAAGAAATGTAAGATCTGTCAAACTTACCTCTTTCTGCTAAATCAAATAATTTTTTCTCAGTTTTTTCTATTAATTGTTCTGCAGAGGTTTCTAGATTTTTATTATTTGCTTCAGATAAAGTTTCTCCAGAAAGTTCAATAAGTTTACGCCTCAAGTGAAGATCATATATTAATTTTGCAAAGTCTCTTGCTTGAAGTATTGATCCCGAAAGTCTTGTTAATTTTGCAATATAGTCACTACCACCTATCTCTTTTAAGGATTGATCGTTTTCTAAGTAGTTTTTTAAAGTGATGGGTGTTGCAAGCAAACCTTTGCTTATTAACGTACTAATATAAGAAAAAATTTTTTGGTGGATTGGATCAAAGAATATATTTTCATTAATTATATTTGATATCTCATCAAAAATTTCATTATTAACAAGAATTGAGCCTAAAATGATTTGCTCTGCTTCAATATTATTTGGTAATTCTTTGGTGGTATTTACTAATTTAAAATTGTCAACTTTCACAATCAACGTTAAATTAATTTATAATTTAAAAGTATAGAAAATTTTTGGTTACAGATAATGTGGATAAGTTGGTAAGACTAAATAGTTTTTTCTAGTGATACAACTTTTACTTTTATAGAGGCTTGAACATCAGCGTGTAGATTAATTTTAACATCATAATCTCCAATTTTTTTAATCGCTTCTTTTATTTCAATCATACTAGCTGATATATTTTTGAAGTTATTGTTTTCTAAGTTTTGAATAATTTCTTTTATGCTTAATGAGCCATATAAAGCACCACCTTCCATTGAATTTTTTTGAATTTTAACCTCAAATTTATCGATTGTTTTTTTAATTTTTAATGCAACTTCTTTTTGGTTTTGATTGATTTTATTTAATTCATCCTTTTTTTTCTCAAAAATCTCTAAATTTTGTTTTGATGCAACTAAAGCTTTTTTTTGTTTCAATAAAAAATTTCTCGCATACCCATTAGCAACTTTTACCTTACTGCCAATTTTTCCTAAATTTTTTATATTTTCTAGTAAAATTACTTCCATTGTTTAATCATTTGTAAAAGGTAAAAGAGCCAAAATTCTTGCTTTCTTAATTTCAGAGGACAACTCTTTTTGTTTCGAATAACTTATAGAAGTTATTCTGCTTGGAAGCATTTTTCCTGTTTCTGAAATATATTTCTGTAAAAGTTTTATATTTTTATAATTTATTACCGGTGAATTTTTTCCACTCAAAGGACATTCTCGTTTAAACTTAATCGCTGGCTTTTGAAAAAGCATTAAGTTTGAATTTGTTTTTTTTTTTGTTTTTTTAAAATTTTTTCTTATCATTTATTTTCCTCCTTTAAACAAAGTTCAGAGTTTTCTTTTGGAACTTCTTTAACTTTAAAAGTTAAAAATCGTAATACATTTTCATCTATTCTTTCAAATTTTTCTAGTTCAAAAACTGCAGTGCCTGAACCTGAAAAAAAAATATTAGAGTAATATCCTTTTTTAAATTTTTTGATAGGGTATGCTAAGTTTCTAAGTCCCCAGTCTTCAACCTTTTCAATTTTTCCTTGGTTCTTTTCAATTATAGTTTCTATTTTTACTCTTATTTCCTTAAGATCTTTAGGGTTAAGGTTTTGAGATAAAATATAGGTATGTTCGTATGTTTTCATAGCTTTTGGTTCCGTGTAAGGATCCCGCTAAATTGAGCGAGAAAGAGGGCTATCTATATAATTTTTTTTTTTAAATACAACTATATTATACTATTGTATTTCAAATAATTATGAAGGCATACGTTTTTCCAGGACAAGGTTCTCAATATGTAGGAATGGGAAAATCTTTTTATGATAATTTTCAAGAAGCAAAAGATGTCTTCAAAGAAGTTGACGATACCCTTAATTTTAATTTGTCAGATATTATTTTCAATGGCCCCAAAGAAAAGCTAAATCTTACAGAAAATACTCAGCCTGCGATTATGTCTGTAAGCGTAGCAATTTTTAGAGTCTTAAAAAAAAAAATTGATTTAAAACCTGTTTTTTTTGCAGGACATTCTTTAGGTGAATATTCAGCTTTAATTTGTTCGAATTCATTAAAGTTAAGTGAAGGAGCGAGGTTATTGAAAGAAAGAGGAAGCTTCATGCAAAAGGCTGTTCCACTGAATGTGGGTGCAATGGCTGCAGTTCTGGGTACAGATTTAGATTTGATTAAACGATTATTAAATAAAAATAAAAATCAAGGTATAGTAGAAATTTCAAATAATAATTGTCCAGGTCAAATAGTTATAAGCGGTCATAAACAAAATGTTTTAAATGTAGTCGATGAATTAAAAAAAAAATATAATAAAAAAGTAATTCTTTTACCAGTTAGTGCACCGTTTCATTGTAGTCTAATGAAACCAGCTGCTGATAATATGAGAAAATTACTTGATAATACTAATTTTTTAAATCCTGAAATTAATGTTATTGCGAATTTTAATGCCGATGTAATAAATAATCATAAGGAAATATCTAATTTGTTATTTAAGCAAATTGTATCTTGTGTGCAGTGGAAAGAAACAATTGAGTTTATGTTAAAAAAAAAAATTAATTATTTTCTTGAATTTGGTCCGGGCAAGGCGTTATCTGGCATGATAAAAAGAACTAGTAAGGAAGTAATTGATATTAAAAATGTTGATATAATTGATGATTTAAATGCAATTAATTAATTTAGAAAATAAAAAAATTTTTATATCAGGAGGAACGTCAGGAATTGGTTCTCAAATGGTTCAAGATTTTTTAAATTTAGGTAGCATAGTTTTTACCATTGGAACTAATGATAAAAATTTAGAAGAAATAAAAAATAAATTTAAAAATGTTAAAACAAAAAAATTTGATCTATTAGATAGTAAAAATATTCCAAAATTAATAGAAGAAGCCAATGAAGCTCTTGGAGGTCTAGATGTTGTTATTAATAATGCTGGAATTACTAAAGACAATCTTGCAATAAGAATGAATGAAGATGAGTGGAAAAAAGTTATCGAAATAAATTTAAATTCAGTATTTTTAATTTGTAAAAATTCCTTAAAATTCATGATGAAGCAAAATAACGGAAATATTATAAATATAACTTCAGTTGTGGCTCATACCGGTAATTTTGGCCAATCAAATTATACCGCTGCAAAGTCGGGAGTAATTGGAATGACAAAAAGCTTTGCAAAAGAGTATGCAAAAAAAAATATAAGACTAAATTGTATATCACCTGGTTTTATAGAGACTAGAATGACCGATAAAATTAATTATGATTTAAAAAAAAAGTTAGTAGAAAATATACCTATGAATAGACTAGGCAGTACAAAAGATGTATCAAATTGCGCTATTTTTTTAGCGTCTGACTTGTCTAATTATATTACAGGTGAAACTATTCACGTAAATGGTGGAATGTATATGGCTTGATTTATTTATTCTATTCATCTAATGCACTATACAAATTTGCAAACTAATAGGAGATTTTAATGAGTGAAGTTGCACAAAAAGTAAAAACAATTATTGTAGAACATCTTGGCGTAGATGAGGCTAAAGTTACTGAAGATGCAAGTTTTATAGATGATCTTGGTGCGGATAGTCTTGATACAGTAGAGCTTGTAATGGCATTTGAAGAAGAATTTGGTACAGAAATATCAGACCAAGAAGCTGAAAAAATTTTAACTGTAGGTGATGCTGTTAAATTTATTGAAGGTCACTCTTCAAATAAATAAAGATAATTTCAAAATATGTTATAATTATTGATATTAATTTTATCCTCCCCATCCGGTGCAGGCAAAACAACGTTAGCCAAAAAGATAATAGATCTAGATCCCACCTTTAAACTTTCTGTATCCTGCACAACAAGAAAACCAAGAGAAAATGAAGTTGATGGAGTTGACTATAAATTTTTATCGATAGAAGAGTTCAATAAATTCAAATTTAAACGCTTATTCTTAGAGCACGCTGAAGTTTTTGGCAATTACTATGGTACTTTAAAAAGCGAAATACAAGAAAATCAAAAATTAGGCTTAAATCTTATTTTCGATATTGATTGGCAAGGAACAGAGCAGATTGTTCAAAGCGGCATAAAAGATTTAGCAACAGTATTTATATTACCCCCGAGCATTATTGAATTAGAAAACAGGTTAAAAAAAAGAGAACAAAATAATAAGCAAGAAATTTCTAAAAGAATGTATTTTGCAAAAAAAGAAATAAGTCATTGGAAAGATTATAAATACGTCTTGATTAATAAAGACTTACATCAGACAGTAGATCGTTTAATAACCATTATAAAATCTGAAAGTAAAAATAATTTTAATTAATACTTTGTTCTATTAGATAAAAGATTTACAAGAGATTGATAAAATTTAAAATCTAAATCTTCAGGTCTTTTATTTTTTATACTATCAAAATTAATTATTTTTCTCTCTTCAAGAATTAATAATTTTTCTAAAGTTTTCCCAATCATTTTCCTTTTTTTATTAAAAATAATATTTGTAATATTCGATAAAATCATAAGTTCGTTATTATTAAAATTTGTTTCGCTATTAACAGTAAAGCTGACGACAGATGAGTCAACCTTAGGGGATGGATTAAATAAATTTTTTGATACAGTAAAATGAAATTTTGTTTTAAGCCTAGCTTTTGTAACTAAAGATAATCTTCCATAGTTTTTTTCTCCACTTTGGGCGCATATCCTGTCGGCGACTTCTTTTTGAAACATTAAAATTAATTTAGAAAAAAAAGGCGGCCATTTTTTTATAAAAATCCATTTTAATAATAGTGTAGTTGATATATTGTAAGGAAGGTTACTAAATATTATGCAATTATTTTTAAATATCTTTTCTTCATTAAAATTAACTGCATCAGCTATAGTAAAATCAAAATTGTGATTTTTTTTTTTAATCTCGTTTAGTATTTTCTCCAAATCTTTATCTATTTCTATAGCAAAGAGAAATTTTGGTTTTCTTTGCAAAATTTCATTTGTAAGACTGCCATCACCAGGTCCTATTTCAATAATTTCACTTTCTGAATTAATATTACCAATTTCTACAATTTTTTTTAAAGTTAATTTATCTTTTAAGAAATTTTGACTAAATTTTTTTTTTTTAAACACTATATTTAAATAAAAATTTTAAACCTTTAATAAAGCTATTGTTATTTGCTAAGTTTTTTCCAACTATATCTTTTGCAATTCCATGGTCTGGTGAAACTCTTAAAAAAGGAAGCCCAAGAGTTATATTAATAGCGTTAAAACCGAATAATGTTTTAAAAGTTGTTATTATCTGATCGTGATACCAACCTATGAGAACATCAATTTTATTTTTTTTTTGATATATAAACGAAGTGTCCGGCGATATTGGGCCAGAAATAGGATATTTTTTTTTTAGCCTGATTATCCATTGATTAATAAGCTTTTCTTCATTTCCTATATATCCATTATCTCCATTGTGTGGATTAAGTCCTAAAACTCCGATTTTAAACTTTCTTTTTAAAATTTTACTATAAAAATAATTAATATTTTTACAGGCAAAATTTAATTTATTAAATGAAACCCATTTACATATATGACTTATTGGAATGTGAGTTGATATTGGTAGCACAGAAAATTTTTCATTATAAATTAACATACTTGTATTAATAATCTTATATTGTTTTCCTAGATATTCGGTAACTCCTGGGTAAGTAGATTTCGTAAATTGTGATTTATCGATTGGTAGGTTTATGAATTTTCTAATTTTATTATGTTTTAATAAATAATAAATAACATCAAAGCTTTTTTTTATATGTGAAAAACTGTTTTGTTTATTAATAAAATCAACATTTATAAAATTAATTTTTTTTATATTGTTTAAATCCCTTAGATTTATCTGATGAAAGTCAGACAAATTAATTTTTTGATTTTTTTTTAACAATTCAAAGCTTCCCACAATAAAAAAGTTTTTATTAGATTTTTTTAAAAAATTAATTGATTTAAAAAAAATTTCGTAATTTATACTTTTTGGTTCACCAAGAAGGATGCCAATATTATTTTTCACAAAACTTTAATGAGATATTTTTTTTTGCTTATTTCTAAATGATTTGACAAAAAACTATTTAATATTTTATTTTTTTCTGCAGCTATAATATTTTCCCTTTGCGTAAGAGGTATATCATTCTTTTGTATTTGCTGATCAATTTCTGTAATGTTAACATTAATTCTTCCAGAGTAAATTCTTCTTATTAAATTTCTCCATTTAATTTCCAATTCAACTAATTCTCTTAGATAATTTTCATTAATTTTAAAACTTTTTATAAAATTATTAATCTTATCTTCTGAAAGATTTTGTATTTTTAAAAAGTTAAATAATTCATAATCTACTTCACTCTTATCAGCATTGATTTTAAAATTATCTGTCTCAAGTTTTTTTATCATTCTATCTATTAAATTATTTTTGGAAACTTCTTCAATTATATTTGCTGATATATTATTTTTGTTTTCAGGGTTAATTAAAAGTAACCAATTTTTCTCAATTAAAATATCATGTTCAGTTATTATTTCGTTCCCAACCTGTATTTTGGTTTTGTTTGTGATTTCCTTCGATAAGCCTTCTATGCTCAATGTAAGAAAAATAAGAAAAATTATTTTTTTCATTAATCAGAAAAACCTGGGACACTTATGTTGGCACCAAATGGTAATAAGGTAAATCCAAAAAATATGCTAGTACCTGGTTTTAAATCTTTATCTGAATTGTAATCTTTTCTTATAGTCAATCCGTACTTTATACATTCATTTAGATACTCAACTAAAAATTTGTTATTTGTGAATTGGTCTGTTTTGAGATTTTTTTCTGTTTCAAATTTTATATTAAAGTTTGAAGTTATTGGACTTATAAAGTTAGCAATATACTTTCTTTCTGCTCCAACGTAATTATTTTTTTCAAGAAAATTAAAATTGACAGATGTTTTTTGGAAATAGGTTTTCAAATTAATGTCATTATAATTAAGATCTTTTAAATTATTTGCTAAGCTGTTTTTGGATATAGCTTCAAAATTATTTGGACTAGAATATAAGAATTTAGTTACAAGGTCTGATTTTTTTTTATCCAAAGATGATTTGGTTGGCATATCTAAGTCATCATTAAATTTTATTACCTGACCTAATGAAAACTCTGTCTTTGGTGATAATAAATTATTTTTATCATCTTTCAAAACCCAATTAAAGCCTAAATTGAATGATAAGTTTTTTTCTATTAGTTCTTCATTATTCATTCTATCGAAAGAAAAAACATTATCTGTCGTAAGTGAAAGATCGCTATTTTTTGCATTTTTCATTTTTCCAGGTGAGTACCTGGTTAAAACTCTCGGAATAAAATACTCTTCTTTAACATCATGTTTTTTAAATAGTGGATAGGAAGAAGCTATACCAATTACTGGGTTTATCTGGGCATGAGTGTTTTTTTTCGGATCATTAAAATTCGAATCATAATTAATATTGTTTAGTCGTCCTAAAAATTTATATTCAATTCCATTATCCAAGTAGTTAGTTCGTGAATTTGTATAAAAGTTATTCACTAAAGAAGTTTTGTTTTGATTTGTATTTTTGCTAATTTGCCTAAATATCGAATTAAAGTTTGAGTCATAAAAAGTTTCTTGAAACAAATTAAATTTTTTAAAATTTATTTCAGGATAAATATATTCATACTGATCACTTGTTTTATTTATTACAATATTTTGATTTGCAGCAATTTTAATATTAAGTTTTTCATTTTTTGAAAATGAATTTATGCTAATTTCATTATTAAGTTGGGTTAAATCTTCTTTAATTAAATTTCTTTTAAAATTATCATTGGTTGAGTTAATCTTGTTTACTCTAAGATACGTTGGATTACTTACTCTTTGAAACTTAATATTTAAATTATCATCGTCTAATACTTTGTTTAAAAAACTTTGGTTATAATTACCAAATAAATGATGTTTCGCTTCTGCAGTATTAATAGAGTTTGTTTTTTTATAGCCTTGGGTAATACCTCCTTCTAGAGAAAAATCTCCATTTTTAAATTTTTCTCTATACTCAGCTAGTAACAAAGGATGTTGATCAAAATAGTAAACAGGGGATAAAGTTAAATCTATATTTTCTGAAACTGCAAAAAAATAAGGAATCTTAATTGTATTTCCTATTTGGCCTAAAGATGAAAAACTTGGTGCTAAAAAACCACTTTTTCTTTTAACTGTTGGATCAGGATGAGAGAAATATGGTGTATATAATACTGGGACTTTATTTAAGTCCAACTTTGCATTTTTATAAGAAAGACTTTTTTCTGTTCTATCATGAACTATCTCGTCTGCTTTTAAATTCCAATACGGACAACCTTCAATTTTATTTTCTTCTCTACAAGTTGTAAATCTTGCATCGTATAAAGTGCTTGTATTATCTTTGATGTTTATTTTTTTGGCCTCAAGCCGTGGTTTAGAATTTTTAAAATCAGGATTTTTTTCTAAGTCTGTAACTAAGTCATATCCAAGAATATTTACAAACTTATCATCAGCAATGATTTTACTTAAAAAAAAATTATTATTTTTTTCATCTTTAAAAATAATCTTTTTTTCCGCAGTTATTAATTGTTCATTTATATTATAATGTAATTGTTCGCCGACAATTGACCTTTTATTTTGATCTATAAGTTCAAATTGATTATCAATTTTTACAAGTCCGTCTTTTTTATTATAAGTTACTTTACTAGTCTTAACCTCAATTCCATTTTCATGATTAATTTTAACATTTCCTATTGCATTTAAAACTTCGTCATTCTGAGAATAATCAATTTTGTCTGCCTGAATTTTTAAAACATTGGCAGTATCTCTAGCGTTTGAAATACAGACAAATGTTAGAAAAACAGCAAAAAAAAATATAAAAAATTTACTTTGCATTAACCTGAATAAGTCCTACAAGATTTATTAGCATTATAAAAAAAATCGGTAACCAAACAGATAGTTCTAAGTTTATCTTTTCAGTTTTTCCCATTGTTATAGACAAATCACTTAAAAAATAAAGTACGACCGATATTACTACCCCTGTAAGAACATAAAAAAGATAACTCATGTTTGTACCGAGATTAACGATCATAAGACCAGACAAAATAATCATTGCAAGCAGATAAAGTGGCAATGACAAGAGTTTTTGATACTGAACTCTTAGATAATCTGTTGAATAGCCTAAGCTTTGAATATTTTTAATTTGATTTGGTATTTCATAAATCGAAACTGAGGAACTGTTTTTAAATGTATTTTGTATATCTGATAGTGTAAAATTAATGTCAATTTGTAGCTCAGTATTTATTTTATTATTTTTTTTTCCTTCAAAAGAGGTACTATTTAAAAGTTTTAAAGTTTTATTACTAAAAATTCCCTCCTTCGAAAAAGTTCTTGATTGAAGATTAAAATCCTTACTGAAACTAAATATGGTAATGTTTTTAACTAAATTTTTACTAAAATCTAAATTTTCAATTCTAATTATTTTTTTATTATTATTTTCATTATTGATTAAAATCCATAAACCATTGTCATTTATAAAAATTGAATTCTTGTTTTGAACAATGTTCGACTTAATAGTTTCATACTCTTTTGTGATAGCTGAGACTAAAGGATTTAAGATGAAAATAATTATATAACCCAGAAACAGGGCTAAAATTGCTGATATTGATATTAATTTAAGATTAGAAATTCCGATTGTTCTTATTGCAACTATTTCATTTCTGTTTTTTAATTTTAAGTGAAATAAAATTCCTGCAAATAAAAAAATGAATGGTGTAAAATTAAAAAGTATTTCAGGAACTTTTAAAAAAATTAATTTGAAGGATAAAATTAAATCATTATTTTCAATTTTTTTTAAAGAGTTTAATTCATCAAAAGTGACAACAAGTAATAATAAAATAAAAAAAATAAAAAAAACTCTGATGAGATCTATAAAGAATTCATACGAAATATATTTATTTATTTTTTTAGTTACTGACATTTCTATATAATTTTTTAGCAATATGCAAATTTATAAAAAAAAGCGAAAGTAAAAAAAAAATTAAAAAATAAAAAAAAAAAATATTTTTTTGTATATAACTAACAACAATTTCAGATAATAAAACTAAAACAAATCCAATAACAAATAAGAAAAATTTTAAGAGTTTTCTATTTATTGTAAAACTATAATTAGAAAATGCAAAAAATCCAAGTAAAGTTATTGATGGGATTATGAATGAAATTAAAAACATTCCAGATAATTCTGAAACTACACCAAAACGAGTCGGACTATTTTTAAAGTCACTATATCTATTTAATAGTTCGTAAAGTTGATATTCTGATATCTTGTAATAATCAGCAGTTTTTTTTTTAAAGTTTTCTACGTCCGTAGTTATTTTATCAAAGGTTATTTGAGATAAGTTACCTTTAAAATCTAGCTCTTGAATAATACCATTTTCTGTAACCAAGTAACTTTTATCTTTCAGCTTTGTTACTAAACCATTTTTTGCAATAATAGTTTTGTTCCCACCATCATTTTCTAATTGAAAAATAATTATATTTTTTAACTCGCCTATTTTATTTTTTTCTTCCAAATAAACAGTAGTTTGTTTTGATGGGTTGTTAAAGTTATTTTCACGTAAAAGACTTGCAAAAGAATTTATGCCCTCACTATTTAAAAGATCTCGTGAGTTTTTATTAAAATAAGGAACAATGAATGCTTTAAAAATAATTAAAATAAAAGTAAATACAAAACTATATTTTAGTAAATTTAAAAAGATTATTTTAGGTTCGATGCCAAAATACGAGATAGTTCTTAGTTCATTGCTATCCTCAAGATTATTAAGTGTCCAAAAGAGTGTAATTAAAAAAATAATTATAGATATTTTTGATATTATTTTAGGTAATTGAAAAAGAGTATATTTGCCATAAGTCAAAAAGGAATTTCCATCTTGATACACGAGATCTAATAAACGGACTGCTTGCGTTATCCATACAACTAGAGCAAAGATAAATACTAGAGTTGCATAGTTTTTTAAAAACTCTAGAATTATATAGTTTTGAATTTTTTTTTTTGACATCTAAGAAAGTTTTTTTTAAATAATTACTATGCTTAACCTTATTATATCTACAGCAGTTCCAAAAAAAATTACAGATAGAATTATTTTTACTGGTAAAAACTTTAATATAACTGATGGTTTATTTAAAAAATTAATAACATTAAAAAATATAAAATCTTTAAGAAATTTATTAAATGAAAAAAAAAATGAGAATTTTTTTTGCTTAAACACTTTTAATTCTGCACATGAAAAAACTATATTTGTTAATTTTAAAGAAAACTTCACAACTATAGAGTTGCAGCAGCTTGGTGGTCAAGTAATTTCAAAGTTTAAAAATAATTCAGATATTAATATTTTCTTCAATAGTGAAGAACAAAAATATCAACATATTTTTTACAATTTTTTTTTAGGGGCAATTTTAAAAAAATATTCTTTTTTAAAATACAAAACTTCAATTCCTGAAAAAAAAAAAGATAACTTAAAAAACTTAAATTTAATTGTTAAAAATAAAAGTTTTTTTCTCTCTTTAAAAAAAAAAATTTCTTCCTTAGCGAGTGCAGTTTATTTTACACGTAATTTAGTCTCAGAACCACCAAATGTTCTTAATCCAGAAAGATTTGTAAAAGAAATTAAAAAACTTAGTTCTTTGGGAGTTAAAATTATAGTTTATGATTTAAATAAACTTAAAAAACTTGGAATGAATGCTATTATCGGCGTTTCTCAAGGTAGCAAAAACCTACCTTTTTTTGTCACCATGGAATGGAGACCTAAAAATTCTACTAATAAAAAACCTCTGTCTTTTATTGGAAAAGGGGTTTGCTTTGATACAGGTGGTATTTCATTGAAACCAGCAAAATTTATGGAAGATATGAAGTATGATATGGCTGGAGCAGGGGCAGTTGTTGGACTAATGAGGAGTGTGGCTCTCAGTAAAATTAAGAAGTATGTGGTTGGTGCTGTAGCATTAGTTGAAAACATGCCAAGTGGGTCGGCTCAAAGACCAGGAGATGTTGTTAAGTCTTACTCTGGAAAGACAATAGAAATTTTAAATACAGATGCGGAAGGAAGATTAATACTAGCTGATGCAATTCATTATGTAGAGAAGCACTATAATCCTGATTTAATTGTCGATCTTGCAACATTAACTGGTGCAATTGTTGTTTCTTTAGGTAATGAGTATGCAGGTATTTTTTCAAATAACGATAACCTCGCAAATAAATTGATAAAGTCAGGAGAAGTCGAAGGTGAAAAGCTTTGGAAGTTTCCTTTGCACAAAAATTATGATGAGTTGATAAACTCTGAAATTGCAGATGTCCAAAATATAAACTACTCAGGTGGAGCAGGCTCTATTACAGCTGCACAATTTTTACAAAGATTTATTTCAAAAAATACTCCCTGGGCACATCTTGATATAGCTGGAATGGCTTGGACAAAAAAAGATTTAGACATCATACCAAAAGGAGCGACTGGCTTTGGAGTTAAATTACTTACAAATTTTGTTGAAAATTATAATTAATGCTTCAACAAACCCTATCGATTATCAAACCTGATGCAGTTGAAAGAAATATTATAGGCAAAATTATAGATATTTTTGAAAAAAATAACTTAAGAATAAAAAATTTAAAAAAAATCCATTTAACCGAAAATGAAGCCGCTAGTTTTTATGAAGTTCATAAAGATAAGAAGTTTTTTAAGGATTTATGTAAATATATGTGCTCGGGACCTGTTGTTGTAATGGTTTTAGAAGGTAATGATGCAGTTAATAAAAACCGAGAAATTATGGGATCAACAAATCCAAAAGAGGCAAAAAAAGGGACTTTAAGAAATTTGTTTGCAATGTCTATTGAAAAAAATTCGGTTCACGGATCTGATAGTCTTGAAAATGCAAAAAAAGAAATAAGTTTTTTTTTTTCAAAAAACTAACCGCAAATTTTTTGTAAAGCCTCTGGATAAGCCCTATGTTCAAGAAATAGAACTTTTTTAGATAAAGTTTTAGAATTATCTTTTTTATATACTCTGACTTTTTTTTGAATAATTATTTTTCCGGAATCTAACTTAGGAGTTACATAGTGAACCGTGCATCCAGTA
>Ga0194130_10005581_pt1 | contig 15076 bp, 19 predicted proteins | sample TA2KigsurfametaG_FD_160084 | JGI IMG/M metagenome (GOLD analysis project Ga0194130, IMG submission 160084) | Freshwater microbial communities from Lake Tanganyika, Tanzania - TA2015050 Kigoma 12 surface | ecosystem: Environmental > Aquatic > Freshwater > Lake | place: Tanzania: Lake Tanganyika... | reverse complement strand
TGGCAGAGCTCCAACAACTTGGACGCACATCTATCGTGGCTACACACGAGACGAGTCGACTGCGCGATGAGTTTGACTATATTACACATCTCCACGAAGGTCGGATGATTACGCTCCACCCTGCCACCCAATATCCTCACCTACTGATGGCAGAATCTTATGACTGATATTTGGAATTGGTTCGTCACACCATTTGAATATCAATTCATGCAGAACGCATTCTGGGCGTCTCTGTGCATTGCAATCACATGTGGTGTAATCGGTAGTTATGTCGTGTTGCGACGATTAGCGTTCATCGGTGACGCATTAGCGCACACCGCACTGCCTGGTGTAGTCGTCGCTTATCTGAATGGCTGGAACTTGATTGGTGGTGCAGTGGTCGCAGGCGTCATGACTGCGCTTGGAATTGGCTACTTGGCCAAACGGAGTAGTCTACGTGAAGATACTGCTATCGGCGTCATATTTACCGCCATGTTCGCCCTCGGAATAGTGATGATGAGTGGCACACAGTCATTTCGTGATTTGAATCATATTTTGTTTGGCAACATTCTCAGTGTACAAACCCAGGAACTGTGGATGATCCTAGCAGTGTCGGTTGCAGTGATTATACTATTGTTACTGCTTCACAAAGAACTTGAACTTGCTTCGTTCGACGCTATACACGCCGAAGTAGCAGGGATACATACAGACCACTTACGCACCGTACTGTTAGTCCTTTTGGCATTTACGGTAGTTACCGGCATACAGGTTGTGGGCGTCATACTCACGTCTGCACTACTTGTGACGCCGGCAGCTGCAGCATCACTCCTCACTCGCAATCTTCGTACAATGATGTGGGTTGCCGGTACGATTGGCGCATTATCTGCTATGATTGGCTTGATAATTTCCTATCATTTTTCGGTGTCAACTGGAGCGACCATTGTGTTGGTCTGTACGGGAATATTTGCAATTGCGGTAGGTGTACGTCGAATCATTATGAGATAAACAATGAACACATCGAAGTCGACAGGTATCATTGTCACCGCAGAACAAATACCTATTTTGCGCGATGTCATCGCAACGCACCACCTCGATGTCTTCATCCGTGATTCACAAGATGCACAATTACTCGATGAACAATGGAAACCGTGGGTTCGACGCGTACGACCACAACTGCTTCACTGCCCTGCCAACATATGGCTGTACACACCGAGTTATGCCTGGCCAGATAACCAATCTCAGCATCGCATCCGCTCAATAATTGCCGAACAAATACAGCATTGCATTCAAATGGCGAAATTGCTCGGCGCAACCGGTCTAGTAGTACCACTTGAGCATGCGTACTCAGCCTTTCACGAACGCATTGCGTATTATTTACTTGCAATCGAAACCCAGTTACACGCAAACGATTTACAACTGATGCTTCATGCAGCCCCAGTTGTCAGTGTGGTAGAAGTCAATGAATTGTGTACACTTATCTCCAGTAACACCAATGTACTAATGCAACATACGGCATTTGCTCAGGTCGATCAGCCAACACATCCAGCACATTGGTATGCAGAAATTGCGACGAATGCTGAAGAAGAGACACTTGATGAGGCACCCTGGCTTCACCACCACATTATTGGCGCAGACGAAAGTACCTCTGCAATCCGTAAAAAAGTCCTGTGGGCAATTAATTTACCCACATATCACGACAACATCGAACATTCTCAACATGACACGAGTATCGTCGACCCCATTACCGAAGTACCGGAAGTAACTGACACAGATTCAACCATCGTTGATGGTGATAACAAAGTCTCGTAATTCATACTCCACACGTACCCCCTCCACGTGGAGCGCTAACGGAGCCTGCAAATTAAAATCGAGCGTTCTCCGCCATACATCTTCGTACTGCTTGTGCAAGTGTGCACGGCGCTCACGTTTCCGCGCATCTGACAAGGTTGGCCACACCTCAAGTAACTGGTTGCGCTCCTGACGAATACGTGCCTGATCCTGAAGGAGTTGCACGCGTTCTTCGATAAACGGCGGGGCAAACCCATTACTTTTCAACATGCGATACCCGGCTCGATCTTCGGGCGGCACAAGCGCATCGTCTTCGAGGTCAAGTGGACGTTCCACCTTCTGGGTAGGGTGGTAAATGCCGCGTTTCTTAGCCTCTTCAAGGAGAAGGTCTATCAATGATTTTCGTTCAGTCATGAAACTTTCAGAAACTTACCATACTCATAATGCTTGTAACTCGTTAAAGTATACACATAGACGAATGAACGTGCATCATTGTTGTATAATGTGTTTAATTGGAACAAAAGTGGGTTAATCGTGCCGAAGACAATGCGACGACGATCGCTTCGCCCTGCAAAACTTCTCCGACGTCCAGTCAAATCTGTGCCGCTCCAGGCCTCACCATATCATCTCGCATCGCGACGCATCGGCGGCCAAGCCAACTCGTGGCGGACATACATTATTGTGCTTGTTGTACTTTTACTCTTTGGCATCGCAGGTTCTGCACTTGCCGTGCTACGACGTACTGACCAGGCACTTGGCGCAATTCAACAAACTGACCCACGGTTGAATCAAGACAAACCGAACGCGCAACCAGATCCCAACCAACAAGATCCAGGGACCGGCACCACGCCAGATGAAATCGACCTCAGTCAACCATTTACCCCGGCAACCTTGAAAGAGCCGTTTACGATGCTGCTGATAGGCGTCGACAAGCGCGCCGAGGCAGTCGATGAGGGCGTACGTAGCGACACGTTAATTTTGGTACGCGTGAATCCACTTCAAAATTGGGCCACCATGCTGTCAATACCACGTGATTCCGTGGTACCACTCCCAGATGGCAGCTATGGCAAGGTCAATCGAGCATTTTCGTACGGGTATTACAATGCCGAAGCGCTCTATGGTAGTGGCACAGAGGCTGATGCTGGTGGTGGAGCTGCGGCTGCTGAGACGCTCGAACGCTTTCTCAAAATAAAAGTTGACTACATCGCACAAGTTGATTTTCAAGGGTTTGAACGCATCGTCGACAGCATCGGTGGCATCATGGTTGATGTAAAGCAAACACTTATTGACCCAGAATACCCGACCGAAAATCATGGCGTCGAACGGATTTACATACCAGCAGGTCTGCAAATCATGGATGGCCGCACATCACTCATATATGCGCGGTCACGACATTCTTCGAACGATTTTGACCGCAGTAAACGACAACAGCAAGTACTCAAAGATGTGCTTCGCCAGGTGCGGAGCCGTGGATTAGCCGCTAACATGTCACTGCTACCGAAGTGGGTAGGAGTACTCGAACAAAACGTTCGTACGACGTTACCGCTCGGAGACATCAGCACGATGACCGATCTGGCAGGCATTGCAACACGACTCGATGGTGACCGCATTGCGCAATTCGCCATTAATCCGAGCGCCGTACGTGTGGATAGCGTAAATGGGTCGGACATTAACTGGAATGCGGCAGATATTCGAATTCTGGTGAACAAATGGCAGAGCGGCGCCGAAGTCCCGGGCATCGTGAATCTACAAGTATTGAATGGTTCACAGATAAACGGCGTTGCCGGCCAAGTCACGAATTATCTGACTCGTCAGGGATTTGCCACGGTAGCAGCAAGTGATGGCACTCCCACAACCACCACCATCTTGTACGATATCGGGGATCATCCTGAGGAGCGTGCCAAACTAACTGAGGCACTTTCATTGAGTGAATCACAAGTGGTCATCAACAGCGCGCGACCACAGGGAGCTAGTTCCGACGCAAACATGATTCTCGTGATTGGTGGCGATTATAAAGAAGCTTGGACAGGAACATCCCCATGACAGTCGACCCATATCGTGATTTGTTGTCGCAACGCTGGGACCGCGAACGCGACCCAAGTGTGTTGGTGTATGACCGGTTGCTCACATGGAAGGGACAGCCGCGCTTTCGGTATGGTGCGCGACCCAAACAAGGTACAGAAGGCATTAATAACGCAATATCAGCAAACTTCACCATCTGCGCATATCAACAGAACCCTCTGTTCAACATTTTTTGCACGGTGGGTGCAGCCTATTCGGTCATTCCCAAAAGCGCACAAAGCAGTGGCGACCCGCGTGGTATTCGACACGAATATCTCATGCACGCACCCGCTGACTACGACAAAGTGGCGTGTGAAATGTTACTCATGATTGCTGAGTTCCCACATGTACACTCCATCGAAATCGGCCCTGGATACGTGATACCAATTGGCGAACCAATCGTACCTGGTTCGCGCCTGGAGTACTTGTACCTGACGTATCCATTTTTGGATGACGCACACATTTACGACGCAAATCCTGCCGGTGAAATTGATCATCCACAAGCCTACATTCAAACGCTCTGGGTTGTTCCGTTGACACGTTCAGAACGCCAGTATTTACAACAACATGGCGTTGAAAAGTTCGAGGAATTTCTTCACAGCAAACACGCAGAGCGATACGATGCTGATTTTGGTCGTGCAAGCCTGGTGGATCGGCGGTAACGTACATGCAAGAATATCAGCAAATCGCCGAGCTCTATGCAATTGATTTTGCAGAAGTGCAAGAAGATGTCGATTTTTATCGTGCCTTTGCAAAACATGCACGTGGGCCAATTATTGAATACATGTGTGGGACTGGTCGTGTGTGTACTCCTCTAGCTGCAGACGGCAATCAAGTCGTTGGAGTTGACACATCTGCAGAAATGTTAGCAATCGCGCAACGAACAAAAGAGAGTAACAATGTCACCGCATTACAACTCCATCAGGGAGATGTACGTACATGGCAGAGCGACACCCGGTTCGGCTTAGCCATCGTGGCGCTGAACTCTTTCATGCATCTCACCTCAGTGCATGATCAACTTCAAGCACTCAATAACGTACATCGTTCCCTGCTACCAGGCGGGTATCTGGTGCTTGACTTGTTTCATCCGGACATGCGCACGCTACCAAATTATAAGGGTGATGTGGTACTCGATAAACGATTTAGCCTGGCTGATGGTCGTCTGGTGCACAAATTCGTCTCGCAATGGAGTGACATTGCACAGCAGCTCATTCACGTGGTATTTATGTATGACATCAGTGACGTACACTCCGGCGTGCAACGCAAGAGTGCGAGCTTTGCAATGCGATACTTTTGGCGTTTCGAGATAGAACATCTGCTTGCACGCGCTGGTTTCACACTGCAATATTGTTATGGCAATTACGATTTAGCGCCATTTGATAGTGACAGTGAACAGATGCTCATCGTCGCTCGAAGAAACAGCAAATCACGGTGATAGGCAGAGTGCTATAATACGAGATAGTAACTGCCATCCGGCGCAATGCACGAGGAGTTTATGTATCGTACGCACACCTGTGGTGAACTACGCGCGCACCACGATTCACAAAGCGTTATTCTGGCAGGTTGGGTTCATCGCCGACGTGACCATGGTCCGCTCATTTTTGTCGATTTACGAGACCGATATGGTTTGACTCAGGTCGTTTTTGATGCGGCCAATGACGCTTCAGTACATGCGATTGCAAGTGAAGCGCGCAGTGAGTTTGTACTTCAAGTCACTGGTAATGTGCGTAAACGCCCAGCTGAGGCAATTAATCCTGAACTTGGTACAGGCGAAATTGAGCTGGTGGCCACTGCAGTGAGTGTCCTCAATCCAGCCAAGCAGACCCCACTGATGATAAATCGTGATGGCAACGAAGAAGAACCACTACGGCTGAAGTATCGCTATCTCGATTTGCGTCGTGAGCGCATGCAACGCAACTTGATACTGCGCCACCGCTTCGTCAAGTTTATACGCGACTTTCTTGACAAAGAAAACTTCATCGAAATAGAGACGCCGATCCTGACCAAGTCAACACCTGAAGGCGCGCGAGACTACCTCGTCCCGAGCCGCGTCCATGACGGTGAGTTTTTTGCGTTGCCACAATCACCACAACAAATGAAGCAGTTGTTGATGGTTGCCGGGTACGATCGCTACTTCCAGATTGCCCGCTGTTTCCGCGATGAAGACTTGCGCGCGGATCGTCAACCAGAGTTCACCCAATTGGACATGGAAATGGCGTTTGTTGAAATGGAAGATGTCCTTGACGTGGTTGAACGTCTCTTTACTGCCATGGTCCCTGCGGTGATACCACACAAACGTACCATCTCTCCGTTCATGCGTCTCACCTATGCTGAAGCCCTTGAGCGATTCGGCTCTGATAAACCAGATCTTCGGTACGGACTCGAACTAATCAAACTGAACGATATTGTGGCCAATTCCGCTTTTACCGTGTTGAGCAGTGCTGTTGCCAGTGGTGGTCAAGTCAAAGGTATTTGTGTGCCCAGCATCGCCAACTACTCGCGCAAACAGATTGACGAAATCACGGACATTGCCCGCCAAAATGGTGCAAAAGGCCTGATGTGGGCGGCAGTACCTGCTGATGGTGGCGAGTTGCGTTCATCGTTTGCGAAGCAAGTGAGCACCGACGAAATGCAGGCCATCTTGGCAGCCATGAACGCCCAGCCTGGCGACATGGTACTCATCGTGGCAGATACCACAAAAGTGGTAACTGCCGTACTCGACAAGCTCCGTCGTGAGTTCGCCAATCGACTCAACTTAGCAGATCCCAACCTAATGGCGTTTGCGTGGGTCATCGACTTCCCACTGCTTGAATGGGATGCCGAGGACAATCGGTGGAATGCAGCCCATCACCCATTCACTGCACCACTCGACAGCGATGTCGCCTTAATGGACACCGATCCTGGGAACGTACGTGCCAAAGCGTACGACCTCGTGCTCAACGGGTATGAAGTCGCAAGTGGATCAGTACGTATACACCGTCGTGAAGTCCAGCAGAAGTTGTTCGACTTGCTTGGCATTAGTCGTGAAACTTCGTTAGCACAATTTGGCCATATGCTCGAGGCATTCGAGTTTGGTGCACCACCACATGCAGGCATCGCACCCGGCATTGATCGCATCGCCATGATTTTGGCTGATGAAGCCACCATCCGCGAAGTGGTTGCCTTCCCCAAAACGCAACAAGCACAAGACTTGATGATGGGAGCACCATCACCGGTCGACGAAAAGCAGTTGCGGGATTTGCACATCAAGCTACGATAATCGTTCTGTCGCCGTGTGCGACATGACGCACACGGCGGTATTTTTTAGGAGCATACGATGAAGATCTATACAAAAACAGGGGATGAGGGCGAAACTGGCCTGTGGGGCGGACTACGCGTGGCCAAGGACACCATTCGCGTGCATGCATACGGCACTGTGGATGAGTGCAATGCAACGATTGGACTCGCACGTGCGCATGGTCTTCCCGATTCGATCGATCAAATGTTAGCATCAATTCAGAACCAACTCTTCGTGGTAGGTGCAGATCTTGCCACCCCAGGTGATGCGGCGAATATACCGCGCGTGCAACAACCCGATGTGATTACCCTCGAAGAAGCAATTGACACGCTCGAATCACATCTACCGGCACTTACGCAGTTCATTTTGCCTGGCGGCAGTATTGCAGCTGCACAACTGCACCTCGCGCGTACCGTATGTCGTCGTGCCGAACGATATGTTGTTACCCTGGCCCGCGAAGAAGCCTGTAATGCAGTGATCGGTGTCTACTTGAATCGTCTGTCAGATTTTCTGTTTGTCGCGGCGCGCGCAGCTAATCATTTGACCGGGGTTGCCGATGTACCGTGGGTGAGTCCTCGACAACAATTGAAAAACGCCTAACCGTCGACCGCGATGTAGACTGTGCAACAGAGGGAAACGTGCCAATGCTCACCGTAAGTGGTCTTTACATCTATCCGATCAAAGGATGTCGTGGTATTTCATTGTCTGACGCTGTCGTCGAAGATATCGGTCTGGCGCACGATCGGCGCATGTTAGTCGTGGACAATGACGGAACGTTTTTGTCACAACGCGAAGTGCCCTCCATGGCACTCATCGAAGTAGTCGTCCATGCAGATGGCTGGCTACTCTCGGCACCGAATGTGCCGAGTATCGTCGTGACACCAACTACTACAGGACCCCTACGCCTTGTAACCATATGGCGGGATACCAGCATGGTCGTTGACCAAGGTGACGCCGTAGCAACCTGGTTACGCACGCTCCTCGGCCAACCATGCCGACTGGTTGTCATGGCACCTTCGTACCGTCGTTTAGTCAGTCCTGATTTTGCATTGAAAGCAGACGATGCGGTAAGTTTTGCGGACGGATATGCAAGTTTGATTACGAACGCACACTCGCTCGACGACCTCAATACCAAACTGACAACACCCGTGAGCATGAATCGGTTCCGCCCAAACATTGTCGTGAGCGGTGCGCCTGCGTGGGATGAAGATGCATGGCATGAGATTCGTCTCGGCGACGTCGAAGTCACTGCAGTCAAACCGTGCGCACGATGTGTGGTCACTACCACCGATCAATTAACCGGTGAACGCTCACACGAACCACTTGCTACGATGTCGTCTTTCCGCAAAATCGGCCATGGGGTGATTTTCGGGCAAAATCTCATTCACCGCACACACGGCGTGATTCGTGTGGGCGATACCGTGACAATCACACGACGGCGCGAGTGACGCGTCGCGCTAGCGTTTGTCGTCGGGATCTTTGATATACGCCCGCATATAGCCGATAGTCATCGGCATTTCAATGATGAAGTATGTTGCTAATGTGAATACAAACCAGTTCGTCTGGAAAATGATGGCATTGAACTGGTGACCGCTGTCGCCGTACAGCCACCACGCAATAGAGAGCGGCATCAAACTAATCAGCAAATCATAGAATGTCAACTTGGACATTTGTGAACCCGCGTAGCGTGGATACACAAGCGTGTATGCAACTGCGATAACGACTGCATTGACCAGGAGCATGGTAGTTTCTGGATTCATTTTTCCTCACTCAATGATTACAGGAATTTCTATCAAATCGGTGGTAGTGCCAACAACGATGGTGATTTGCATTTGCCATTCACCACTCATATCAAGATTCACATCAGGGAAGAGATACTCGCCTGATTGCGATGCATGTACAGTCAAAGGTGGCGCTAGCATGCCGTGTTGGCGCATCACTGGCAACAATGTAATTATAGCATTATCAACGGGATTGCCTGACTGATCAACAAGTGTAACCATCACGGGACGTTTGCCTAACCCCTCTTGCTCGAGTGTCATTGTGATACGGAAGTGTTCGGATTGTGCCGTGATTGGCGCGCCACATGCACCAAGCACACATGCAAACACCATACTCATCACCAACAGAAGACGCTGACCAACCACTGTATTACTCCTGCACCGAAAGTACTGCAGGTACCGTGAGTATTTGCCCATTCACTTGCACTTGCACCCAGAGTTGATACTCTTGGGCTCGTGGAAACGCGTAGACAAATTGCACGGTATGACCCGCTTGTGCGACTGGTTGAAAATCATCGTTCATCGCTCCAGCAGCATGCACATGCCCAAATAAACTTCCTTGCACATCGCGTACAATCATGTGCCCACGCATACCCAACCAATATTCTAGTGCGGGGACAGGATTCCCATCTCTAATTACTGCCACATTAATTGTGGTCGGCATACCTACACGCGGCACATTAGATGTGGTTATGGCAAATGTAAGGTCATTCTGCGTATACTCCGCCGGCACCGGTGAGCGTCGCGTCGCGGGTGCACGCGCGGGCAAATCACTACCAACCCATTCAATTGTTCCACGTAATATTTGCGAGCCACTCCCAATACGTTCCAATTCTAGGGCAACATCATACGTTCCATTTGGGATATTGGTGAGATCGTAGGAATAGACGCCCGTCGCGATACGTGCAGGATGTGCATGTAAAAATGTCTGCGATGTTTTTTCAATCATGACCATATGCATTAACGCTTGATGATGAGGCACGAGATCGTCTGCTGGCAAACCAGTAGCCCCATCGTAGAGCTCAATCATGAGTGCGCGAGTGTCAACCGCCATCACAGCAGTTGCATACGGGCGTGACTGATTTGTCGGTGTACGCCATTCGACTACGACGGATGGCCACACATATACACCACCTAGCACCAGTGCACTGACCAGTGAGGCAGTGAATCCATGCGCATACAATCCCTTTAGCCAGGGGGCGGGAGTTGGCCAAACTATCGAGGCAGTCAGTGTAATTGCGAGCAGCCCAAATGCCACGAATAGCGGAATCGTGAGTGGTGGTGCAGACGTTTCCGGTACGGTGACAGGCACCACAACAATACCTTCTTGATCCCGACTATCACGCACTACAAATAGCAAATCCCACGTACCAACACTCGTAATCGCCACATCAAAGACCGCAATCGTGTGCTGACCTTCCGGTACGAAGACCAGTTGCTCATCAAATACTTGCGAATTCACATGTGTTGCTTTGAGTGAAACAGATGCTGCGCCTTCAAAGTGTTGCACTGGCCACACACGGGCAGTAAGCGTTGTCGGCGCACCCGTTGGCACCTGAACTTCTATACGCAATGGATACCTGCCAGCATCCACCTCGATTACCTGTGCACCGCCAGCAATCAAACCATGTGCAAAGACAGCACGCGGGACACAGACAAGTGCGAAACAACAGATCACCACAATTTGTAAAATTCGACGAGTTAACATCATACGGTAACCAGACCTATGCATATGACTACTATGCATCATACCATGTGAAGTATGGTATGATACTTCAGGTTCAGCCTAGAAGAACACATACTCGCATGATTGACTTTCTTCTTCACCCTGCTACCGTTCATGTGCCTATCGGAGCCGTAGTGGCCGCTTTTGTCTTTGCCATGTGGGCACGGTACAAGCAGCATGTGCAACTCGAGCAAAGTAGTTTATATCTCGTCATATTTGGTTGGATCAGCATGGTCCCAAGCCTCATCACCGGCACTATAGATGCCGTTGGTCATCTCAACAATCCAGCTACCCCTGCAGAAGCGCTTAATTGGATAAATTTACATGCATTCAGCGCAATTGCGTTGTTTATTGTAGTGTGGCGTGCATGGCAAATTAGACGCAAAATAACCGCCACTCCAGTGTGGAGCGATGACACGTATCGCAATTATGCGATTATGCTTACGCTCGCCATAGTGCTGGTTGCCATATCCGGATGGAGCGGTGGTCATATGGTCTATGAACTTCAACTTGGTCGTGCTTCATAAGTTGGCAGAGGATGACATGCTGAGCATCATTAATTTCGTGGCAATAACCTCGTTTATCGAGTTGTGTAACAAACTCCGACTTATCACGTGGAGCGTTCGTGGAGCGGAGAATCTTCCCATACGACCACAAGGCATGGTCTTGGTGTGTAATCACATTCAATGGCACGATATTCCACTCATTGGCTGGGGATTACCCCTATCACACCGGCCTTGGTGGCTCGCCAAAGTCGAAATCGTCAACAGTTTATTCGGCAAGTGGTTCACGATGATGCAAGTCATCCCCGTCAAACGCGGTCAACGGGACATTCAGGCCATTGACCATGCAGCTGATTGTGCGCGTAATGGAGGAATCGTCGTTATCTTCCCTGAGGGAACGCGCAATCATGATGGCCAAATGTTGCAAGGCCGCGGTGGCACAGCTCGTATTGCACTGCGTGGCGGCGTGCCCATTGTGCCGATGGCGATTGTTGGCACACAACGCAAATTTTGGTTCAGCAAGCGCCAACTCATCATCGGCAAACCCTACTATCCCGAAGTACGTGAGGGTGACCCGACCAGTGAAAAAATACCTGCGAGCGAGATGAGCCGTCTCACCGATGAAATCATGCTCAAAATGTGCGAGTTACTACCACCAGAATATCACGGTCATTATCGCGAAAAGATGCAGTCGTACCAGCAGGGAACATAGACATGTTTGCATACCGCCACTTTGTCTTTTTACAGACAATCACCGCATTTCTGCGGAACCTAGGGGTGCTCAAATGGAAGGTTGTTGGCAAAGAGGCGCTCCCACACGAAGGCACTCCATTCGTGATGATTGTCAATCATGTCAAATGGCATGATATTCTCGTGGTCGCTGGCACAGTACCGTTGACGCACATTCCGTATTGGCTAGCCAAATCTGAATTGTTCAAACCCGTACTCGGATGGTGGTTACGTTCGATGCAAGCAATCGCAGTCAAACGTGGCCAAAGCGACACCGCAGCACTTGATGCTGCCGTTGACACGCTCAAAAATAACAACATTATGATCGTCTTCCCTGAAGGTCACCGTAGTGGAAATGGGAAGCTTCAAAAAGGTCGTGGAGGTGCGGTACGGATGGCGGTACGCGCAGGTGTCCCGATTGTTCCGGTGGCAATTTGCGGTGTAGAAAAGGGCATAGGTGCACCAATAACAATCACGTACGGCAAGCCGTGGCAACCGGTTTCGAAAAGTGGTGTGCTCAATATTGATCCAGATGAGATGACCGCACTCACCGACGAGATGATGTGTCACATCGCCGAGATGCTCCCAGTTGAATATCATGGATATTACGCTGACATGATGAAAACACGTGCAACGAACGACTAATTGTCTCCCATGATTTGATCCACAATCCAAATCGCAAGCCGCGCTGCGATGATTGCCAGCACCGCACTTACAAGTTGTTGGATTGCTTTGCGTTGGGCTTTAGTATCCATGGTGACTCTCGTTCAATAATTGTTAGTATTTCGGTGCTGGTGCGCAGAGCATCGCTCTGGATATGTGCATCGGGATGCACCTGATGACGGTGTCCAACCACTCGCGCTGGTTGATGACGCGCCCAGATGTAGATGAACACTGCAGAAATTACTCCGAATAGAAATCCGCGTATCATAGGTACCTCGTTTCGATGTACACTACAAATTATAGCATGATGACATCTGTCACACTGCTATGCTTTGTGTATAAGGAGAGATCATGCCAGCCCTACACGCCGCTATCGCAACACCCCTCGATGAACATGGCAAACTGAACAAACTAGCATTCGCACAGCTCATCCGGCACCTCGAAGCACGTGGACTTGATGGCATCGTGCCATGCGGTACTACAGGTGAAGGTCCATCATTCAGTGTTGCAGAACGCCTCGAGATCATCGTGACTGCCATTTCGCAGCGCGGCTCACTCAAGGTGATTGCAGGCACGGGCTGTCAATCACTCGCCGATACAATATCACTTACGAATGCCGCAATTCAGGCTGGGGCAGATTCTGCGCTTGTACTACCCCCGTTTTTTTACAAACAAGCAGGAGAAGCCGGAGTCATCGCCTGGTATCGTGCAGTATGTGATGCGTTACCCATTGGTGGTCGCATCGTGCTATATCATATTCCACCAATGACTGGTGTACCCATTACTCCCACCGTCATCGACGCATTATTATCAAGTCACGCACAATCAATTGAAGGCATCAAAGACAGTGCAGTAGATGCAGCCCACACACAGATGCTCTGTTCGCGCTATCCACAGCTCAACATTTACACCGGCAACGCGCCGTTACTCGGCCAAGCAATAAACGACGGCGCTGCAGGTTCGATCTTGGCAATTGCGAACATCGTCCCTAAATCATTACGTCAACTTACAGACCACCCTGATCGACACGAGATTCAACACCAAGTTGCACAAGTGGATGCATACGTGCGCAAAGCAGGTGCGGTAGCCACCATCAAAGCCATTCTGAACCAGACGGAGAACCTTACCTTAGGCCGCCCTTGTTTGCCACAACTACCACATCCCAATCACGTGCAAGCGTACGCCGAATTCAAAGCCATCGGCACATACACGGAATAATCATGATTGCAATCTACTACGGTCCAGATGAATACATGCGAAGTATGGCTATAAAGTCGTTGCTCGCTACCATACCGGATGCAGCACAACAGCTGAATGTGGCACGACTCGAAGGCAAGCGTTTCAAACTTGAACAGCTAATGAATGCCTGTGAAGCGTTTCCATTTTTGCACGATCGTCGCTTAGTCATCGTAGACGACCTGTTGAAACATCAAAAAGCAGGTAAAGACCGTGAAGATCTAAAATCGTATCTGGATCGTATCCCAGGCTGGGCCGATGTGTTGTTTAACGAAAACGAAGAATTTGATAAACGGAATGCCATCTTCAACCATGTAAGTAAAATTGGTCAAGTGCAGGAATTTCTCCATCCCAAAGAAACAGAGTTAATCCGGTGGATTGGTGAACAAGCACGGGCGCGACAAGTTGTCATCGACAACGCCGCTACTGCACGACTCATTGCACTGGTTGGCAACAACGGTCGGACGCTCATCAATGAACTCGATAAATTGGCGAATTATGTGCGCCCAGGTGGACAAATCAACGAAGCAGTCGTACAGCTCATGGTAGTTGATGATACCGAACAAAACTTGTTCAGCTTCATCGATGAAATGGCGTTACGACGTAATGGACCGGCGCTTGCCAAACTCCGTAAACTTGTCATGGATGGCCAAGCACCGCAGTATATTATTTTCATGGTGGCACGCCACGTACGCATTCTGCTACAGGTCAGAGAACTCGAACTCCAGCGTATGCGAGCAAATGATATTGCGACCAAAGTCGGCTTACGACCGGGATTTTTGACCGACAAGGCAATTCAACAGGCACGCGGGTTCGGCCCAAATGAACTTGAGCGACTCCACGAACGCCTGCTCGCGCTCGATCACAAAAGCAAAACTGGTGCGGTAGATGTACTCGCAGGGCTTGACCTGCTCGTGATGGAAGCATAAAACTAAAAGCCCCCATAGCAGTGCTACGAGGGCTCTAGCAACGCAGTCGTCGACTACTTGGCGGCTGCGTTTACCTTCTTCATGAGGCGTGATTTGCGGCGTGCGGCGTTATTCTTGTGAATAATGCCCTTCACTGCTGCCTTGTCAAGTGTGCTGATGGCAGCAGTGATTGCGGCTGGGTCTGCTTTCCCAGAAGCAACGGTCTGCTCTGCCTTTTTCAGCATCGTCTTGACACGTGAGTTGTAGGAGGTGTTGCGCTCGCGACGCTTTTCCGACATGCGGATGCGCTTGAGGGCTGATTTGGTGTTCGCCAAGGTGACGGTTCTCCCGTATAATTCAAACGACAAGTGCTCATCAGAGTCTCAACAACTGATTATAGCAAATGTTCCTGTGCTCTGCAACAG
>Ga0194130_10005573_pt1 | contig 15096 bp, 13 predicted proteins | sample TA2KigsurfametaG_FD_160084 | JGI IMG/M metagenome (GOLD analysis project Ga0194130, IMG submission 160084) | Freshwater microbial communities from Lake Tanganyika, Tanzania - TA2015050 Kigoma 12 surface | ecosystem: Environmental > Aquatic > Freshwater > Lake | place: Tanzania: Lake Tanganyika... | reverse complement strand
CCGCACCAGCCAGACCTATCGCCGGGCGGTGGACGGGGTGATCTTCTACGACAGCGCGATCTCGGCGATGATCGAGTGGGTGAGCCAGGCGGCGATCGCTCTTGTGCTCGCCGTCGGCGGGGCGATGGTGACGGGCGGGGCGATGGGCCTCGGCCTGTTGACGAGCTTCATCCTCTTTTCCCTCCGCCTCTTCGACCCCCTGCGGCAACTGGCGGAGCGCTTCACCCAGATCCAGGGCGGCCTGACGGCGGTGGAGCGGATCGACGAACTGCTGTCGCGTCCGATCGATATCCAGGACCGGCCGGCCCCTCTGCAGACCGCTGCCGCGAAGGGTGTCAGCCCGGCGCCAAAACCACCTGCCATCGCCACCCCTGCGGCGACACGCGGCGCGGAGGTGGTGTTTGACGGCGTGTCCTTCGCCTACCGGCCCGACGATCCGATCCTCCACAACCTCAGCTTTCGCATCGCGCCGGGGGAACATGTGGCGATCGTCGGCCCCACCGGCTCCGGCAAGACCACCATCATCCGCCTGCTCTGCCGCCTCTACGAACCGCAGGCGGGCCGCATCCTCCTCGATGGCGTCGACATCCGTGACCTGCCCATGGCCCAGCTGCGCCAACGGCTCGGCGTGGTGTTGCAGGAGACCTTTCTCTTCAGTGGCAGCGTCGCCAACAACGTGCGCCTCGATTGTCCCCTCAGCGACGCCGATGTCGAGCGGCTCTGCGATGAGCTCGGCTTGACGTCTCTCCTGCGGAGGCTTCCGCAAGGGCTTGACACCCCCCTGCGGGAACGTGGCACCAATCTGTCCTCCGGCGAGCGTCAACTTCTCGCCGTGGCGCGGGTGGCCGCCCGCCAACCCTCGGTGCTAGTGATGGATGAGGCCACGGCCTTTCTGGATCCCTCCACCGAGGCCACCCTGCAACACGATCTGGAGCGGCTGCTCACCCAGCGCACCGCCATCGTCATCGCCCACCGCCTGGCGACGGTGGAGGCGGCGGATCGCCTCCTTGTCCTGCGCAAGGGGCGGCTGGTGGAGAGCGGCACCCATCGCCAACTCCGCGCCAGCGGTGGTCTCTACGCGCAGCTGGCGGAATTGCAGGAGAAGGGGTTGGCGACGTTCTGAACCTCCGCCTCCAGCCAGGCCTCGATCAAGGCCGCCAACTCCCCCGGCCGCTGAACCATCGGCAGGTGGCCCGCGCCGTCGAGCACCTCCAGTTGATGGGCGGCGGCATAGCCGGCGAGATGGCGCACATAGCGGGGCGCCATCACCTGGTCCCGGCTGCCGGCGATCCAGAGGCTGGGCACGGTGAGGGCATGGGCGAGGCGGGGCAACTGGCGCACCGCCCCGCGGTTCGTGCTGCAGGCGAGCAGGCCCCGCGCCGCCCGGACATCCGCCTGCAGCGGCGCCCGCAGCCGGGAGAGCACCGGCCAGCGGGCCAGGGCCCGGGGGCGCAGCCCCAGCAGAAGGGCGCCACCGCGTCGCAGCTGGCGGAAGGGGCGCGGCTGATAGACGCCCCCACCGGCGCTGATCTGCACCAGACCCCGCAACTGGCCGCCGAGCCGCCCCGCCGCGTGAAGGGCCACGCTGCCGCCGAGGGAATGGCCCATCAACACCACCGGCTGCTTCGGCCCCAGCTCCCGCTCCACCCAGGCGGCCACCCAGCGGCCGTAGCTGGCCAGGTTGGGCGTCAGGTCGCGGGGGCGGGGGGCGGCGCCGAACCCGGGCAGATCGGGCGCCACCAGGGCGCAGCCGGGTCCCAGCTCCCGCGCCAGGGCGTCCCACAGCCGACCGGAGAGGAGCCAGCCATGCAAGGCGACGAGCACCGGAGGTGGAGGAGAGGAACCGCTCACGCCCAACCAGGCCGCTGACCAACCACGATCGCGCGGGGGAGCGGTTCGGGAGCAGGATCGTCAGATTGCGTTGCGCTGAGCCCCTTCCCACCGTGCCGGACGACCCGACCGCTTCTCCACCACCCGCCCCCGGAGCGGCCCCCCCCGGAGCGGAGCCCGACGCGCTCTTCGCCAGCCTCTACGGCGCCGGCCATCGCCGCTGCGCGCTGCCAGGCGCCCGGCTGGAGGTGGTGCTCAGCCAGGAGCGCCCGATCGACCTGATCGAGCTGGAAGCTCTTTGCGATGCCGTCGGCTGGAATCGGCGTCCCCTGCGGCGCGTGCGCAAGGCGCTGGAGCACAGCCTGCTGCGGGTGGGTCTCTGGCGCCATGACGGGCGACTGCCGAAGCTGGTGGGCTTCGCCCGCTGCACCGGCGACGGCATCGTCGAGGCCACGGTCTGGGATGTGGCCGTGCACCCGCTGTATCAGGGGGTGGGGCTGGGGCGTCAGTTGATGGACTACGTCATCGCCAGCCTGCGGGAGATGGGGGTGGAGGAGGTGACCCTCTACGCCGATCCCGGGGTGGTGGAGTTCTACAGCCAGCAGGGCTGGGAGCTGGAGCCCGCTCAGCGGCGCTGCGCCTTCTGGTACGCCCCGTAGCGCGCCGCCAGCCGCCAGGGATCCTCCCCCCGCCGCCAGGCCCGCCGCAGGCGGGCATTGCTCCAGCTCACCCGCGCCACGCCCAGCCGCCGCCAGCGCCGCCCGTCGACGCGATACCGCCCCGGCAGCAGCCGAATCGGCACCACCGCCCGCAGGCGCGTCACCAGATCGAGGTCCTCCATCAAGGGGATCGGCGCCACCCCGCCCGCCCGCTCCAGCGCCTGGCGCGACACCAGCAGGCCCTGATCGCCGTAGGGCCGTTGAAGCAGCCAGGTGCGGCAGATCACCAGGGCCTCCACAAGGCACAGGGCCGGTGAGGAGCCGTCGATGGCCAGGGCGAAGGCCCAGGCGCGTTGGGGGCGTGTGGCGAGGGCGCGGGCCACGGCCGATGGCCACCCCTCCGGCAGGCGGCCATCGGCGTGGAGCAGCCAGAGCCAGGGGGCCGTGCTGGCGGCGATACCCAGGCCCAGTTGGGCGCCGCGGTTGGGGGTGGCCCGCAGAAGCCTGGCCCCCGCCAGGGCGGCCACTGCGGCCGTGCCGTCGCCGCTGCCCCCATCCACCACCCAGATCTCCCGCACCAGCTCCGGCGCCCCGGCCAGGTCGGCCAGCAGCATTGGCAGGCGGGGAGCCTCATTGCGCGCGGGGATCACCACCGCCACGGGCGGCTCCGCCATGGGCGGCTCCGCAGCGGACGGCTCCCCACTGGGCGGCTCCCCACCGGGCGGCTCCGCACCGGGCGGTGAGGCCCTCATCGCCAGGCCGCCAGATCCGCCGGCGTGTCCAGGTCCTGCCCCTCCGCCAGGAGCGCCGGCGTCAGCCCCTCCGCCACTGCCGCCGCCAACGTCCGCCCCAGAACGGCGTCACCACCCCAGGGAATGGGACCCTCCGCCCCCGCGAACAGCCGGGGCGCCCGCAGCCGCGGCGTCAGGCCCAGCAGCCAGTAGCCCCCGTCCGCCGCCGGCCCCACCACCAGCGGGGCGCGGCGGAGGGCGGCGAAGGCGGCGAGCAGATCCGCAGCGCTGATCCGCGGAAGGTCGCTGCCGATCAACAGCACCGCCCCCACCGCCTCCCGTCGGGCGCGCTCCACCTGCCGCCGCAGCCGCACCCCCAGGCTTCCCTCCCCCTGGCCCACGCAGCGATCCACCGGCAGGGTCGCCGCCCAACGCCGGCGTGCCCGCGGCCCCAGGCCGCTCACGGCGAGCACGACCTCGATCGGCTCGCCCTGGCGCCGGGCCAGGCGGGCGGCGTCGCGGGCGGCGGCCAGCCCATGATGCAGCAGGCGCCATTGCACCCGGGCCGCCCGCTCGGCGCCGATGGCCACCGCCAGGCGACGCTTGCAGCGCCCCGGCGCCGGCCAGCGGGTGAGCAGCACCACCTGACGGCGGGAGGGCCTCACTGCTGGCGCGGCAGATTGGCGGGACGAACGCTGAGCCGCACCACACCGCCGGAGCGCTGGACGGTGATGGCCAGGGGTTGGCCGATCTGGGCCTGATCGATCGCCAGCTGCACCTCGGAGGGGTTCTTCACGGCTTCGCCGGCCACCGTCTCGATCAGGTCGCAGGGCTTGATCCCCCCCTGGGCGGCGGGACTGCCGGCCATCACGTCCACCACCACCACGCCATTGACCTCCGGCAGGCGGCACTGGTCGGTGCTGCTGTTGATCTCCCGCGCGAGCTGGGGGGTGAGGGCTTCGAGGCGCACGCCGATGTAGGGATGGCTGGCATAGCCCCGCTCCATGATCTGGGCGGCGATCTTGCGGGCGATGTTGATCGGGATGGCGAAGCTCAGGCCCGCGCCGGGCGCCTGACGGATGGCGGTGTTGATGCCGATCACCTGCCCGCGGTCGTTGATCAACGGGCCGCCGCTGTTGCCAGGATTCACCGCCGCGTCGGTCTGCAGGTAGGGCACCCGCTGGCCCTCGCCCACGGCGTTGGTGCGCTGGATGGCGCTGATGATCCCGGCGGTGACGGTGTTGTCCAGGCCGAGGGGATTGCCGATGGCGATGGCCCACTCGCCCGGCCGCACCTTGCTCGAATCCCCGAGGGGAGCGACGGGCAACCCCGCGGCCACCACCTTCACCACCGCCACGTCGGTGAGGGGATCCGCACCGAGCACCTTGCCGGAAAAACTGCGGCCGTCCGGCAGGGTCACTCCCACCTCTGCGGCGCCATCCACCACGTGGGCGTTGGTGAGCAACACGCCATCCGAACGGGTGATGAACCCTGAACCCTGACCCTGCTGCCTCTGGATCGTGGGTCCCTGGCCGAAGATCCCGCCCAGGGGATTGAGGGTGCGCTTGACGGTGTCGATGCGCACAACCGCCGGACCCACCTTGTCCACGGCGGCGACAATGATGTTGCTGGTGGGCTGGAGCGGGGAGCTGGCGGGGGCGTCGCTGACGCGCTGACGCTCCACGGGTGCGGCCTTCTGGGCCCTGGGCGCGGAACATCCCGCCACGGTGCTCAACAGGGCCGTCAGCGGCAACACCGTGGCGAGGAAACGGGCGCGCATGGGGAGGGAGAGGAACCTTCACATTTAATCGCAATCCAGCCGGAGACAGGTCCAGGCGGCAAACCGGCCCGCCAGGGTCAGGCTTGGACGGCGGCCCCGGGCACAGGAGAGAGCCCGGCGGTGCTGCTTTAATTCCCCTTCTGTCGATGGGGGGGGAGGTCGGTGCAGCAGGGCGAGGATCTATGGCCCCAGGTGCAGGACGCGCTCCAGGCCACCCTCAGCAAGCCCACCTTCGAAACGTGGATCCGACCGGCACGCTGCCGCGCGGTCAGCCCGGATCGCCTGGAGCTGGAAGCCCCCAACAGCTTCGCCTGCGCCTGGCTGCGCAAGCACTACCTCAACCGCATCCAGCAGCTGGCCTCCGACCTGGCCCAGCGACCGATCCTGGTGGCCGTGGAGGTGGCGGCGGAGGAGCCCTCGCTCGACTCCCTGGGACCCGCCGGCGACGGGAGCGACGGCGGCCGTCGCGCCGCCCCCGCACCGAGCAATGGCCGAAGCGCCGGGCCCCGCGAGGAGCTGGAGAACGGGGCGGAGCGGGGAGGGGGCCAGCTGCTGCGGGGCGAGGCCGGCCTCAACCCGCGCTACATCTTCAGCCGCTTCGTGGTCGGACCCAACAGCCGCATGGCCCATGCCGCCTCCCTGGCGGTGGCGGAGGCGCCAGGGAGGGAGTTCAACCCCTTGTTTCTCTGCGGCGGGGTGGGGCTGGGCAAAACCCACCTGATGCAGGCGATTGGCCACTACCGGCTGGAGATCAATCCCGAGGCGAGGGTCTGTTACGTCTCCTCGGAGATGTTCACCAACGACCTGATCCAGGCGATCCGCAAAGACGGCATGCAGGCCTTCCGCAACCACTACCGCGCGGCGGATCTGATCCTTGTCGACGACATTCAGTTCATCGAGGGCAAGGAATACACCCAGGAGGAGTTCTTTCACACCTTCAACGCCTTGCACGAGGCGGGGCGGCAGATCGTCATCGCCTCCGACCGCCCCCCCAGCCAGATCCCCCGCCTTCAGGAGCGCCTGATCTCCCGCTTCTCGATGGGGCTGATCGCGGACATCCAGGCCCCGGATCTGGAAACCCGCATGGCCATCCTGCACAAGAAGGCGGAACAGGAGCAGATGGCGCTGCCGCGCGACCTGATTCACTACATCGCTGGTCGCTTCACCTCCAACATCCGCGAGCTGGAGGGCGCCCTCACCCGGGTAGTGGCCTTCGTCTCCATCACCGGCCTGCCGATGACGGTGGAATCGGTGTCACCAATGCTCGATCCCGCCGGCACCAGCGTGGAGGTGACGCCGCAACAGGTGTTGGATAAAGTGGCGGAGATTTTTGAGGTTTCGATTGAAGAGATGCGCAGCGCCAGCCGCAAACGGGCTGTGAGCCAGGCCCGCCAGGTTGGCATGTTTCTCATGCGGCAAACCACAGCCCTCTCCCTGCCACGCATCGGCGAAATATTTGGCGGCAAGGATCACTCCACCGTGATGTATGCCGTGGAGCAAGTGGAAAAGAAGATCAACAATGATCCAGGCTTGGCTCGCCGCATTCAACAGGTGCGCGATCTGCTGCAAATCGACTCCCGCAAGCGGCGTTGACGCGCTGATGCCACACCCTTTGCTCACCCGCGAGCTGTTCCTCCCATGAGAAGACTGTTGGTGGTGTTGCGTCAACCGCCGGGATGCAGCGGCGTGCAGGCGCTGATTTACAACAAGTTGCTGCCCTTCTTCGAGGATCATGGCTGGGAAATCCATTTCGCCGGCCCCTCGCCTTGGCTCACCTCCGTTCTGACGGAGCGGTTGGACTACCCGCCGGAACGCCTGCACTACAGCACGGAGGTGTCCGCTTCGCTGTCGTTCTCCGTGCGCAAGAATCGCCATCGCAAGGGCACCTTGCCCCATCTGGGCCATGGACTGCTGCAGCTCCTGGCGCGCTGGCTGGAACGCCTGCGGCACCATGACAGTGAGGCCCATCTGTTGCGCGGGCTGAGCCGCACCGTGCACCTGGCGAATCAGCGTTGGCATTTTGATCTCGTGGCCGGCAAGACGCCAGACTTCCAGGTGTTGGCGTTGACCCATCGCCTGTGTCAGGAGCTCGACAAGCCCTTGCTGGCCCTGATCGATGATCCCTACGGCGCCCGCGACGAACAGGGCTTTCATCCCAAGGAACCGGAGCGGCAACGGTCGATCCTCGACCGGGCCCGGGGCGCGCTCTTCATGTCTCCCCTCACCCGGGATCGCTATGTCGAAGCCGGGCTGCTGTCGCCGGAGAAGGCGCACGTCATCTCCGACAGCTACCCCGTCAACCCCGAGCTGTACCGCCAGACTGCCCCGACACCAACCGCTCACCCCTCGTGGACGCGGCGGAGGGGGGTGCGAGGGGATCAACGCGGGGGCCTGCGGCTGATCTATCTGGGCATGCTGCCGGAATGGCGCCCCATCGAGCCGTTCCTGGAGGCCCTGCGCGCCGCCAACCAGCCCCAAGACCCCCAGCCAGCGGCGCTGGAGCTGACGATCCATGGCTTTGTCTATCCCGCCGCCCGCCGCCGCATCGCCGACGATCCTCGCCTGGCGAGCCTGATCCAGATTCAGCCCCTCGTGTCCTACGCCACCTCCCATGCGTTGGCGGCGGCGGCGGATGTGCAACTCGTCGTCATCGGCCCACGCCATCTCGACAACGTGCCCTCCAAATTTTTCGAGTATCTGGGCCACCACAAACCGCTGCTCGTCCTCGGCCCGCCGCAAAACCCTCTGCGGGAGCTCGTCGACAGGCTCAAGATCGGCCTGTATGTCGACGGGCGCAGCGCGGAGGCGATCTACGCGGCACTGGACACCCTCCGCCGCGACCATGACGGCTTTGTGCAGGCCTACAGCACCCGGGCCACCGCCATCGAGGCGTTCAGTGCCCCGACCGTGGCCCGGCGCTTTTGCCAGCTTCTCGATCAGGCCCTGGCTTGATCGATGATCGGCTCTCTCCGATCTTGGCCCTCGATCTCGCCAGCAAACACGCGGCTGGCTGTGATGTCCGCAGCTTCGATCGTCATCAAATCGTTCTTGGACAACAGCCCGGCCTGCTGATTGAACAAGCGATTCGCCTGGCGCATGCGGGCCCGATCAATGGCGTTGCGAATCGAGCGGGCATTGGCGAAATAGGGCAGCTGCCGACGCCGTTGGATGTAAGCGGAAAACGCTGCCGTGGCCTCATCACTGAAACGATAGTTTTCGCTGGCCAGAATCAGCTTGGCAATGGACAACAATTCCGCATCCGTGTAGTCCGGAAAATCAATATGATTAGCCACCCGTGAGGAAAGGCCCGGATTGGATTGATAGAACACATCCATGCGCTCCTTATAGCCAGCGAAGATCACGACCACATCATGGCGACTGTTTTCCATCACCTGAAGCAAGATTTCAATCGCTTCTGATCCATAATCACGCTCATTATCAGGTCGGTAAAGATAGTAGGCCTCATCAATGAACAACACGCCGCCCATGGCCTTGCGGAGCATTTCCTTTGTTTTCGGCGCCGTATGGCCAATGTATTGACCGACAAGGTCATCGCGCGTAGCCGTCACCACATGGCCTTTGCGCACATAACCCAGCGTGTGCAGAATCATGGACATGCGCTCGGCCACGGTGGTCTTGCCAGTGCCGGGCCGGCCCGTGAAGGACATGTGCAGACTGGGTGGCGTCGTCTGCAGGTCCATCTGCTCACGAGCCCGATTCACCACCAACAGGGCGGCGATTTCACGAATGCGGGCCTTCACCGGCCGCAGGCCGATCAGCTCTTCATCCAGTTGCTGGAGCAATTGCTGGATGCCCAGCGTGTCATAGGCGCTTTGAAGGTCGATGCGCGTTTCCGCCGTCTCCAGCGGCTCAGAGGAGGTCATCGATCGCCGCCGCGAAGGACTCCTCCCGTGGACCGATCGCCTCGCCTTCCGCCTCCGCGGTCAGGGTGAGATTGACGTAGGTGCGCCCGAAGCTGATGTCCGGGAAACGGCCCTCGCGCTCCGAGAGCGTGTTCAAGCGCTCCAGGAACAGACGGGTGCTGTCGTAGTCCGCAAACTCAAGGCGTCGCTCCAGGCGATCAGGACGCGACCGGTGGGTCCAGGATTGTTCCATGACCCAAGGTTACGCCTGCCCGGCCAGGGCCTCCGCGAAGGGCTCTGTGGCGTCTTCCATGACATCCAGGCAATCGGTTCGCGCCTTGCCCAGCCGGGCCGCCCAGGCCGCCGCATGGGCCTCATTCGCCGCCCGCTCCGCCGGCGCCCCCGTGGCGAGGGCATGGGGAAAGGTGCCGCGAATGGCGGCGTTGGTGACGCAAAACATCGCTTTCTGAAAACTCATGCAGATCTTCACGCGCACATCGCCCTCCCCCCGCCCCTGGCTCCGATACCAGGCGTGCAAGCGCTCGGGCAGGTGGCGATACATGTCCTGCATCAACAGGCTGGGGGGGATGCCCGCGCCCATGGTGGGCAGGGGATCGGCGTAGAGCGCGCCATAGGCGAAGTCGCCCTGGTCGTCGGGAATCTGCCGCGCCTGCGCGTTGAACGACACCGTGCCGAGGAAGGGGGTGCCCCGCAAAAACACCGCCTCCACATAGGGAACGGCCACATCCATCAGAAAGGTGAGCCCCGCTTCCGGCGGCAACACCCAGAAGGGACGATCCGCGATCGTCACCCCGTAGGTGATGGGATTGGCGGCGGCGGCCACCAGACCCGCCTGGATGAACACGACCACCTCCTCGATGCTGGTGACGGTGCCCCGCCGCTCCGCCGCGGCCAGGTCGAGGAAGAGATCGCTCATCACCCGCCAGAACTGCCCCAGGGCATGGGTGGTGGCCGCCGTGCGAATCAGCTCGGGAAGAAACTCGGAGAACAACGGATGGAGGAGGGCCAGCAGGGGATCCCGGCGGGTTTTGTGGCCGATGATCTCCCGGCAGCTCGCCTGGAACGACGCGCTGTCGAGATAGGCGTCCAAACCGCCGGTGCCGTGCCAGAGCATGGCCCGCATGCAATATTCGGCATATTCAAAATTGATCCTGTCGTGGATCAGATGGCGCCAGATCTTGGCCGGGCTGTGATCGCCATCGAGATATTTGAAAATCGGCAGCGGATTCAGGAACTGCGTTTCCGCCTGATAAATCAGGTTGCGGCTGTAGGCATCAAGCACGACGCCATAGCTCTCCAACACATCCACCACCTGCACGAGATGGTTGGCGGATTCGGCCAGGAGCGTTTCGCCGGCCAGCAGCCGCCGCTGGAGTTCACTGGCCTCAGGGAGGCCCCCACTGCGGGTGAGCAACTCGGAAATGACCGGCATCAGCCCACCCCCCCGGCGAGGAGAGCCTGCAGGAGCGATGCGCCGCGGGCCATCGCCGTTGTCGTGCTCTCGGACAGATGCCCCAGCAGGGCGGGCACGAGCCCGAGGCCCACCACCGCCAGGGCCAATCCGGTGGCGGGAATGGTCTCCCGCGGCGCCACCGGCTCCAGGCGAACATCCAGGCGGCTGTGGCGCAGGGGATCGTTGACGGGGGTGATCGCCAGCCGTCCGAAGAACACCCGGTTGACAAGCAGCAGGAAGTAGACCGCCGTCAGGCCGGACCCCACCATGCAGAGCAGGGTGGCGGCGGGAAAGGTGGCGACAGAGCCGCGAAACACCAGAAATTCCGAGATGAAGCCCGCCATCCCCGGCATGCCCGCGCTGGCCATCACCCCAAGGATCATCAGGGTTCCCGTGAAGGGCAGGCCCTTCTCCGGATTGAGCAGACCGCGCAGAACGTCCAGATCCCGCGTGCCGGTCTTGCGGTAGACGATGCCGACCAGCAGGAAGAGCAGGGCGGAGATGAGGCCATGGCTCACCATCTGGAATTCGGCGCCCAGGAGACTCACCGGGGTGGCGGCGGCGGCGGCCAGAAGGATGGAACCCATGTGCCCCACCGAGCTGTAGGCCACCATGCGTTTCATGTCCCGCTGCACAATGGCCGCCAGGGAACCGTAGAGCACGGAAATCGCCGCCCAGATCGCCAGCCAGGGCGCCATCACAGCCCAGGCCTCCGGGAAGAGGCCAAGGCCAAAGCGGAGCAGGCCATAGGTGCCGAGCTTCAGCAACACCCCCGCCAGCAGGACGGAGACCGGTGTGGAGGCCTGGGTGTGGGCATCCGGCAACCAGGAATGAAAGGGCACCAGCGGAATCTTGATGCCGAAACCCACCAGGAGCATGGCCAGGAGCACGAGCTGACTGCCGAGAGCCAGCTGCTCCCCGTCCACCGGCAGGAAGCTGAAGTCAACGCTGCCGCGCAACACGGCCAGCGCCAGAAACGCCGCCAGGATCAAGATGCCCGACACGGCGGTGAAGATCAGAAATTTGGTGGCGGCAAACGCCTTGCCCGCGCCGCCCCAGACGGAGATCAACAGCCAGAGCGGAATGAGTTCAAGCTCATAGAACAGAAGGAACAGCAGCAGGTTCTGGGCCAGAAAGGCGCCGTTCACCGCCGCGCTGATCAACAACACCAGGGCGAAGTAGATGCGCGGGCGCTGGCTGATGTCTCGGGTGCAGATCACCGCCACCAGGCTGAGGGCGCCGTTGATCAGCACCAGAGGAAGCGACAAGCCGTCCACCCCGAGGCTGTAGGTGAGGCCAAGGCCCGGAATCCAGGGGAGCGATTCGCTCAATTGCATCCCCCCCCGCGACGGGTCAAAGGCGAGGAGCACCACGACGCTCCAGACCACCTGCAGGCTGAGCACCACCAACGCCACCTGGCGCATGAGGCCGGGAGCGGGCTTGCCTGGCCAAAGCAACAGGAGCAAAAAGCCCACCAGGGGCAGCAGCAACAACAGGCTCAACATGGGCTCACCTCAACGTTGAAGCCAGGCCAAGCTGGCAAACAAAATCACGATCGCCGCCACCACCGTGAGCACATAGCTCTGCAGCTGGCCGCTGACGCCGAGCTTGAGCTCTTCGGCGGTGGCCAGGGAGGCCAGCCCGACGCGCTCGGCCAGGCGGTTGACCACCTGACGATCGACGCCATCGGTGAAGCGGGCCAGGCCGGCCACAAAGGCGACGATGGTGTTGCGGTAGAGGCGATCGGTGTAGAAGTCCGCCGCCAGCAGATCCTGAATCCCCCGCAGGAGGCGGTTGGCCGAGCGGGAGGAGGCGCCCGCCACGGGCACCAGCCATTCCGCCGCCAGCCCCACCACGCCGCTCACGAGCACAAGGATCGCGGCGACGCCGCCGACGGGGGCGAGATCAAGGGCGGGCTCCAGACGGCGGATCACGGCGGGCAGCAACGCCACCAACACCCCCAGACTGACCATCGGCAGGGCCATCAGCCACAACACCTCCGGCGTGCGCTTGGTCTTCGGGTGCGGTTGATCGAGAAACACCTGGCGATACACCCGCACCAGGTTGAACACCGTGAGGGCATTGGTGAGGAGCACCACCACCGCGAAGCCGGGCGAGAGGGGCAGCAAGGCCTCCACCATCCTGGACAGGCACCAGAAGCCGGCCAGGGGCACCACGCCGGTGAGGGCGGCGCCCCCGAGGAGATAGGCGCTGGTGGTGGCGGGCATGCGCCGAGCGAGTCCCCCCAGCTGGGTGATGTCCTGGCAATTGGTGGTGGCGATCACGGAGCCGACGCTCATGAAGAGCAGGGCTTTCGCCAAGCCATGGGCGAGGAGGAGGAGGAGGGCGATGGCCGGCTGGCGCAGGGCGATGGCGATGAACACCAATCCCAGATAGGAGGTGGTGCCATAGGAGAAGGCCCGCTTCAGGTCCACCTGGGCGATGGCCACCAGGGCCCCGGCCAGGGCGCTGATCGTGCCCACCGCGAGCAAGACGTTCACCGCCAGGGGCGAAAGACTCAACAGGGGCATCACCTTGACGAGCACCAGGGCGCCGCAGGTGACGACGGCTGAGTTGCGCAGAATCGAGGCCGGGTTGGGCCCCTCCATGGCCTCATCGAGCCAGAGATGCATGGGGAATTGGGCGCATTTGCCCATGGGGCCGGCGATCAGTCCGAGGCCGATGAGCGTGCCGGCCCATGGCGTGAGCGTCCCGTCCGTCAAGGCGGTGGAGGACCACTGAGCGAGAGCGTCGAAGGAGAGGGACGGCGCCCAGGCGGCCAGGGCCACCAGGCTCATCAACAGGAGCACATCCCCCACACGCTTGGTGAGGAAGGCGTCACGGGCGGCGGTGACCACCAGGGGTTGGGCGTACCAGAAGCCCACCAACAGATAGGTGGAGAGGGTGAGCATCTCCAGGAGGAAATAGGAAATGAAGAGATTGCTGCTCAACACCACCCCCGCCATCGCCCCCTCAAAGAAGCCGCCCAAGGCATAAAAACGCGCCAACGACCACTCCTTATCGAGATACCCCAAGGCGAACACCTGACCGGTCAGGCTCATGAAGGTCACCAGCTCCAGGGCGGCGAGGTTGGTGAGGGAGAGATCAAAGCCGATGCGCAGATCCAGATCGGCCGCATGAAACCAGGGCCACTCCAATTGCTGGGGACCGAGGGCCAACACCTCCTGGATGATCAGGCTGCCGTGCAGCACCGCCACCAGGGTGACGAGGAGATTGAGATAGGCGGCCGGGCGAGGGCCGTTGCGCTTGAACCAGCCCGCGGCCCAGGGAAGGGAGAGGAGAACGCCGCTGAAGCCGTAGAGGGGGATCAACCAGGCCAGCTGGATGGGCAGCGGCAGGTCTGGAGCCAAGGGAGCACTGGTCATGGGGAGCCGGTTGGGGACAGCGCTTGGCGGGGATCAGACCCATCAGCGGCGGGGTACCAGAACGGGAGCGGCGCGATCAAACGGCGACTCCCACAGGGAAGCGAGCCGTTTGGGGGCGCAAGCTCTCCAACCAGGCGGCCATCTCCTCGCCATGCCGTTGCTCCTCTTGCCAGAGGGCATGGAAGAAGGCGCCATTCTCCGCATCGCCGATCCGGTGGCAGAGCTCCAGGGCGTTGGCGTAGTGGCTGATGAGTTGGTGTTCGAGCTCGGCGTTGAGGCGCAACAGCCCCTCCAGGTCGGCGGCATGGGTGGCGGGGCGCAATTGGGAGGCGCCGGGGGAAAAGCCTAGCTGGACCATGCGCTTCACCAGCCGTTCCGCGTGCTGCATCTCCTCCACGGTCTCCCGACGGAAGCGATCGGCCGACGGGCTGTCCCCCCAGCTCTGCACAAGCACCGCCTGGGTGAGGTACTGCTGCACAGCGGTGAGTTCCAGGCTGAGGGCGCGGCCAAGGTCCGCCAGCACCCGGGGATGAACGGGAACCATGGAGGTCAAAGGCGTCGGGTGGCGCCGCTGGCCGCCAGGGCCGGCTCCACCTCCCCATGGGGTCGGGCGATGATGTGCGCCGCCACAAGGCCGTCACCCACCCGCTCGCAGGCATCCGCGCCCGCGCGCACAGCGGCGTTCACAGCGCCGGTTTCTCCGCGCACCATCACGGTGACGTAGCCGCCGCCCACGAATTCCCGAGCCACCAGCGTGACGTCCGCGGCCTTGGTCATGGCGTCCGCAGCCTCGATGGCCGGCACCAGGCCGCGGGTTTCGATCATCCCCAGGGCGATGCCGCGAACGCCGGGCTCCTCGCGCGGCCCGGTGCGACGGCTCGGCAGGGGCCGCGCGGGGGGCAGGCCAGCGGCGGCCCCGCCACCGCCGGAGCCGGACGCGGGGGACGACGACGCAGAGGACGGGGACGGGGACGACGGACCACCGGCGCCGGATTCGCCGCCCGCAGGGGAGGTGGCCTCAGCGGACTCGGCGGAAGCCGGGTGGTCAGCGGGGGTGTCCGCCGGGGTGGCGGTGCCGCCGGGAGCGGTGGCGGCCGCCGCGTCGGGCGGGGCGGCCATCGCGAGGGGAGCGACGACGGTCGGCGGCTCAGGGGGTGTGGCGGCGGGTGGCGTCTCCGCGGGGGGAAGCACCACCAAGGCGGTGTCCTCCACCGCGGGCGCGACCACGGGACTGGCCTTCACGGTGGTGGCCCTCACGGTGGTGGCCCGACGGCTGGCCGCCCCGCGGGCGGTCGGCTGCGACCCCGATCCCTTGCGTGCTGAGGGGCGGCTGGAGCGGGAGGAGGAGGGGGCCATGGCGCGGGGCGTCCTGG
>Ga0194130_10005571_pt1 | contig 15097 bp, 11 predicted proteins | sample TA2KigsurfametaG_FD_160084 | JGI IMG/M metagenome (GOLD analysis project Ga0194130, IMG submission 160084) | Freshwater microbial communities from Lake Tanganyika, Tanzania - TA2015050 Kigoma 12 surface | ecosystem: Environmental > Aquatic > Freshwater > Lake | place: Tanzania: Lake Tanganyika... | reverse complement strand
TTAAAAAAGGCAGGAATGAAACAGCAGGATTTGGATCTGATCGAGTTAAATGAGGCTTTTGCTTCACAATCACTGGCAATTATTCGTACCCTTGATTTGGATCAGGAAAAATTGAATGTTAACGGAGGTGCGATTGCATTGGGGCATCCGCTTGGTTGTACGGGTTCAAAATTGTCTGTTCAGCTTTTTTATGAACTGAAAAGAAGACAAAAGAAATTTGGAATGGTAACGATGTGCGTCGGAACCGGGCAAGGAGCGGCAGGGATATTTGAGATGTTGTGAATTTCAACCATGAACTAAGGGTCGGGAACCAGGGATCAAGCGCCAGCGAGCGAAAACCAAAATGAACAGATCTTGATTCTTCGTTCCTTTATGACTAATCAAAAAAATTGTCTTGGCTTTAAAAATAGAATAGTATGGAAACAGTAAAAACCAAATCAATCAAAGGCGGCGAATTTATAATTCGTGAAACGGCATGTGGAGATATCTTTATCCCTGAAGAGTTTGATGAAGAACAGTTGATGATCAAAAAAACCTGTGAAGATTTTTTGGAAGCAGAAGTTTTTCCTAATCTGGACAGAATTGATAATCAGGAAGAAGGCTTAATGGTCAGTTTGATGGACAAGGCAGGTGAGTTAGGCTTGCTTGCGGTTTCTATTCCCGAAGAGTACGGAGGTTTTGGAAAAAACTTTAATACCTCCATGTTAGTGGCTGATTCGGTAGGGGCCGGATGTTCTTTTGCCGTAGCTCTTTCTGCTCATACAGGAATTGGTACCTTACCTATTCTTTACTATGGAAGCAAGGAGCAGAAAGATAAATACATCCCCAAGTTGGCCACAGGTGAGTGGAAAGCCTCTTATTGTTTAACTGAACCAAATTCAGGATCGGATGCTAACTCCGGGAGGACAAAAGCTGTCCTGAATGAGGAGGGTACCCACTACCTCATCACCGGTCAGAAAATGTGGATCACCAATGGTGGTTTTGCCGATATATTTATTGTTTTCGCAAAAATAGGAGAGGATAAAAATTTATCTGCTTTTATTGTGGAAAAGGAATTTGGTGGTATTAGCATGAATCCTGAAGAACATAAACTTGGTATAAAAGGATCCTCAACCCGTCAGGTTTTTTTTACAGACTGTCCTGTGCCGGTGTCAAATCTTCTGTCGGATCGTGAGAATGGTTTTAAAATAGCAGTAAATATTCTCAATATTGGCCGAATAAAACTTGGTGTTGCTGCTATTGGTTCTTCGCGGAAGGTTCTGAATCATGCGATTAATTATTCCAATGAGCGTGTTCAGTTTGGATTGCCGATTTCTAAATTCGGAGCAATTCGGTATAAAATTGCAGAAATGGCCACCCGTAATTTTACGCTGGAGAGTGCATGTTATCGAGCCGGACAAAATATTGATGATGCCTATGATGCCTTAGTGGCAGAAGGCATGGAGCCTGCTCAGGCAAAACTAAAATCTACGGAACAATTTGCCGTGGAATGTGCAATCATTAAAGTTTGGGGATCAGAAGTTCTGGATTATATCGTTGATGAAGGTCTTCAAATTTATGGAGGTATGGGCTATTCTGCAGAAGCACCTATGGAGCGCGCCTATCGCGATAGTCGTATCAACAGGATATTTGAGGGCACCAATGAAATAAACAGAATACTGATATTGGACATGCTCTTGAAACGTGCCTTGAAAGGTGAGTTAGATTTGATGACCCCCGCTCAAGCCGTGGCTGCTGAATTAATGTCCATACCTGATTTTGGAGAAGAAGAGAATTCACTTTTTGCCCTAGAAAAACGGATTTTGGCCAATTTGAAAAAAGCTGGATTGATGATTGCCGGCGCCGCTGTTCAGAAATTGATGATGACCCTGTCAAAAGAGCAGGAAATTCTGATGAATATTGCCGACATCATCGGCTATGTCTACCTTGCCGAGTCAACCATACTGCGGGTTGAAAAACTTGTAAAATTAAGAGGTGAAGCCGCCTGTACCGGGCAATTGGATATGATGCGTGTCTATCTTTATCATACGGTAGATAAGGTATTCATTGCCGGAAAAGAAGCACTTTATTCTTTTGCCGAGGGGGACGAACTACGGATGATGCTGGTTGGTCTGAGGCGATTTACCAAATCAGAGCCATTTAACATCAAAGAAGCACGGCAACGTGTTGCAAAACAACTGATTGAAGCCAACAAATATTGTTATTGATTGGTTGTAAAGATGCATTCATCAGACCGGTTTTAATCGGTCTGATGTTATTTTATTTCCAAGTAGCGTTTAAACTAGTTCTTAGCAATGCCCGGAATTTAAATAATATGACAATACATAAACCAATTCAGTGATTTTTGGCAAACTCTTTGTTCAATAAAATCGTAAATACATATGTAGAGCGAGCTTATAAATTCAATCGTTATGAAACTTAATCAATTAATTATCGGCGCAAGTGTTGAGATGTCCGGACTGGCTGACAAATTGAAGGCCCTTAAGGAGAAGCTTGAGGACTTTCTTCCTGAATTTAAGCCTCAGGGGTCAAACAAAAAGCAGTTAATCTTTGTACCATTGCCTCTTTCTCAACAGGGGAATGCGAAGAAAAATCCAAAGTAAAACCATTTGATATATACCAATTTACGATGAAAACTGCCATAGAAATTCAAAATGCATATGTAGATTATGTGTTAACGAAAGGGCTTAAACCCACATCTGTTTATGTGTTTGCCAAAGAGAATGATTTAACTGAAGAGGAATTCTATAATTTCTATGCTTCATTTGATGGAATTGAAGAATCCATATGGATAGAACTTTTCAATAGGGCACTCACAGAAGTTCAAAATCAGGAGGTTTGGGATCAATATTCTTCCCGTGAGAAGACGCTCGCTTTTTTCTTTGCATTTATTGAGCTCCTAAAAACTAAAAGAAGTTTTGTGCTCCACAGCTTGAAGCATTCAAAACAAATGATTGGCGCTCCATCCGTTTTAAAGGGTGTTAAACTTTTATTCGACGGATTTACCTCGACCCTGATCGATCAGGGTGTAGAGTCGGGAGAATTGGCAAATCGACGTTTTTTAACTTCAAGATATAAGGATGCACTCTGGGTTCAGTTTGGTGTTATATTGAACTTCTGGACCAAGGATAACAGTTCGGGTTTTGAAAAGACAGATGAAGCCATAGAAAAAGGAATCAATGTCACCTTTGATTTATTCGGTAAATCACCTCTGGATAGCCTGTTCGATTATGGGAAATTTATGATGAACAATGGCGGTATGAACCCCAATGTTAAATTTTAAAGAAGCATTTAGAAAATCAATCAGTTTTACTAAATGAAAGAACAGGATAGTATTCCAACCTCAAAAACAGAACGTTCAGCTAAGTTTGTCAAAACAGGCTTTAAAGTCAGCGGGAATTATATTAAACACTACTCCAAGAAATTATTTAATCCCTCGCTAAATCGAGATGAATTGAATCTCGAAAATGCGGCAGATATCTATGAGTCTTTAAGTGAGTTAAAGGGTAGCGCCCTTAAAGTCGCTCAGATGCTCAGCATGGATAAAAACATCTTGCCAAAGGCCTATGTTGATCAGTTTTCATTATCTCAATACAATGCACCTCCTTTATCAGGGCCATTGATTATCAGGACTTTTAGTAAATATTTTGGTAAATCGCCCGCTGAAATTTATGATGAATTTAACATCAGGTCTACTAATGCAGCCTCCATCGGACAGGTTCATCAGGCAAGTTTAAATGGTAAGAAGCTGGCTGTTAAAATTCAATATCCAGGGGTTGGCGACAGTATTTCTTCTGATCTCAAAATGGTCAAACCATTTGCATTTCGTTTACTGGGTATGAGTCAGAAAGAACTGGAAGTTTACATGAGTGAAGTTGAGGAACGCCTTTTGGAAGAAACTGACTATGAACTCGAAATCACCAGGTCTATGGAGTTTTCTGAGGCCTGTAAAAACATTGAAAATCTTGTTTTCCCTATCTATTATCCTAAGCTTTCTTCCAAGCGGATCATCACCATGGATTGGCTTGAAGGTCAGCATATGAAGGAATTTATGAAAACAAATCCATCGCAGGAACTCCGAAATAAAATAGGGCAGGCTTTATGGGATTTTTATAACTTTCAGCAACATGAACTGAGAGCCGTACATGCCGACCCGCATCCGGGAAACTTTCTCATAACACCTGAAGGAAAATTGGGAATTATTGATTTTGGTTGTATCAAAGAAATGCCAGATGATTTCTATTATCCCTTCTTTTCATTGACATCAACGGATATGTTGAAAGATAAATCAAGGACTATCAAAGCCTTCAAATCATTAGAAATGATTAAGGAAAGTGATGATGCTTCTCAGGTCGAATTCTATTATCGGGTTTACAAAGAGATGATTGAATTGTTCGCCAAACCGTACATGACCAATACTTTTGACTTTAGCCAGTCCGATTTTTTTGAAAAATTATATTTATACGGTGAGAAGGTCGCTAAAATGCCGGAGTTTAAACAAGCCCGTGGAGTCAAACATTTTATTTATGTAAATAGAACCAACTTTGGATTGTATAACATGCTTCATGATCTAGGGGCGGTAGTAAAAACAGATACCTGGTATCCACATGTGGAGATAGCAGTTTAGTAATTGGGGTATCAATTTTCGGTTAATGGTCTTCATAAATGTCGATCTGGGGCTTTTCACTTAATTTTTTTGTTAAAAATTGTTAATCCTTACTTTTTAACTTTTAAAAGGATAAATTTGTGGGAATATGAAAACTCATCTATTACTCTTCACCATGATCTTGATGCTTGGGTTCAGCTCATGTCTCAAGGATGATTATGTTGATCCGGCGATTCAAAGTCAAAAGGACGATGCTACAATCGTTAAATTTTTATCTGATAACAAAATCTCAGCCATAAAACATACCAGTGGATTATATTACCAAATTATTCAATCAGGTTCAGGTAATATTACCTACAGCCCCAATACTACGGTAACCGCAAATTACACAGGTAGATTATTGACAGGCCAGGTTTTTGATAAATCGAACGCTCAACCGCTATCTTTTAAACTTGGTCAGGTTATTGTAGGCTGGCAAATCGGAGTCCCTATCATTCAAAAGGGAGGGAAAATCAGGTTATTTATCCCTTCGGGTTATGGGTATGGACCGCAGGGTTCTGGGCCAATTCCACCAAATTCTGTACTCGATTTTGATATCGAATTAGTAGATGTTCAAAATTAACCGCACGAGATGAATCATTTTTTTAAATATACTCTTCCTTCAATTTTCTTTTTTGCTGCTCTAGCTTCTTGTGTTAAAGAGTACGAAACCATAGATGTAATTGATGATCGTAATGTTAAGGATTACATCAAACAGAATAATTTTTCTGTTCAGGAGTATAATGGTTCGGGAGTTTATTATCAGGTGGTGAGCCCGGGCGATGGTCCGGAAGTGCAATATTCAGAACTTACTCCTGCATTGATTACCATGCGTTCAATAGATGGTAAGTATGTCGCTGCAGATACTTTTAGTACCGTTACTAGGTATTATAATTACCTCGGCTATTTCAATCCTGAACCCGTACGTGTAGGTATTAAGGAGGTTTTGAAAAAATCAAATGGAACGATTAGAATGGTTATTCCATCCCGGTTGGCCTTTGGGAGGAATGGCACAGCCCAAATACCGGGTAATGCCTCCTTGGATATTGTAGTTAAGGTATTGGATAAGACCAAAATTCCGCAGTATGATGATTATACAATCAAAAAATATTTAGAAAAAAATGCCATGACAGGTTTCATCAAAACAACCAATGGCATTTACTATAAAATCGGGCAAGAGGGAACCGGAAGTCCAATAAGCATTGACTCTACTGTCGTAGCCAATTATACCGGTAAACTACTGAACGGAACTGTTTTTGACCGGGCCGCACCTGGAAGTGAGGCTACTTTTGGACTGGGAGCGGTAATCAAAGGATGGCAACAGGCCATACCCCTTATCAAACAGGGTGGAAATATTCGTATGATTATTCCTTCCGGACTTGCCTACGGAATGGAAGGCAGGTCTCCATCTATCCCGCCCTTTTCTTGCCTAGACTTTGAAGTCGCCGTCACTGATGTTAAGTGAGGCTTGAATTCCAAGACATAGTACCGGTTATTTTGAGGGTTCTACTCTGAAAGGATTTACAAGAGGTAGGTTTTTGTTTGATTTCGGATTCTATCCGGGATGACAGTCCTTTTCTGGGCTTGTCCCAGGCTAGCTGCTGATATAACTTTGCAACTGCTCAATCGTTTGCTTTTGATCCTCAATAACAAATTTGACCAAATCTCCAATAGAGACCATGCCTGCAACCCGGCCATTGTCAATCACCGGCAAATGCCGAATATGCTTTTTGGTCATGATCTGCATGCAATGATCGATGCTTGATTCGAAATTTACGACCTCCAATTTGGCAGTCATTACCTCATGAATTTTTGTTTCTTTAGAGAATTTACCCTTTAAAATGATTTTCCTGGCGTAATCTCGCTCCGTAAAAATCCCTTTTAATTCAGGACCTTCCATAACAAGTAAGGCGCTGATATTTTCATCCATCATAACTTGAAGGGCCTCCAATACAGAAGATTCTGTGCTGACGGAGAAAATTAAAGTTGATTTATTCTTAAAAATATTCCTTACGGTCTTCATCGTTTTATCTATTGTTTTTTAATGGTGATGAAGCTATCATGATTTTATAATTATTCCCTACGGGTTATGGCTAAATCAGGATGGTTTCATGGTTTGAGAATTTACTAATTCAATATAATAAATTTTTTGCGGAATAAAATCCTTTATCTAATTAAAAACTTACACGAAAATGATCAATTAAGTCAATTCAATGCACGTAATTTGTCTAACTATTTTTAGTAAGCAAAAAACAAATTGACGGAGTTCCGGGCGACCCACAATAGATATGAGCGGTAAAACCATTTTGGTTTGGTTTAGAAAAGATTTGCGAATTCATGATAATGAGATTTTGGCAGAGGCTGTCCGTAAAGGCAAGAACATAGTTCCTGTTTATTGTTTTGACATACGACAATTCCAACATACCCCATTCAAAACCAAGAAAACGGGTCTTATCAGGGCACAGTTTTTATTAGAAAGTGTAGCAGATCTTCAAAACTCCTTCAGGAAAGCAGGTGGTGAACTCATCATCAAGATTGGCAAACCCGAAGTCATCTTGCCAGAACTGGTGTCAAAATACCAAGTTAATGAAGTTTATCATCACCGGGAAGTAGCCTCAGAAGAAACACGGGTTTCGGCTGATGTTGAAACAGCCTTATGGAAGTTAAAAATCAATCTCAGGCATTTTATTGGCCATACTTTATATCATAAGGAGGATCTGCCTTTTCCAATCAATAGCATTCCGGATGTTTTTACAAATTTTCGTAAAAAAGTTGAACGGGATGCTTCGGTGAGAGCTTGTCATGAAACTCCGGAAGTGATGAATTTTCCGGATAATTTAGAAAGCAGTCCCCTTCCGGAATTATCTGAATTAGGTTTCAATGAAAATGTACCGGAAGATTTCAGGTCGGTAATGAAATTTAAGGGTGGAGAAACTGAAGCATTGAAGCGCATGCAGGATTATTTTTGGGGAACACATGCGGTTAAATGTTATAAGCAAACTCGTAACGGACTGATTGGGCCCGATTATTCTTCCAAGTTCTCCGCCTGGATTACTTTGGGCTGTCTTTCTCCAAGGGAGATTTTCTGGGAGATACAAAAGTATGATCAGATTCATGGGTCAAGCGACTCTACTTACAGTTTGTTTCTCGAGCTTTTATGGCGAGATTATTTTCGTTTTATGTTCAAAAAATATGGAAATAAATTTTTTCAGAAAACCGGGTTTAAAGGAGTTGCACCTGAAGAAAATGAAAATCAGCATGAGCTTTTTGAGCGATGGAAAAATGCAGAAACCGGCATACCATTCATTGATGCGAACATGCGTGAACTGAATTCTACCGGATTTATGAGCAATCGGGGGCGCCAAAACGCAGCAAGTTTTTTGGTTAAAGATTTGAAGGTGAATTGGTTGTGGGGAGCTTCTTATTTCGAAGAGAAACTTATAGACTACTGTCCTGCCAATAATTGGGGAAACTGGGCTTACATCGCAGGGGTTGGCAATGATCCAAGAGAATACCGTTATTTTAACGTACTCAAACAAGCCATGGATTACGATCCGGATGGGGAGTATGTAAGGATTTGGATTCCTGAACTTTCAAAAGTGCAAGGTTCCCTAGTTCATCAACCTTGGAAACTCTCATCAGCTGAACAATCTGAATATCAACTGATAAACTATCTGAATGCACCTCAATATGCACCTGAATTTGTGGTTGAAAAGCTAAAGGATAAAAAAAATCTTGTTTAATGGCTTTTAAAGCATATTTAGCGAGTTTTCTTAAACATTTTTTCTTAATTTTCCGGCGTGAATGAAATGTACCCGATTGAGCCATCTTAATTTCAATTGTGCGCACTCATTTACGCCATTAATTGCTTAAAATCTTATTTTTGTATCGGAAATTCTTTCTTCTTTAAATGAAAAACTTATCTTATCTCAATAACGCTAATTCTGCCTACATCGACTCTCTTTATCAGCTTTACAAAGAAGATCCTACCTCTGTAGAGTTCGGCTGGCAAAAATTTTTTGAAGGGTTTGATTTTGGTCGTGGTTCAGAAGCAGGGGTCGTGAGTACTGAAACTCCTGATCATTTTTTAAAGGAGATTAAAGTACTAAATCTTATCAATGGGTATAGACAACGGGGACATTTATTTACCAAAACTAATCCTGTTCAGGAGCGAAGATCTTATTTTCCCGGCAAGGAACTTTCGACCTTTGGATTGGAGGATAGTGATCTTGAAACTGTTTTCAATGCAGGGGTTGAGGTGGGTATTGGTCCTGCAAAGTTGAAGGATATTTTGGCTTTAGTGGAGCAAACTTATTGTCAATCAATAGGTGTTGAATACAAATACCTTAGAAATCCGGAAAAACTGAAATGGTTCGAACATAGGATGGAATCTGAGCGTAATACGCCGAATTTCAGCATTGAAACCAAGAAAGGGATTTTGAAAAAATTGAATGAGGCTGTTGTTTTTGAGAATTTTCTTGGAACCAAGTTCCTCGGTCAGAAACGATTTTCACTTGAAGGTGCAGAAACTGTTATTCCGGCATTGGATTTTGTGATTGGTAAGGGTGCAGAGCTTGGCATTGATGAGTTTGTGATTGGAATGGCACATCGGGGGAGATTGAATGTACTGGCTAACATCATGCAGAAAACTTACAAGGATATATTCTCTGAGTTTGAAGGTAAAGGTTTTGACGAGAATATGCCTTATGGTGGTGACGTTAAATATCACATGGGATACTCGACGGATGTTGATACCGGTCTTGGAAAAAGGGTGCATTTGAGTTTATGCCCAAATCCATCCCATCTTGAAACCGTTGATTCTGTCGTGCAGGGAATGGTTCGCTCAAAAATTGATTTCAAATATGAAGGAGATTATAAGCGTATTGCTCCAATTCTTATTCACGGGGATGCTTCGCTTGCCGGACAAGGTATAACCTATGAAGTGATACAGATGGCAAAACTTGATGGTTATAAAACGGGTGGAAGTATTCATTTAGTTATTAATAATCAAGTTGGCTTTACCACCAATTTTATAGACGCAAGGTCCTCAACCTATTGCACAGATTTGGCAAAAGTTACCTTATCGCCTGTGTTTCATGTGAATGGGGATGATGTGGAAGCTATTGTATATGCCATTAACATGGCTGTTGAATATCGTCAGAAATACCACAATGATGTATTTATAGATATTTTATGTTACCGTCGATATGGTCACAATGAAGCTGATGAGCCTAAATTCACTCAGCCATTATTATACAAAGCGATTGAGAAACATCCCAACCCCCGTGAAATTTATAATCAGAAATTATTAGATCAGGGAAGTGTTGATGCCAATTTGGCCAGGGAGATGGAAAAAAGTTTCCGCTCATTGCTTCAGGAGAGGTTAAATGAGGCAAAGGAAGACCAAACTTACTCGGCTGTTCATCAAATTTTCGGGGGCTCATGGACGGGCTTGCAACTGGCAAAACCGGGTGCTTTAGCCATTCCGGTTGATACCGCTGTTCCGGCCAAAAATATGATTTCCATTGCAAAAGAAATTAGTAGTTTGCCCGGGGATAAGAAGTTTTTCAAGAAGATTGAAAAACTTTTTGAAGAGCGCAGAAAAATGGCAGAAACCAAAGTTTTCGATTGGGCAATGGGTGAGCTGATGGCTTATGGAACACTGTTGCAAGAAGGATTCAGAGTACGTGTAAGTGGACAGGATGTCGAGCGGGGTACCTTTTCCCACAGACATGCAGTCATTACGCTTGAGGATTCTAAAGAAGAATACATTCCATTAGCCATGTTAAATCAGGGTACTGCAAAATTTGAAATTTACAATTCACACCTATCTGAATATGGCGTTTTGGGTTTTGAATACGGTTATGCCTTAGCCAATCCGATGGCGCTCACGATCTGGGAAGCTCAGTTTGGTGATTTTATAAATGGTGCTCAGATTGTCATTGATCAATTTATTACCAGTGCCGAAACTAAATGGCAACGATCAAATGGCCTGGTAATGCTTCTTCCTCATGGCTTTGAGGGTCAGGGGCCGGAGCATTCTTCTGCCAGAATTGAGCGCTTCCTTGAAGCCTGTGCAGATGAAAATATCCAGGTGGTTAATTGTACTACTCCTGCTAACTTCTTCCATGTTCTACGGAGGCAATTAAAACGTAATTTCCGTAAACCTTTGGTGGTATTTACTCCAAAAAGCCTGTTGAGAAGTCCGAACTGTGTCAGTAAGCTGGAAGAATTCACAGATGGTCGCTTCAGAGAATTAATCGATGATTATTATGTAAAGCCGTCTGATGTCAGTCGCGTATTATTTTGTAGTGGAAAAGTTTATTATGATTTGCTTGAAAAGCAACAGAGGGATGCTGTTAAAGATACTGCAATTGTTCGTTTGGAGCAACTGTATCCTCTTCCCTTTGATCAAATTGAAGCAGTCAGAAAGAAATACAAATATGCGACTGAGCATGTTTGGGTTCAGGAAGAGCCTGAAAATATGGGGCCATGGCCGTATATTTCAAGAAAATTCCGTAATTCAAACATTAATTTCGATTTGGTATCACGCAAAGAAAGCAGTAGCACTGCTACAGGTTATGCCAAGCAACATATTGCCCAACAATTACTTATTATTGCCTCTGCATTTGAAGCTAAAGAAGCAGGTTCTGAGGTGAAAAAGCGTGTAGAAAAAGCAACAAAAAATTTGTTGATATTGACTAATAGTATTAATAAATAACCATTATGAGTTTAGTGATCAAAGTTCCTCCGGTAGGGGAATCTATTTCTGAAGTTACCTTGTCCCAATGGATTAAGAAGGATGGCGATTATGTCGAAATGGATGAAATCATTGCGGAGTTAGAATCTGATAAGGCTACTTTTGAATTGACCGCAGAAAAAGCAGGAACTTTAAAAACCATGGCCAAAGAGGGTGATACCCTTGAAATTGGAGCGGCAGTATGCAGCATCGAAACAGGTGCTAATCCGCCGGCAGGTAAATCCCCTGCACCGGCTGCCCCTAAAACGGAGGCACAAAGCCCCCTTGCAAAAGTTGAAGATGCCAAAGCAAGCACCTATGCTTCAGGCGCTCCATCCCCTTCGGCAGCAAAAATATTAGCGGAAAAAGGAATAAATCCGGCTGATGTAAGCGGAAGTGGTGTTGGAGGAAGACTCACTAAAGAGGATGCAATGAAGGCAGTACCTTCTAACAAAGCAGAAAACACAGTTTCAAAGCCCTCGGAAGCTACTTCCAAAGGAATAGCTGTTGCAGAATCCAGAGAGGAAAAGCGTGAAAAAATGTCTTCACTGAGGAAAACAGTCGCCAGAAGATTGGTTGCCGTAAAAAATGAAACAGCCATGCTAACAACTTTTAATGAAGTTGATATGCAACCAATTATGGACTTGCGGGCTAAGTATAAGGATAAATTCAAAGAAAAACACGGAGTGGGCCTGGGCTTTATGTCTTTCTTCACCAAAGCTGTTTGTGAAGCATTAAAAGATTTTCCGGCAATAAATGCCCGTATTGAGGGAGAGGAAGTCGTCTATAGTGATTTTGCTGACATTTCCATAGCAGTTTCGGCTCCTAAAGGTTTGGTCGTTCCGGTAATTCGAAATGCAGAGTCAAAAACTCCTGCCGAAATTGAAGCTACCGTAGTAGAATTAGCAGGAAAGGCTAGAGATAATAAATTAACAATCGAAGAGATGACCGGAGGAACATTCACCATCACTAATGGTGGGGTCTTTGGATCTATGCTTTCAACCCCAATCATCAATGCGCCGCAATCAGCAATTTTAGGTATGCACAATATTGTTGAAAGACCGGTAGCATTGAATGGTCAGGTCGTCATCAGGCCGATCATGTATGTTGCATTATCTTATGATCACAGGATCATCGACGGGCGCGAGTCGGTGGGATTCCTGGTCAGAGTAAAACAGTTGTTAGAAGACCCGGCAAGGCTATTGCTGGGAGTTTAGGGTAAAAGACAAAAAAAGGGTTGCTTTATCTTATGGTAGCAACCCTTTTTATATGAGTTTAATACAGCAGGGAATAGATCCTTCTTGGGCTTAAAAGTTTTTTGAGATCCTTCCTGAGCCACTTTTGGTACTGTTTACATTAGCATTGCCACCATACCTGATATCTCCTGAACCGCTCATCACCGCGTCTAATTCCTTTTCAGAAATAATTGAAATATTTCCTGACCCGCTAACTTTAGCACTAGTATTTGAAGTTTTCAAATTTCTCCCATCAAAATCACCTAATTCTGCGACGGTGATTTTTGCATTTTTTGCAGCTCCTTGAGTAGTTATTTGACCTGAACCACTGATCACTGCATTATAATTTTCTACATCTATATTCACTATTATGCTTCCTGAACCACTGAGGGTATTATTCAGATTTTCTGCTTTCAGTTTGCCCTTCACCTCCAAATTACCTGATCCACTAAGCACTAAGCCATTAAGGCTTTTGGCTTCAATGTATATATTCACCTTTTCGGTATTATTCCAGCTAAGGTTATTGAGTTGTTTTTTGTTTCGGATTTTTAAAACTCCATTTTCCACTTTTGCTTCAATTTCATTGATCGCATCGGAATCCCCCTCTAACCGTAAACTTTCTGAGTTACCCATTTTAATGTACACCCGGTGTCTTCCTGAAACACTTACTGCGGAGAATCCTGATACCTGACGTTCATCAACTGTCCTGAGTAATTTACGATTTACAAGTTCAGTTGTTGTATTGGATTGTACTTGAACTGATCCCAGGCCAATGAATAAGCCTAAGGCCAGAATTTTTGAGAATTGCTTCATCTTTGATAGTATTTTTAAGGTTTCACCGGAAATTGATCCGATCTTTTACGTTTAATTTATATTGATTAGACGCATCCCGATAATTAAAGTTGCATGGATTTAAATTATTTTATTCCGAAGAGCTGATTCCCGGTTCAACTTGTTTAAGCTTAAAATAGAAATTTAAAGTATCAGGGTTAAATTCAGAACTCATTTTAATCTTCTTCCACTCATTTGTGGGTTTAATCCATACCCAATTATTGCCTCTCTTAATCCGGATTGGCATATCAAAATCGGATACGTCTGACAGCCAACGATAGGAAACCTGACTTCCTACCTTTTGGTACTCAAGAATCGGAATTTGTGCATACCGTAAATATTGATCATACATTTTACTCAGATCCATTCTGGTCATCTTGTTGATATAATTTACAATATCCTCTGTATTGGTAGTTTTAAGGCCAAATTCCAGATTTATACCCCTCAATAGTTCGCGCCATTTTTTGTCATCATTCAGGAGTACCCGCGTCATATGGATCAAGTTTGCACCTTTATAATACATGTCGCCTGATCCTTCCTGATTAACATGATAAACTCCAATAATTGGTTTATTGTTCATAATATTTGATCTGATTCCTGAAATGTACTTTGATCCTGCGGCTTTACCATCTTTGCTCTCTACATATAAAGCTTCCGAATACATGGTAAAAGCTTCATGAATCCACATATCAGCAACATCCTTTGCAGTAATGTTATTTCCAAACCATTCATGTCCGGTTTCATGAATGATGATATAATCCCATTTCAGTCCAAGTCCGGTTCCTGAAAGATCCTTTCCCCGGTAACCATTCTGATATTTATTCCCATAAGCCACAGCAGATTGATGTTCCATCCCTAAATAAGGGGTTTCAATTAATTTATATCCATCCCGGTAAAAGGGGTAGGGGCCAAACCAATGCTCAAAGACGGAAAACATGGGCTTAACATTGTCTTCAAATTGCTTTTTGGCTTTATCCAGATTTTCCCTCAGAACATAATAATCCAAGGTTAAAATTCCGTTTTCTCCCTGATAGTGATCTTCAAAGTGGACATAATCGGCAACATTTAGGGTTACATTATAATTGTTGATGGGATACGATACAAACCAATTGTATTGGGTATAACCATTCTCCAAATCTTTGACAGATCGTAATCTTCCATTACTTACATTCATTAGTCCTTTGGGCACTGAAATGCTGATCAGCATACTATCCACTTCATCCGACTGATGGTCCTTATTGGGCCACCAAGAACTTGCTCCAAATCCCTGACAAGACACACCAACCCATGGTTTGCCATTTTTATCCGAAGAAAATGTAAAACCTCCATCCCAGGGAGGATTGACTGCTATGCTTGGATTACCATGATAATAAACCCTAAACTCTTCCTTACTTCCATTTTTTATGAGGTTGGGAAATTGTATAAATACTGCATTGAATTCTCTTCTAAATGGGATCTCATTTTCCTTATAAATTATTTTATCGATGTTTAGATTTTCAAAAAGGTCGAACTGCACTTCCTGAAGATCTTGAACGGCGGTAAAGCTGAACAGATTTGATCCCCTGATTCTTTTCTTTTCAATATCAAGATGGATATTCAGATGATAATAATTGATATCGTATGCGCTCCTGAGCGGACTCAAAGCAC
>Ga0194130_10005568_pt1 | contig 15097 bp, 12 predicted proteins | sample TA2KigsurfametaG_FD_160084 | JGI IMG/M metagenome (GOLD analysis project Ga0194130, IMG submission 160084) | Freshwater microbial communities from Lake Tanganyika, Tanzania - TA2015050 Kigoma 12 surface | ecosystem: Environmental > Aquatic > Freshwater > Lake | place: Tanzania: Lake Tanganyika... | reverse complement strand
GTGAAGGTGTCTGCTCCAGCACCACCAAACAAGGTTGAAGAGGAGACAGCACCACCGAAGTAGAGCGAATCAGCTCCGGCACCAAGTTCAATGCGGGCGGAGGTGGCACCACTGTCCAGTCTGATGGTGTCAGCGCCAGCGCCGCCCAGGAGGGTCGACACGGTCAGGACACCACTCACTGAAGCGAAGCTCGCTGAGTCAGTGCTCAGGGACACATAGCTGCTGGAGACAGTGCTCGAGAAGGTGATGGTATCAGCGCCAGTACCCGAAAGGATGGTGGAGCCAGAGACCCCTGCGAAAATCAGGCTGTCTGCGCCTGAACCGCCCAACAAGGTGGCACCAGTGCCAACACCAAAGTTCGCGAAATTAAAGGTGTCAGCACCATCGCCGCCAAGAACCGATGCAGTTGCAATTCCTGCAGTAGAAGAAGATTCGAAGTAATCGCTGCCAGTACCACCGTCAACCGTAGAGCCCACGATGCCGTTGGTCAGACGGAATGTATCGGCGTCAGCGCCGCCGTACACCGAGGACGCAGCAACCGTGGCGAGAATCAGCGAGTCAGCACCAGCAGCAGCGTGGACGACCCCACTGGTGATGTTCTCAATCTGAATGGTGTCAGCGCCACCTGCGGTGTCATCAGCAGATGTGTCCCCGAACAGAGTTCCGCCGTAGATCACCGCAGCGGTTACGAAGTCAGCACCGGCACCAGCATAGAAACTGGTGGTGCTGTGGGCAGCCGTGCCACTCACGTTCAAGTAGAGGGTATCCGAACCGGAGCCGGCATCCACTGAGACGTTCTGCAGGGTACCAGCTGCCAGGCTCAGGCTGTCGTTACCGGCGTAGGCGCTAAAGAGAGCATTTTGGAACGAGGAATTGGTGCCCGTCAGGCTGCCGATCACCAGGGTATCGGCACCAGCACCACCCAGAACAGAGACGTTCTGCATGCTGTTGTAGCCAACACTCACGCTGTCATTGCCTTCCAGCGTGCCGGTGGAATTACCGCCGTAAACAGAGGTGTCTTGCAGCGTGGTTCCCGCCACACCAGCCAGCCTAATTGTGTCGCCTTCTTTATCACCCTGAATCAGGGTGTTGCTGACGAAGGACGCGGCGTCGATAAAGTCAGCTCCGGCACCGCCGAAAACAGAGGAAGACTGCACAGTGCCGGCGACACGGAAGGTGTCTGCACCGGCATTCAAGGACACATAGGAGGAGGTGATCCCGCCTGTGACCAGCAACGAATCGGCACCGTCATCGGTGGTGTCGCTGGAGCTGCCGCCATAAACGGTTGAGGAGTTGACGCCTCCGGTGAGAACGATGGTGTCAGCACCTTTGTTGGCACTGACGCTGGTGGAGCTGGTCACCAGACCTGCCACGCTGATCAGGTCGCCATCTGCACCGCCGAAGACCGTGGAGGCAGTGAGGGAGCTACCGAAGAGAAGGGTGTCGGCGCCGGCATTGCCTTGCAAAAAGGAGGACGACACCGAACCCCCGATGGAGAGGGAGTCGGCAGCGTCAGTGGTGGTATCGGCGTCACTACCCCCATAAAGGGTGGCATTGAGGAAGGTGGTGCCGATGTTGATCGTGTCGCTACCGAGGTTGCCGGCCACCGTGGACGAGTTGACGCTGGCCGCAATGGAGATGGAGTCGCCATCACGCCCGCCGTACACAGACGAGCTACCGACGGCGCTGTTCAGGAAAATGGTATCGCTACCAGCATTGCCTTGAACGAGGGAAGCTGAGGCAGAGCCACCGATGCTCAGAGAGTCGGCTTCGTCGGTGCTGCCCACGGAGGCACTACCACCTTGCATAGTGGAGCTCACCAGAGAGCCCGCCACCAGCAAGGAGTCGCTGTCAGCGCCGCCATAAATTTTGGCTGCAGACGGGGTGACCGAGCTGCTGAACTGAAGGGTGTCGTTGTTGGAGCCACCATCGACTAGTGAACCGGCAAAGCCTGCGGTGAAGGCGAGGCTGTCATTGCCGGAGCCGCCCAGAACGGTGCCGCCGGTGTATGCACTGGTTAGCTGTATGGAGTCGTTGCCGTCACCGAGATCGGCAATATCGATCCCACCAGAGCCAATCAGGGTGTCATTGCCCTCAAGTGCCTGGATGGAGTCGTTGGAAGAAGCGCCAACAATGATTGTGTTAGCCGTGTCGGTTCCGACAACGGAGTTGTAACTCGAGCTCATGCTTGAGAGGTCAAAGGATGGTGGGTGGGTTAGATCTCCTCACAACCGCACCCACCATGGGGGCGGCGTGTGCAAAGTCACCAAAGGCGACAATGCAAGGTATTTATACAGGATTGCCCCTGCATCTGCAATAGCGAGGGGCGCTTTCATGGGCGTCCACACACAATGGTCGTGATCACGAACCAATCACTTGCATCCAGGCCTCTAGCCCCTGATCAGCGCCGTAGGCCTTTGCCGCCTGCTGGGCGGCGCCGGCCATGGCGAACCGTTGGTGGGGGTGAGCCAACAGCGAAGCCATCGCCTGGGCTTGCTCCATAGGGTCGAAAAAATCCACCAAGAGCGCCGAATGGCCATGCTCCAGCACCTCCTCAACCGGGGGGGTGGCGCTGGCCACAATGCTGCAGCCCGCCGCCATGGCCTCCAACAAACTCCAGCTGAGCACAAAGGGCACCGTGAGATAGAGGTGCACATCACTGCAGGCCAACACGCGGTGGTAGGCCTCGCACTGGAGCACCCCAAGCCAATGGGTGCGCTCGGGATCCAGGCCTCCCTCCCGCTGGGCCCAGTCGCGCCAGCTACGGCCATCGAAGCGGGGTGCCCCATAGGCCACCACATCGGAGCCCACCAGGAGCACATGGGCCTGGGGGCGCAGGCGCTGCAGTTCCGCCAGGGCAGCAACGGCCTGGGGGAAGCCCCGATATTCCTCAAAGCCGCGGCTCACATAGGTGACCACCTCAACCGCGGGGTCAGCGGGCAGGCAGTCGGGGCGGGGCCGTCGCTGCTGGCGCAGGCCCGCCAGGGCCACCACATCGACCCCTTCATGGATCACATCGATCTGATCGCGCCAACGGGCGGGAAACTGTTGCCGCTGCCAGCGGGTGGGACACACGGCGCGATCGCAGGCGGCCAGCTCCAACAGGATCTGGGCATTCCACCCCCTCAGGCGCAACTGGCGGTCGGGCTCCACCTGGCCGCGCCGAAGGAAATCAACGTCGCTGCCGAAGGCGTTGTAGTACCACTCAAACAGGCCAATGCGTCGTGCCTGCGGGAAGGCATCGGACAGGTACAGCCCATTGCCGAAGCCCACATGGTTGAGGATCAGCTCCGGCTGCCAACTTTCCTGCTTGAGCTGATCACAGGCCCGATAGGCCCCCTGGCCCTGCAACACAGCCGTTTCGAGGCGGCGCAGGTAGGGATGGATAGCCCCACCCCCACCGGCGCGCAGGGGGGCATAGCGCAGCAGCTTCACCCCTTGCGGCGGGGGTGCATGCCATTCGTTGTTGGCATGTAGGAACACCACATCGTGCCCTGCCTCCACCAGGGCAGGGGCCAACCTGCGGAACTGGGCTGGGTAGTTGGTGTGGGAAATGAGAATCCGCACTCAGCTGGCGAGCTGGGCGATCGTCAAGGCTGCTGCTGGGCCGCCAGGGGCTGCGCAAAAATCTGCTGATAATGCGGCAACAGCCAGGCGGGCAGTTTCTGCTCCGCAGCCTCCACCCGCATCTGTCCAGGCTCGTAGTAGAGCATCGCCACCAGAAAGGCGTTGATGGATCCGGGGGTGCCAAACCCCCCACCCGCAGCGGGGGAGAGGGATTGGGTGGCCTGGGCCTTGCGTTGCTGATCGGCAGCTGCCAGGGGCTCCTTTTGCACACCGCTGCGCACCATCGCCCAGTAACGATCACCCAGATCGGTGGCCCACAGGCCCTCGAGGGCCGGTTCTGGGGCCCGTTGGATCAGGTCGGCCAGTTGACTGCGCAGCTGCAACAGCTCCTGGAGGATTTCCCGATCCTCAGGATCGATGTAATACAGATTGGAAAGTCCCAGGATGCGGTTGAGCTGAATGCGATTGCCCACCAACGCTTCGAGGCTGGGGGGAAACACCCCGAAATCCGGAGCCGCCGCGACGGGTGCTGGTGAGGCCTGGGGCACGCCAGCGGGGGGAGCAGTGGAGCTGGCGTAGAGCTCCTGGTAGGCGGTTGCCAGCCAAGCCGGCAGCTGCTGCTCCGGGTTGGCCACCTGCATCAGGCCAGGGGGGGAATAGAGAAACACGGCCAACAGCAGTTGGGGTGCCAGCGGCTGCTGTACCCCCCCCTGGAGCAACCGCTGATTGATGGCATCGCGCAGGGCCACCTGCTGTGGCGTGAACGAGCTGGCGGGCTGCAGCTGGCGAATGTGCTGTCGCGTGGCTTCGCCAAAGGGACCAGCCCACAGGCTGGGGAGTTGATCCAGCGGAGCCGCCAGCCAAAAACGGGCCAATGCATCTCTTTGACCCTCGATTCCCATGGCGGAAAGCGACCAGGGCTGTTGAGGAAGATCCACCACTCACGTTTGACGGGTGGTGTCGAGATTACCGCGGCCGCCAGTGATTGCGGAATTCCAGCCAGGCCAAGCGGGCGGTGAGCCCAGCCAAGACGGCCCCCATCAGCAAGGGAGCCAACATCACCTGGGCAATCCACGCCTGGCCATTCAGCAGCAGCCAAAGCAACGAAGCCAGATAGGGCACAGCGCAAAGGGCTGGGAACAACCATTGGCGCCAACGGCTGCGGATCAGCCAATGGCGCAGGAGTGGGCGATGCATAGCTCCACAATGGCAGCCATGCGCATCTTGGTCGTAACCAATCTCTACCCGCCGCAGGAGTTGGGGGGTTATGGACGCAGTCTTGCGGATTTTGTTTGGGGCCTGCAGCAGAGGGGCCACACGATCACGGTGTTGACCAGCGATGCCCCCTACCTGGGCGCCGGTGGACCGGGCCCCAGCGGGGAAGGGGTGCGGCGCGACCTCAAGCTCAAGGGAAGTTTTGAGGGGGGGGTGAGCCTGCTGGAGGATCCGCAGCTCTGCCAAGCGCTGGATCATCACAACAATCAGACGCTGCAACGGCAGCTGTTGGCGGAGCCTTACGGGGGGGTGCTTCTCGGCAACATCGATCTGCTGGGCCCCGAACTGCTGCCGGCCTTGCTGGCCTCCAACCTGCCGGTGCTGCACCACGTGGGCTTCATGGCGCCGCCCTTCACCCCGCAACAGTGGCCCGTGGCGAATCACTACACGCTTGTGGCGGCCAGTCGGGCGGTGCGAACGTCACTGCAGCAGGCGGGGCTACCGGTGGCCCATGCACCCGTGGTGTACCCGGGGGCACGGGTTGAACTGTTTGAGCCAAGGGCCTGGAGCAGCATCCACGGCAGTGGGCTGGGCAGCGCCTCCCAGCCGCTCAAACTTTGCTTCGCGGGGCTGCTGATGGGGAGCAAGGGGGCCCACACCCTGGTGGAGGCGGCCGCCAGGCTGCGGGCGGCAGGCTTCTCCATCCAGGTGAACCTGGCGGGCCAGGATTTTCAAGCGGGCTACTGGGAGCAACTGCAGAGGTTGGCGGCCAGGGCCCAGCTGGAGGGCCTGGTGCGGTGGGTGGGGCCCCTGCAACGACCGCAGCTGGCGCGCTTCTTTCAGCTGCATCACGTGGGTGTTTTCCCCTCGATCTATCCGGAAGCCTTTGGGATCGTGGGTGCAGAAATGCTGGCCAGCGGCCTGGGGCTGGTGAGCAGTGGCGTAGGGGGAGCCGCTGAGCTCCTGGAGCATGACATCAGCGGATTGCGGTTCGAGGCCGGCAACGCCACCAGCCTGGCTCAGCAACTGAGCCGTTTGATGCAGGAACCGGGCTTGCTGGCCAAGCTCCGAGCTGCGGGCCTACAACGGGTCCACCGGGACTTCAACGTGGCACACAGCTGCCGCCAACTGGAGGATTTGTGGCAGTTCAAACCGGGCTGATGGGGTTGACCTGCTCAATCACCGCTGCCAACTCGGGCAACACCACCCGTTGATCCCAGGACAACGCCATGGTTCGGGCCGCAGCGCCGAGACGGTGGCGCCGCTCTGAATCGGCCAACAGGACCAGCACCTGGGCCGCCAGGGCAGCGGAATCGTCCATCGGCACCAATAGGCCCTCCACGCCATCGCGGATCACCTCCTCCACCGGCATGCCGCGGCTGCCCACAATGCAACAACCACAGGCCATCGCCTCCAGCAGGCTCCAACCCAGCACAAAGGGGTAGCTCAGATACACGTGCACCCAGCTGGCCTGCAGCAAAGCCATCAGCGACGGATGGGGAATGCGGCCCAGGAAGTGGATGCGCTCAAGATCGAGCTGGCCTTCCAACTCCTGAAGCATCTGCTGCCGGAGTGGTTGATCGCCAGGATGGGCGCCGCCATAGCCCATGCCACTGTCGCCAACCACCACCACCCGCACCTGGGGGTGCTGACGCTGAATCACCGGCAGGGCCCGCATGAAGGTGTCGAACCCCCGAAGGCGTTCAAGATTGCGATTCACAAAAGTGAGGGTGGGCGTCTCGCGGTTGATGGTGATCCCCCGAACCACGTAGCTCACCTGGGGATTGGGGCAAGCCACCTGAGTGTCGATCCCTTCATGGATCACGTGCAGGCGCGGCCCCTGAAACTCAGCCGGCAGGCTATTAGCCTGGTGCCAGGTAGGCAGAACCCAGGCGCCGGCCATCGCGAGGGCAGCCCGGGTCAGGCTATTGCGGCCAAGCTGCTCCAGTTGAGAGTCCAGACCCGCGGGCGGCTTCAGGGGGTCAACCCCGTAACCGCCATGCTCCGGCAACACCCAAAGCTCCGGCCAGAGCACCTGGGGCACCTCAGGCCACACCTCGCGCAGGCCCAAGCTTTCCCCCCAGCCAGAGTGCACACAGATGCGGTCGGGGTGCCATCCCTCCTGGGCCAATTGGTGGCAAAGACGTGCAACACGATCCGCACGCGCCAAGGCCTCATGGGCAATCTGGGCGCTGAAGCTCAGCCCCTGAGGAGGCTTGGCCGGCTCCGCATAACGGAGAATGCGGCAGGGCAGATCAATCGGCCGGGGGTGGGAGCAGATGGCCACCAGCTCATGGCCCCGCTGCAGCAGATAGGGGGCAAGTTGGCGAAACTGACCCGGAAAATTCTGATGGATCAGCAGGAGCCGCACGAGAAGGTTTGATGGTGTCATTGCATTCTCCCTGGCCCCTGTTCTGCGATGACCTGGCCCTGGCCCAGCGGTGGGTGTTGCACGGCTGGAGCCGCCTAGATCGCCTGCCCTTTGATTGGGCGATGGTGGGTCTGAGCGTGGGCCTGGTGGAAGAAAGCAAGGGCCTGCTGCGGGAGCAGCCCTGCCGCCTGCCCTACCCCCTGGATCGCCAACTGGCCTTTCGCCTGGCGCGGGGTGCCGGCAGCGCCAATCCCTATCTCGCTCTGATCCCCGAAGAGTTAGCTCAAGCCAACCAGCGCCTTCTTGCAACCATCCAGGCCAACGGCGCAGCGCTGCCGGTGGAGCTGGTGGGTGGCATCGGCGACCACCTGGAGCTGCTCAGCCTGGTGCTGCCCTGGGCCAGGGCGCATGAGCAGCCCTTGCTGCTGTTGATGTCACGCCAGCGCCAACGGCAACTGGCACGGCTGCTGAGCGGCTGGCCCAACGTGCGGCTTGGTGATCTTGGTGATCCCCCAGTGGATGGGAATGCGGCGATGTCAGCTTTGGGTCTGCGCAGCTTGCTCTACGGAAGCGGTGAGGCCCATTATCAGGCTTGGGTGACGGCCCCTTCAGCTGATGCGAAGGACGAATTGATGTGTTGCTGGCGTGCGCAGGGTGCCGATGCCCCCCATTCGGCCTGGTGCCGCTCGGTGCCTTGGCATCTGGTGGCATCGTTCTACCGGCGGTTGATCGGCGGCGGCCGGCCGGCGGAATCCATCGTGGATCTGAGCCACTGGCTGCCGTGGGAAGCGGAGGGCCTGCGAAACCTGGGGATCCAGCTGCTCAACCCCGCCGATGGCGATGTGTTGGCCCTGGCGGAGCACATCCACGGAGCCCAGGTGCTCACCATCGACACCGCCCTGGCCCATCTCTGTGCGGCTATGGGGCAGCGTGCCACGGTGCTGCTGCCCCGCTTCTGTGATGAACGCTGGATGGAACTGCACAGACCACACCATTGCTACGGGCAGGCGCTGTGGCTGCATCGTCAGCCCCGCTATGCCGACTGGGCCCCGGTGCTCGAAGCGCTTCCAATCAACTGATGGAAGCTGGTGCCCCAATGCTGCACCTCGAGCCAGCTGGCATGGCTGAAGGCGGGCTTGTAAAGCTGAAACACCTTGGCAATGCCCAAGGTGGCCGCACTCTCGAGGGGTGACACAAAGCCGCAGTCGCCGTCTTGCCAGCAGGGGTGCGCCACCCAACGCCGCAGCTGCTCTGCGGAAAGCACGAAACAACCGGCATGGGGGTTGGCCGGGCTGTCGAACACCGCCTCACCCCCCGGCGACTGGGCCACCACCGTTGGGGCCGGCACAGGGATCAACTGGTGCAATTCACGGGATTGGATGGGGCCATCGATGAAGAAGCGATCCACCTGATGGGGGCCTGGAGCCAACTCCACCCGCTGCGGCAGCAACAGCGCATCGGCCCCCATCAGGCCCTGGAACCAAAGGATTTTGTGGAAAAACAGCGGATCATGGATGACCAGATCATCTTCGAAATAGGCGTAAAAGTCGTACCCCTTATCGAGCTGGCTGGCGAGAAAGCGCTGGGCCTCAAAGCCAAGCTGCAACCCATCGGAGGGCTTGGTGATCACCTCCTCGGCCAGGGCGCGATAGGCGGGATCGAGTCGATCGAGAACGGTGTGTTCCCCATCGGTGATCCAACGCACATCGATCTGGTGGCGGAGGGCCTCATTGGCTGGCAGCACCGCGCGCTCGGCCATGTGCAGCATGCTCTGGCCCAGGCCGATGCGCCTAAGGGCCAAGAGTTGGCTTTGCAGTGCCTGAAGCCGAGGCTCCGGCTGGGGCCGCAACGATTGGTGCCGGCCATCTCCCTCGGGATTCCAGTAGTGAACGCTGGCCAGCAGGATGCGCATCAGGGCATACCGAATTTGCCCAGATTCCCATGGAACACAGCTCGGCCGTCATCACGGTGCAGTGGGGGTATGGGGAAGGGGTCAGCCTGCGGCTGCCCGCCGATGCCACCGGGCTGGGGGCCCGTCTACCCGCGCCGCAGGGTTTTGCCGAGCGGGCCGTTCAGTGGTTGCGGACAGAGGGTCAATGGCACGGCCAATTCGCGCTGCAGGTGCACGATGAGGCCCCAGCCATGCGCTGCTTCCGCTTTGATGCGCCCGTTGAAGACGATGGGGGAGGGCCTCTGATACCCGACCCCTACGCGCTGATCACACAGGGATTTGCTGCAGTACGGCAGAACTTCCAACAGCAAATGCTGCCGCCCTGGCGGGAACGGCTACCGATGGCCATCTGGCGCGGGTCGAGCACGGGCATCCAAGCCCTCGGCCCTGGCAATCTGGCCCACAATCGCCGTTATCAACTGTGCCGGCTCAGCCAACGGCTGCCCCAGCTGTTGGATGCCCGCTTCACGGCGGTGGTGCAAGCTGCCACCCCTGGCGCACGCAACGCGTTGCTGCGGCTTCTGCGGCTGGAGGGCCACCTGGCACCGCGGCTGGATCCCATGCACCTCGCCCTGCACCGATGGTTGATCGAGATTGATGGCAACGTGAACTCATGGGGCCTGCTGTGGAAGCTGCTGAGCGGCAGCTGCATCCTGCGGGTGAACAGCCACCGAAGGCAGTAGAATCACTATGGGCTGTAGCCCTCGGTGCATCTGGTGCCGGTGGCCGCCGACCTGAGCGATCTGGAGGAGAAACTGCGCTGGTGCCAGGCCGAGCCGCAGACATGCGCAGCGATCGCCGCCGCCGGACAACGGCTTGGTCTCGAAGTGGTGGCCGATCTGGAGCAGGATCAACGGCGCGCTGTTCTGGAGTGGGCCAGGCCGTGAACCAAACGCAGGCCTGGCAGCCAGCCGATTGGGTGAATCGGGGCGGAGAGCTCCTGGGGCAAGACCCGCGACTGGCGCAACGGCTGATCGCGCATGGGTTGCAGGGCATTCCGGAGGAGGCGCGCGCCTGGTTCAACATGGGCATTGCTCTGCACCAGCAAGGACGGATCGCAGCGGCTATCCGCGCCTACCGGCGCTGCCTGGAGCTGCCGGGTGCCCCCGTGGGCGCCGCCAGCAACAACCTCGCCCAGGACCTCCTCCTCCAGGGTGCATTTCAGCAGGGTTGGTCCCTCTATGAACGGAGACTGCAGACCCCCAAATACGACCACCGCTATTTCAAACAGCTTGCCGGGCCAGCCTGGCAGGGGTTTGAAGACCCACGGCCCTGCCAACGGCTCGTGTTGGTGGCGGAGCAAGGCTTCGGCGACACCCTCCAGTTCTGCCGTCTGGCGCTGAGCCTGGAAGAACGGGGGATCACCACCGTGCTGTTCTGTCAGCCGGCTCTGGTGACCCTGTTGCGGGAGGGAACCGCCCTGGCCACGGTGTGCTCCTCCGTAGGCGCAGATCTTTTTGATGGGCAGACCCGTTGGTGCCCGCTGATGAGCCTGCCCCATCGGCTGGGTCTGCACAGTGCAACCATTCCACTTGCGGCGGGATATCTGCGGGCGGAGCCCAACCTTGTGGCCCATTGGGGCGAACGGCTCCAGCGGCGGCCAGGGCTGCGGCTGGTTGCCCTGCACTGGCAGGGCAACCCCAAGCATGAGCAAAGCCTCTATTCCAGAGGCCGTTCCATGAGCTTGGCGCACTGGTTACCACTGGCGCAGGTGCCTGGGGTGGAATGGGTCTCGATCCAGAAGGGCGCCGGCAGCGAGCAACTTGCCCAACAGAATGCGTTACCCCTCGTGGCAGGGCAGCACCGCGTGAGCGCCAGCCTGGACTTCCGCGATACGGCGGCCATCCTGGCGAATTGCGATCTTCTGATCAGTGCCGACAGCGGCGTTGTGCATTTGGCTGGGGCCATGGGGATCCCCTCCTGGGTGGCCTTGCGCTGGATTCCCGAATGGCGCTGGCAACTCCACGGGGTCAGCAGTCCCTGGTACCGGAGTGTACGGCTCTTCCGCCAAAGCTCTGATGGAGACTGGAACAGCGTGGTGGGAGCGATCCGGCTGGCCCTGGATGCCTGACCCTGATGCGGATCCTTGCCCTCAGCGACGCGGCGAGCCCCTGGCACAGCTTCTGGATTCGCTTTGGCCAATACGTGCCCGAGCTGAAATTGCCGGTGACGATCAGCACCGATGCCCAGGGCATCCACACACTGGGGAAGGGCGATCAGCTGTTGCTTTACCGGTACAACGCGGGCTGGGGAGATCTGCAGGGATCCCTGGCCAGCGCCCGCGGGCGGGGGGTGGAACTCCTGGCCGATGTGGACGACTACCTCTGGCAGGCCCAGGGCTGGAGCCGTTCAAGACTCCGGGCCTTCAGCCGGGCCTTGCACCTCTGCCATCGGATCAGCTGCAGCACGGTGCCACTGGAGGAGGTGCTGGGTGCCATGTTCCGGCGCGCCCGAGTGAAGGTCCTGGCGAACAGCACCCCGCCACGCCGTCCCGTAACCCCAAGGGCTGCTGGCCCCCTGCGGTTGTGCTGGACGGGAGCTCCCTGGACCCGTCCGCAGGATCTGGAGCTGCTCAAACCTCTGGTCCACTGGGCCAAAAGCCAGCAGGAGCCACTCCGCTGGCGGCATCTCGGCCACGCCAATGGCCGTCTCAGCTTCGCCGGCGCTCTGGGTCTGGATCCGATCCTTGTGGAACAGCAACCCCTACTACCCCATCAGCAGTATCTGGCGGCCATCGAAGGTGATATCGGCCTGGCGCCCCTCGCGGCGGGCACCTTCAACAGTTTCAAAAGCGAACTGAAACTGCTCGAATACAGCGGTCTGGCGATGCCCTGGATCGCCAGTGCGGCCCCGCCCTACAAAGATCTCTGCGAGCGATGGGGCTGGAACGGGCGGCTCTGCTGGCATCCCCACCACTGGATCGCCCATCTGGAGGCACTGCTCGATCCAGGCACCCGCCAACGGGAAGGCGAACAGCTGCAGCAGCTAGCCCACGGCCGGCAAGGTCATGCTCAAGCGGTGAGGGGCTGGCGGGAGTGGCTGTTGGAGCGTTGATCCAGGTGATGCAACAGTTCCCGCGTATAGGCGGCCCAGGTGCGCTGCGGACGGAGCTGCAACTCAGCCTGCAGGTGCTGGCGGAGGGCCGGCTCGTGGAGCAGGCCGTCCAGACCCTGGGCCAGTGACCGCCAATCAGCCGTATCCACCGTGTAGCAACCACCGGCTTGGGCGGCCAGCTCCCCCAGAGCACCCTCACCACTGCAGAGGCAAGGCCGCCGCTGCCAAATGCTCTCCGCCACGGGTAAGCCAAACCCTTCCTCAAGGGAGGGATACACCGTGATGTCGCACCAGCCATAGAGCTCTGCAAGACGCCGGTCGTCGGCATCAGCTTCCCAAACCAAGGGAAACCCAAGGGCCAGGGCCCGTTGCACCATCGCCACCACGCGTGGATCATTCGCCCACCCAACCAACACTAACTGCCCCGGAAAACGGTCTTGAGCCACAAGCAACGCCATAGCCTTGAGTAAGGCACGGTGGTTTTTTCGGGGCTCCAGAGAGCTCACACACAGGATGGATAGGCGCTGACCAGCCGAGAGCGAAGCAGGTGACTCCAGCCGAGGTGATCCTGGCAATTCTCGAGCCAATGGAAGGGCTTGCACCGGCGTGGTTGGCGTGAGTTGCCGCTGCTGCCAAAACTGATGCAGTTGGGTTGCACTGGTGTGGGAATTAGCCAAGACCAACGCAAATTCAGCCAAGCCAGCCATGTAGGTGGCGTGGTGAACCGCCGTACTGGCGGCACCGGCCCCATACAGATGTGCCCAACGCAGGGGAATGGCGTCATGGAAGATCCACGCCACTCGCCAGCCACGGCGATCGGCTGCCGCACGCAGCTGGGGGGCTGAGGGTTGATGAGGCCCACTCACCAACTCCACAATCAACAGCCAGTGATCCGTGGGGTGACGGTGGTTCGACCGGAAGGATGACCACTGGCAAGATGCCGGACCGTTCCAGCGGGCCAAATGATTGAGGGCAGCAGGGGAAGCCTCTGCAAAGTCGACGAGCGCCCGGTCCCAAACCACCGGCCGCAACGGAATGGCCTCAGCAATCAGGGCCGCGGCAATGCTCCGCACACAGCGCTGAATACCGGTTTGGCGCCCGAAGCGACTGGTGTGGTCAACGTAGTAGTACACAAGTCTGCCGCGAGACCTGGTCAATCAGCCGATACAGCGAGGCGTGACACCAATGATCAGAAGCTAGCAACCATTAGACCCCCCGAAATTTGAGGAGAGTTTTAAACGTCTTGGCAAAGATCAAGAGGTCTAATTGAAGCGACCAGTTGCGGATGTAATACAAATCATAGCTGAGCTTGAGCTCAGATTCTTCCAAGGTGGCTGGGTAGGAGGGCCCACACACTTGAGCCCATCCACTTAAACCCGGCATCATCCAATAACGCTTGCGGTAATGGGGAATATCACCGGCCAGCTGTTCATCCAGATGGGGCTGTTCAGGGCGGGGGCCAATCAAGCTCATCTCGCCGCGCAGCACATTGATCAACTGGGGCAATTCATCCAAGCGGGTACGTCGTAACCAAGCACCCACCGCTGTGACACGCGTATCTGTCTTTGTGGTCCAAGGGGTAGGAGACCCAGGCACTGCAGCGTGCATCGTCCGCAGCTTGTAGAGCTTGAACGGTCGAGAACACCAACCAGTGCGTTGCTGCACGTACAGCACGGGCCCTCGGTCTTCGAGCCAGATGGCTAGGGCGATGACGACGAGCAGAGGGAGCGTCAAAGCCAGCAGCACAATGGCGAAGAAAACATCTGCCGTACGCTTGATCTTGCGTTGAAGGCTGAATTCATTAGCCCACGACAGGTCATTGATGTTGAGCCAATCGGAGGGCAGAAGGGTGGGTGGCAAGCGCTCCAGCTGGCGCTGGGCCAGATCTTCGAGTGTGGTGACAGTTACGCCCCTTGCTTTCAACAGCTCGAGGACGTTGGTCCCCGTGAGCTGATGATGGACTTCCGGCGTCAGAGCCAGCGCCAAAGGACGTCGCTCCGAAGGGGAGGCCGCGACCAACGATGGTTCAAGGGTTTTGATATTGAGCAAACGGGGGGGGCGCACAAACGGATTGCGCTGCCATTCGCGCATCACATGCTTCTGGTGTTCGGGAGCGGCCACCAGCTGCCAGAGAGGCTTGACGGCGTTGCGGCTCCACCAACGCAGGAGGAGGCGTGCGATCAATGCGAAGGCACTTTGAAGCCCCAACCACTCGAGCAGGACTGAGCGATCGAGAAGCATCAGCTGCTCAGACGTCAGGCCCAGAGCCCACGAACCCACCACCAGGGTGAGCATGGTGACGATTGCAGTGAGCCCGATACGCTGAAGCACGAGGCGCAAACGCAACCAGGGCCAACGCAGCAGGGTGTAGCCCCCGAACAGCCAAGAGAAGAGGCAGTAGAGAAGTCCCGCCCCGACGACCACATGGGGGGGGTACCACAAATCAGGCTCAAACCGCAGGTTGATCAACCCAAGGGCAAGCAAAACAGAGACAAGGTCCAGCCCTGCGCAAGTCCATAGCAATCGTCTGGGATTGCGCCAAGGCAAGACTTCGTTGCGAATGACGGAATTTTATCGGCAATTTAAGGAGTTCAACCTTACTGATCTGCAGCTGATCAGCTGGTCTTGCCCCCTTGACAGCTCATCCACTGTGCTCCCAAGCGCTCACCCCTGAAGCCGGCCTGGCTACAAACCGCCTGACACCAGGCCTGCTGCTGCAGATACCAATCCACCGTGGAGGCCAGTGCGGTTTCGAAGCTGTGGCGGGGCTCCCAACCCAGCTCAGCGCTGATGCGTGATGGGTCGATGGCGTAGCGGCGGTCGTGCCCCGGACGATCCGCCACGGCTGTGATCAAGCGGGCATGGGATCGGGCCTGAGGGTGCCGCGCATCCAACAGCGCACAGATGGCCTCCACCACTTGGCGGTTGCTGTGCTCCCA
>Ga0194130_10005562_pt1 | contig 15108 bp, 15 predicted proteins | sample TA2KigsurfametaG_FD_160084 | JGI IMG/M metagenome (GOLD analysis project Ga0194130, IMG submission 160084) | Freshwater microbial communities from Lake Tanganyika, Tanzania - TA2015050 Kigoma 12 surface | ecosystem: Environmental > Aquatic > Freshwater > Lake | place: Tanzania: Lake Tanganyika... | reverse complement strand
CAGCACAAAACCGGCGGCACCCAAGTTCAGCAAACCTGCCGATCCGGGTACGAAGACCGAGTAAGCCACGATGATGTTGATGGCCAGCATGGCAAGCAGGCCGCTGAGGTACCCGGACATCAGAACTTGCCCTTTCCGGTTTGGGTGTGGCCAAACAGACCTTGAGGCCGGACAACGAGAATGAGCAGCAAAAGGCCCCAGACTGGTATCTTTTCAATCTCGGCGCCGAAGGCGCTGATCGCCAATACTTTGACCAGACCCACCAGCAATCCGCCAGCGATGGCCCCCCAGATATTGCCCAGGCCGCCCAGCACCATGCCAGCAATCGCGTCGGTGGCGATCGCATCGCCCATGAAGGGCGTGACCGTCCCGTAGCTGGCTGCATACAGGATGCCGGCCAGGGCCGAAAGCACGCCAGCGATCACAAACACCACGGGCACGATGCGTTGTACCTCCACCCCCATCAGAGTGGAGGCGTTTGGATTCTCAGCTATCGATCGCAAGGCCCGACCCAGGCGCGTCTTCTTGAGGACCGCGCTGAGAACGGCCACCAAAATAATGGCCGATATCAGGCTGAGTAGATGCGGGATGCCAAAAATCAAGCCGCCGATGTGCAGACTGGTGTTTTTGAAAGGAAGTTCGAATCGCTGCGGATCGCTGCTCCACAGGGTCATAGCCAGGTGCTCGAAGACAATCAGAAAGCCCAGAGAACTGACCAGCGGCAAGGCGTGTTCGGTGGCATCCCCGAAGCGGGCCTTCATATAGCGGTAGGTAAAGCGTTCGATCAGCAGGGAGGCCAGGATGGCCACCGCGATGCCCGCCAGCGCGGCGTACACCCAGTGCCAGCCGAAACCGAACAGGTGCGGCCCTGCCGTTGAGAGGGCCCAGGTCACCATGCCGGCCAGCATGAAGAGCGCCGGGATCGTGAAGTTGAGGAAATTGAGCATGCCGATGGTCAGTGTGAAGGCCACCGCGACGAAGGCGAGGATGCCGCCGAGCATCAAGCCGTTGACGATCTGTTGCAGCAATTGCATGGTTGGAGCCTCAGCTTATGTGGCTCTGATGGTTCAGCAGGTACCACTGGGCGATCTCCTCCCGGGTGGTCCACCATACATCGGGATGCGACTTGGCGTGGGCCAAAAACTCACGAAAGCACGGCATGCGGTGCGGGTGTCCCGATACATGCGGGTGTAGCCCGACGCTCATCAGGCGCCCGCTCTCGGCGCCATCGCGATACAACTCGTCGAATTGGTCCTTGAGCATGCGCGCCGCGTCCCAGGTGTTCATCGCACGCCGGTGGAAAAAGGTGAAGTCGTTGACTTCGATGGTGTAAGGCACATTGACCAGAGGCCCGGAGGGCGTTTGAATGAGGTAGGGCTGTTCATCATTCATGTAATCGCAGAAAAACTTGAGTCCCCGCTCGGCCAGCAAATCCGGCGTGTTGGGCGTACCACGCAGCGAAGACGACAGCCAGCCCGCGGCCTTGCGGCCAACCACCTTTTCATAGACTTGCAAGGTGGCATCGATGACCGAGCGTTCTTTTTCGATGTCAAAGGTGTAGCGTGTGAGCAGTTCGCCCTGCTCGAAGTTGTGCGGGACGATCTCCCAGCCACGCTCCAGAGCGTATTCGATGATCTCCGGCCGCTCCAACCCTGTCTTGGCGTTCATGGTGCAGGACAGGGGAACGCCTGCCTCATGAAAGAGCTTGAACAAGCGCCAAACACCCACCCGCTGGCCGTATTCGCGCCAGGTAAAGTTTGGAAAGTCGGCCACATTGCCTGGCAGCATGTCCGGCAGCATGGGCGGCCCTCCCGCGTAATTGGGCGCGGGGTCGTCTCGCACAAGATCCCAGTATTCGCAATTCATGGTGATGACGACCGCCAGCTTCTTGCCATCAGGCCAGCGAAGCGGCTTGCGTTTAATCAGGGGGGACCAGGGATAGTGCATGGTGAGGCTCTGAGCTTGGGTCAGTTTGAATCGCTGGCTTGCCAGCGCAGTCCATGGCCAGCGCTGACGATGCGTCCGGCCACCGGGGTGGGAAAGTGGGCGGCCATAAGAACAGACGGCTGGTCTGTCAATTCGCCAATGAGCTTGCGCCGGGTTGCCTCGGCCTGCTGTGCGTCGTGACAAAAGCGCGACGACCAGGACAGGTCAATCAGCTGTACCGGCGTGTGCAGGATGTCGCCGCTAAACACGGCATGCGCCCCTTGACTGCGGGCATGAAGCACGCAGTTGCCCGGGGTGTGACCGGGCGCCGCCTCAAGGTGGACACCTGCCTGAAGTTCGTGGTTGCCTCTAATGAAAACGGCTTGGCCCGCATCGACAATCGGCAAAACGCTGTCAGCGAAGGAGCCGTGATTGGGCACGGGTTTGCCCTGCTCCAGGGCCAACCGGTGTTCACGCTCCCAATGGCCGTACTCCAGCTCGGAGAACAGGTAATGGGCATGGGCAAAGGTGGGCACCCAGCGCCCGTCCCTTCGTTGTGTATTCCAGCCGACATGGTCAGCGTGCAAGTGGGTACAGCAGACAAAGTCGATTTGCTCCGGTCGCAGTCCGGCCCGCGCGAGCGCAGCCAGATAGCCCGATTTTTGCTGATGCCAGCTCGGTCGCAGCGGTCGATCCTTATCGTCGCCCACACAGGTGTCGATCAGGATATTGTGCTCGGGCGTGCGCAGAATGTAGCTGTGAAAACTCATCACCAGTTGATCGGAAGCGTCGAGAAAGGTGGGCCTGAGCCAGGCCGATTCGGCGCGCACCCGGTCCATATCCACAGTGGGCAAAACGAAGTCCAGCGGCGCAAAGGCCCCTTCGGTCTCGATCACCCGGTCGATAGTGAATAGGCCGATGCGTTGGGTTTTCACGGTGCTTGGGTGGGTGGTCTACATCAGGCCAGGCAGTTCCTGGGGGGCGCTGCGGGCGCGCTTCGCCGCCTCTTCATCGGCCAGACCTTCGGGCCACAGCCGGGCCACAAATCGCCGGCCGGTGACCGATTCGTCCGTCCGCGTCATCAGCCAGACGATGGGGGCACGCATGAGGGCCGGAGCCAGGAGCTGCCCATCGGCGCCGCGGCGCTCGGGTCCGCTGCCGGGCAGCAGGCGGGTGTTGGCCGCTCCGCCGGGCAGCAGCACATTGACCGTCACTCCGCGCCCCCGCAGATCTTTGGCCCAGATGACGCTCATGGCCTCCAGCGCCGCCTTGCTCGGCCCATAGGGACAGTAGCCGGTGCGGACCATGGTGATTTGACTGGTGGAGATATTGACCACCCGGCCAAAACCCTGGGCCACCATGACCGGCACACAGGCTCGCGCCATCAGGAAGGCGCCCGTCACATTGGCATCGACAATATTGCGAAAGCCCTGGGGATCGGCCTGCCAGAAGAGGGCTGGTTCGGTGTTGAATGTCGGGCTGATTTCGAGCATGCCTCGGCCAGCGTTGTTGATCAAGCCATCAATACGGCCAAAGGCTTCCTTGCAGCGCCGGGCCACCGCCTGACACTGCTCCCAATCTGAGACATCGGCGCTCATGGCCAGCGCTCTTGGCCTGGACTGCCCCTGATTCCAGGTCTCGCAGGCCGCTTCGACCTCGGCCGGCTCTCGCGAGCCGGTAATCAAGACGCGGTGGCCAGCCTGCACCAGCGCGTCGGCCATTTCCCAGCCCAGGCCCCGACCGCCCCCCGTGACGATGACGGCCATGGCGGCTCGTTGTTCGCTCATAGGAGAGGCACCGGCATTTGCGTCATTTCAAGCATGGCGCGCGGCCGCGCTGTGATGATGTGCGACTGCACATGCAGCCGAGCCAGTAGAGGATCGCGAGCACGCAGGGCCTCGATGATCTCGCGGTGCTGCTCGTTGGAGCGTCGCACCCGCACCTCACCGGGCCAGTTGTGCTGCTTCATGGTGACCAGAGGCAATTCGATGAGGGACTTCGACAGCGCCTGCAGCCGTCTCGAGCCGCTGGCCTCCAGCAAAGTCTGGTGAAACCGGGTGTTACTGGCCTGAAAGCCGAGGTAGAAAGCCTTTGGATCGAGGTCCATCTGCAGCAGTTCATCGATCGTATCGACCTCCCGGCTCAGGCGGTCCCAGTGCTCGGCCCGGCCGTGAACAGCCGCCAGCGCGGTCGCATGCCCCTCCATCACCGCCCGCAGTTGGAAGATCTCGTCAATCTCTTGAGCGCTCAGTTCCGCCACGAAGGTGCCTCGATTGGCCTCGGTGCGCAGCAAGCCTTCGCCGGCCAAGCGTCGCAGGCAGTCTCGGATCGAGGTGCGCGAGACGCCCACCCGGTGGGCCAGGTCCTCCTCGACCAAGCGCTCACCCGGGGTGAAACTCCCATCGAGGATGAGTTGTCGCACGGTGTCGTAGGCGAGGCTGCTGGCGCGGGACATGGTGAGATGGCTTTGTCAAACTATACGAGATTGTGTACAAGCAAAATGAATTCTCTCTAGTGCGCAGGGGCATTCCTAGGGTTTGTACGGGTTCTTTTGGCGGTGCTTCGAGGAGAGCCAGGGGCGAGCGCTGCGATTTTTACCGCCAGGGCGCTCATGCGAGAGTGGCGTCAAGCCAATTTTGTGTACAGTAAGGCACACTTTGAAGGAGCCTTGCCTTGAAGAATTCGCACATCCTGATTGCCGGCGCCGGGCCGGTCGGCATGGTTAGTGCCCTGGTGCTTGGCCGCGCCGGGGTGCCCGTGACCCTGCTGGAGTCGGCCTCTGCCCTGAGCATGGATTTGCGCGCCTCCACTTTCCACCCGCCGACCCTGGATATGCTGGCCAAATACGGGCTGGCGCAGACCATCGTGCCGCAAGGGCTGGTGGCGCGTTACACGCAGCAGCGCGATCGCGCCGAGGGAGTGATCGCCGAGTTCGACATGGACCTGCTGCGCGGCGACACCGACCATCCATTTCGCCTGCAGTGTGAGCAGTGGAAGCTGACCGAGGCCATCAAGGCTCAGCTGGCCCTGTTGCCTCATGTGAAGATCTTGTTTGATACCAAGGTTGAGGCCGTGATGCAGGGCGCCAGTCAGGTGCGGGTGGCGGCCAATCGTCTGGGCGAGATGCTGCACCTGAGTGCCGACTACCTGATTGGTGCCGATGGTGCCTGGAGCGCGGTGCGGCGTGCCGTGGATATCGAGTTCGAGGGCTACACCTATCCCGAGCGTTTCTTGGTCATTTCCACCGACTTCGAGTTTGCGGATCATCTCCCCCAGCTGTCTTATGTGAACTACTGCTCGGACCCGAAGGAGTGGTGCGTGCTGTTGCGGGTGCCCACCTTGTGGCGGGTACTCTTTCCCACGCGTGCCGAGGAGAGCGACGAGGAAGTGATGACAGACGGGGCTGTACAAGCTCGGCTGCAGAACCTCTTGCCCCAGCCCACGCCTTATCGCACCATGCACCGTACGCTCTACAAGGTGCACCAAAGAGTGGCCAAGCAGTTCAGAAAGGGCCGGGTACTGCTTGCTGGCGACGCGGCTCACATCAATAACCCCCTGGGCGGCATGGGCATGAATGGAGGCGTGCATGATGCCTTCAATCTGTGCGAGAAGTTGTTGGCCGTCATGGAAGGCCAAGACCCAGCTCTGCTCGACCGATACGAGCGTCAGCGACGCACCATAGCTATTGAGTACATCAACGCCAGCACCGCCCGCAACAAGCGCGAGATTGAAGAACGCGATCCTGTCGAGCGCAGGAAAACGCAGGATGCGCTGCGAGCCACTGCCGCCGATCCAGCCGCCGCGCGCGCCTACTTGCGCAAAACCTCCATGCTCGATGCATTGGCCCGTGCCGAGGCCATCGCATGAGCGCCCCGCAAGGCCTTGTGCGCGGCTTGTCGCGGGTCAGCCATGCCGACCGCCGTGCTCGTCTGGCAGACAGACTCAGGCAGAAGCCGTTGCTTTGTGCCCCAGGTGTTTTTGAAATGGTCTCGGCCAAGATCGCCGACCGCATGGGGTTTGAGGCGCTGTACATGACCGGCTATGGCACCGTGGCTTCCTACCTGGGGTTGCCCGATGCTGGATTGGCCAGTTACGCCGACATGGTCAACCGGGTGCAGCAATTTTCGAGCATCACGGCAACCCCCATGATCTGCGACGCAGACACCGGTTACGGTGGCCTGCTCAATGTCATGCATACCGTGCGAGGTTACGAGGCTGCAGGCGCTTGCGCAATCCAACTCGAGGATCAGGAATTTCCCAAAAAATGTGGGCATATGCTTGGACGGCGGGTGATTTCGGCTGAGGCCATGGCCGACAAAATCCGGGTGGCCGTTGAAAGCCGCAGCGATCCCAACTTGCTCATCATTGCCCGCACCGATGCGCGAACCACGCTGGGCCTGGACGAAGCCTTGCGCCGTGCCGAGGTGTATGCCAAGGCCGGCGCTGACCTTTTGTTCGTCGAGAGTCCTGAGTCGGTGGAAGAGATGGCGCACATCGGTCGCAGCTTTGACTTGCCCCTGGTCGCTAATATGGTGGAGGGGGGGCGTACTCCGGTCCTGAGCCGTGAAGACCTGCAGTCGCTGGGCTATCGCCTGGCAATTTTTCCAGCCGCAGCGTTTTTGGCGGCGGGCGCAGCCTTTGAAGGCGTCTACCGCAACATCCAGGAGCGGGGCTCGACAGTGGGTTTGGCTACTCCTTTGTATGAGTTTGCGCAGTTTTCCGAGCTCATGGGATTTGATTGGGTATCGCAATTCGACAGCGATCACAGCGCACCATAGACGAGCACACGAGGAGACCTATGGACAAGCATGCCATCTACAAGCACCAGGGTTTGGGCGGTACCTCGGGTATCGGCGGTAAGTGCGCGTTGATTTTGGTGGATTTTGTCAACGGCTTTGTGGACTTTGACCAACTCGGCGGACCGCACATTCTGGCTGCTGCTGATGCCACCGTTCCCCTGCTGAAGCATTTTCGCCAGCGGCAATTGCCCATCGCACACACCCGAGTGGTGTTTGAGGGCGACGGCTCCAACCACAATGTGTTTGCGCTGCGGGTGCCACCGCTGCAAAAACTCACCGAGCAAGCGTCCGGTTCGCAGATCGTGCCGCAGCTCACGCCAGCCGCCGGCGAGTGGGTGATACGCAAGCAGTCGGCCTCGGCCTTTTTTGAAACCGGCCTGGCCGGCTGGCTGCTGCAACGCGGCGTGGACACTGCGGTGATTGTGGGCTGCACCACCAGCGGCTGCGTGCGCGCCAGTGTGGTGGACAGCATGCAGCACAACCTGCGTACCGTGGTCATCAGTGACTGCGTGGGCGACCGTGCCATCGAGCCGCATGAGGCCAACCTATTTGACATGCAGCAAAAATACGCAGATGTCATGACGCGCGACCAATTTATCGCACAACACAAAGGGAGCTGACCATGGCTGATCATCTTGGCTACCGGCAGAAATTTGGCGTCTTGGGACCGTCCACCAACACCATCGTCCAGCCCGACTTTGACGACCTGCGTCCGGTGGGCGTGACCAACCACTACAGCCGTATCGCCATTCCCAATGATCCGGTCAATGACAACGAGAGCTTTCTCAAACTGGTGGACAACATCAACAAGGCCACGCTGGAGGCCATCGATGTGCTGCGCACCTGCGAGATGGACTACATGATCATGGGCATGTCGGCCGCCACCTTCTGGAACGGCCGCAAGGGCGCCGAGGGCTATATCAAGATGATGGAAGAGCGCGCGCAGGTGAAGGTGAGCTGCGGCTCCTTCGGTACCGAAGCGGCATTGAACATCTACAAGGCCAAGCGCATCGCCTTCCTGTCGCCTTATTTTGAGGTTGCGAACAAGGAAGTGCGCCGCTTCTACAGCGATTGCGGCTTCACCGTGGTGCGCGATATTTGCCTGGAACGACCCAGCCCGGTGCAGATTGCCCACACCACCGACGAGATGTGCCGACAGACCCTTCGCAAGCTCGACGGCGACGATGTCGATGCCATCGTGCAGGTAGGCACCAACCTGTCCATGATCCGCCTGGCCGCTGCCGCCGAGCTGTTTTTGGGCAAGCCGGTGATTGCCATCAATACCGCGACCTACTGGCACGCCTTGCGTGCCCAGGGCATCAACGACAAGGTGGCGGGTTTTGGCAATCTGCTCGAGTGCCATTGAGCGGTTGGGCGTGAAAGTCGCGCGGCGGCGCGCAGCCCGTGAGCTTGGCGCAGCTTTGTAATTCCATGTTTCTGGCGGCTTGCGATTCACCGGGCGCTCCGGTAGAGTCTTTCCCGACCGCTTTCGCTTGTTCACGCTCTTAGCTATTAGCTTTTCCGGAAGCAAGGCGGCCCCTGTCCAGGGCTGTTTCCCACCTATCTTTTTTATTGCGACGATCAAGCCGCCAGAGGCTTGTCGCGCGCGCGTTTTTTCTCGCTATCGATAGAAAGAAATTATGTTGAAACCTACCAGTAATAGTCCCACACGCGCTGCAGGGGCCCAGCAGCAGCCTCCATCTTCTAAATCCGGGGCTCCCAGAGAGCCAGCCCAAGTCGACAAGAAACTCAAGGATTCGCTCATCGGTGGAAGTCTGTTCGGCAAGCAGGTCTTGCACGAGATTTTTCAGAGCTGTCAGCGTACGGCCCCGCAGGATTTCGAGAGGGCTCTCAAGCGTGCGGGAACTGGCCCCATGCTCACGGGCATGCTCAACACGCTCCGCGAGGGCAGACTGACGATTAACTTTGATCTCAGCAAGGTTGAGGATAACTATTCCAAGAAGTTTGAAGACGAAATCGTGAATTCATTTGGCTTCAGCGAAAAGCCGGGTGAGTTACAGGGCACCAATAGCGGCCGCGCAAGCATGGAGAAGACCGTGATGGGTATGCGCGATGTCCTGCAAGGTCCTTATGGACAGTACGGTGAGTTTGGGCCGGACAAAAGACCGTTGCCTAGTTTTCAAAGAACCAGCCGGCCAATCTACGGGGCCCTGGATTTCATGCACGCGGATAAGGGAGGTGCCCCCACCTACGGCCTGTCGTATGTCGTGTTGAAGGACTACATGAAGCATGTGAGCTCATACACCCCAACCGACAGCTATGCCTTGAGCGCGTGGGGCGGAACGCTTTCACCCGACAAGGTGGCCTGCTTCACGCACTTTGAGCGGCTGATCGCTCATTGTCAAGACGATCTGTTGGGCTATAGCTGCCTCAAAGCTCTTAAGGACAAAACCTCCAACCCGAATGCCAAGCCCCACAAAAACTATGGCTATGGAGGCCGTAACAACTACATCGAAGCGCAAATTCATTCCCGTATCTTTGTTTTTCGAGGCGCCAAGGAAATTCACCTCGATGCAGGCGACTGGAAGAATCTTGCGCAGTCCAAACGCCAGGACTGGGAACTTTTCGGTGAGCAGATCCGCAAACGGCTCGGGCATCAGTTTTTGTTTGAAAGTTGATCTTTTCAAGCCGGCTCTCAGGCCGCCGTCTTCACCATCCGCCCCGCCCACACCGCCTGCGCCAGTCGGCTCTCCACCGGCAGCGGTTCCTCCTGCAGCCACGCAGCGATGAGTTCGCCGGCCACGGTGGTGCCGGCCAGCCCCCTCGAGCCGAAGGCGGTGCTCAGCCACAGGCCGGGCCAGCGGCTTTCGTCGATCGGGCCGATCAGGGGCAGGTGGTCTTTGTACGCGCAGCGCAGGCCCACCCAGGACTGAGCCTGGCGCTGGGCCAGGCTTTGGGCACTGTGGGGCAGGAGTTGCTGCAGGCGGCTCAGGTTCTCGGCGTGGCTTTGCGCGCTGGGCTGCAGGTCGGTCTGTTCGCGCTCGAAGCTCGCGCCCAGTTGCCAGCAGGTTTGGCCTTGCGCGTTTTTGAAAGAGGGCACCAGGTGCCCATGGCCGTTGACGGGGATTGGCGGCAGTCGGTCGCCGGGCTCGGCGATGGCCCAGGCGACTTGCCCGCGCAGCGTTTGCAGGCCCTCGAGCCGCAGGCCCAGGAGGCCCACCAGTCTCGCGCAATCGCTGGCATTGGCCATGACCAGCAGCTCGCCGCGTGCCCATTCTTGGTGTTCTGCACCCAGGGCCAGCCAATCGTTGCCCTGTCGCTCGATGCGTTCAACACGCGCAATCTGCACGGTCAGGCCAGCGGCTTGTAACCGGGCCTGCACCAGAGCCTCGGGCCGGATCCAGCCGCCGCAGCGGTGCCAGATGGCGCCCTTCAAGAGATCGGGGTCCATCCCGGCGATGGCGGCGACCGGCTCGCTCCAGTACCGGCCGGCTTCGGGCCAGTCCGGCGGCAGCGCGCCGGTGGCGTCGAGCCTCCTTTGCACAAGGCCGCAGGCGCTGTAGTGCGCCTCTGCGTGCAGGAGCTCTCGCGCTTGCGCCCAGGTCATGCGCAGCCCGGCGCGGCTCCAGCGCGAAAGTAGTCCGTCATCGGGCGATACATGCGGCCCGAGCAAGCCCACCGGTAAACCCGAAGCTCCCGCAGCCGGCCCGTGGGTGTCGAGCAGTCTGACTTGCCAGCCCCGTCGCTGCAGGCTTGCTGCGACGGCCGATCCGGCCAGCCCGGCACCGATGACCACGGCATGGCCAGCAGCGCGCGCCGCCGGCCATTGCCGGGCTGATGCGCGGGGCTGCCAGGCCGGTTGGTAGACCGCGCGAAGGTTGTGGCGCTTGGGCGGCGCGCCTTCTACCTTGTGCACCTCAAAGCCGTTTTGACTCAGCCCCGCAGTCACCGAGCGTGCCACGGTCCATGTGGCCAGCTGCGTGCCACGGCGGCAGCGCCGTGCAATGCTGCGCAGCAGGGGCTCGTCCCACATCTGCGGGTTGCGCTTGGGGTCAAAGCCATCGAGGTATACGCTGTCGAAGTGGCCGTCCAGCGTGCGCAGACTGCGTTCGGCCGGACCGACGATCAGGTTCAGCAGCACCCGTCCGCTCTCAAAGGAGAGCCGGTGCACGCCGGGCAGCAGACCCTCGAACGAAGACGCAAGCCGTTCGGCCAGCGGCACCAGCTCGGGGTGAGCCTGGCAGGCTTGCAAGAGGTCAGCCGCGCTGACCGGATACGCCTCGGTGGCGGTGTAATGCAGCAGGGCGGGGCGCTCGGCATCCTGACGCCAAGCCTGCCAGGTGACCAGAAAATTCAGGCCCAGGCCAAAGCCGTTTTCAAGGATGCGCCACTGCGGCTGCCCACGCCAGGCCTGCGGCAGACCGCAGCCGGCCAGAAACACCCGCTCGGCCTGCAAGCGACCCCCCTGGTGACTGCTTCGGTAGCGGTCCTCAAAGCGCGGGCTGGACGGGGTGCCATCGGCCAGCCAGACCACAGGCTCGGCCATGACGCTGCACTTTTAGCTGGGGCTGGGCGGTACGAAACCGGCAGCGGTGTCAGCACCCTCGCCAAAAAAATGCTTCTCCATTTGGCGGGCCAGGTACTGGCGAGCGCGCGCATCAGCCAGATTGAGCCGGTTCTCATTGACCAGCATGGTTTGCTGCTTGATCCACTCGGCCCAGGCCTGCTTGCTCACCTCGGCCCAGATGCGCTGACCCAGCGGGCCGGGGTAGGGTGGGCGGTCCAGGCCTTCGGCTTCGCGGCCGAGCTTGATGCAGTTGACAGTGCGAGTCATGAGTGAGCTGTTTGAAATTGGAGTGCTACGATTCTACGGAAAGACCCAGGGCGGCTCCGGGTTCAGGCGGCCTGCAGGCTCTTTTCCCGCTGTCGGCGCAGCCAGGCGGCGCTGCGGCCGCCGAGCGGGCGCTGCAACAACTGCTCGGCCAGATCCACTGCATCGAGCAAGGCCATCAGGTCGATGCCGGTGGCCAGGCCGCTGCGTTCGGCCATCAGCACCAGGTCTTCGGTCGCGGCATTGCCGGCTGCTCCGGGCGCGAAGGGACAGCCCCCTATGCCGCCAGCGCTAACATCAAAACGGCGCATACCTTCTTCCACCGCAGCCCAGGCGTTGGCCACCGCCATGCCTCGGGTGTCATGAAAGTGCATGGCCAGCCGGTCCACGGGAATGTCTTGGCACAAAGCGCGGGTGCGGTCACGCACCATGCCGGGTGAGGCCGAGCCGATGGTGTCGGCAATCACCACTTCGTCTGCACCGGCCTGGAGCATCCGGCGCGAGAGCTGCACCACGCGCTCCAGGGGTGTCGTCCCTTCAAAAGGGCAGTCAAAGGCCACCGCCACATAGGCGCGCGTCTTCATGCCATGTGCCTGCGCTGACTTGAGGGTCTGCTCGCTCACCTCGGTGGCTTGCTGCAGGGTCATGTTGATATTCTTCAAATTCATGGTCTCGGTGGCCGAGAGCACCACCGCGATTTCGCGTGCCCCCGCGGCCTGAGCCCGCTCCAGGCCCTTGAGATTGGGCACCAGCACCGAAGTGCGAAGTCCAGCGTGCTCACGCTTCAGGCCGGCCACCACCTCGGCCGCATCGGCCATCTGCGGCACCGCCTTGGGCGAGACAAAGCTTGCGGCCTCTACGCTTTGCACGCCGGCACGGACCAGCAGGTCGATGAGCTTGAGTTTGTCCGGCGTCGATACAGTGGTGGACTGGTTTTGCAGGCCGTCACGGGGGCAGACATCGGTGAGGATCAATCGGTCCATGAATACCTTCCTTTCAGGCGATCACGCCCTGGCTGCGCAGCGCGGCCAGGCGTTCTTCCGAGTAGCCCAGACCTGACAGCACCTGGCCGGTGTGCTCGCCCAGGCCGGGCGGGCGGATAAAGGTCTGCTGCGGACTGTCTGAGAGCTTGACTGGGTTACCCGGCATTTTCAGCGCTTGACCGTGGGCCAGCTTGACCTCCACCACCATGTCACGGGCGCGCACCTGGGCCTGGTTGAGAGCCTGCGCAAAGTTGTTGACCGGCCCACAAGGGATGCGCGCGGCCTCCAATTGTTCAACCCAATACGCGGTGGTTTGAGTGCGCAATTTCGCGCTAATCAAGGCCTCGATACGGTCCTTTTGTGCAAATCGAACCGACTGCTTGAGCAACTCAGGATCCCTGAGCTCGGCGATATCGATGAATTGAACGAAGCGCTCGAAAAAGGCATCGCCGATGCAGGCCACGATCACATGACCATCGGCGGTAGGAAAGCTGTTATAGGGCACATGCACAAAATGCCCGTTGCCGATGCCTTCAGGAACGATGCCCGACATCAGATACATGGTGGCCATGTAGTTGAGCATGGAGATCTGTGCGTCGAGCATGGAGATGTCCACATGCTGCCCGCGGCCGGTGAGCTCCCGATGAGCCAGCGCCGCCAATACCCCAAGGGCGCCGAACATCCCGCCGCCCAAATCGCCAATCGGAATGCCGCTGCGGGTGGGTCCGGTCTGGGGCGAGCCGGTGATCGACATGCCGCCGCCCATGGCCTGCACCACCTGGTCGAAGGCTGGGCGGGCGATGTCCGGCCCGGTCTCTCCAAAGCCGGTGACCGAACAGGTGATGATGCGCGGGTTGACCGCAGCCAGGGATTCATGATCGATACCCAGACGCTTGGGCACACCCACACTGAAGTTGTCAAACACCACATCGGCCTGTCGCACTAAATCGAGAAAGACAGAGCGCCCCTCCTTGCTCTTGAGGTCGATGCAGACGCTCTGCTTGTTGCGGTTGAGGGTGAGAAAGTAAGCGCCCATACCCTCTCGAGAGTGGTCGGGATCCTTCTCCAACAGGCGGCGGGTGCCTTCGCCCGTGCCCGGGGGCTCGACTTTGATGGTGCGCGCGCCCATATCGGTCAGCAGCATGGTGCCGTAAGGCCCTGACAGCATGTGCGTGAGGTCCAAAACGGTGATGTGTTCCAGGGCCATCCAATCGATCTCCGAACGAGGGTTAGTGCGGGCGCGCCGGTTACGCCGGCTTTTGGGGCTGTATTGTCCCGCGATGGCCCGGTTCGCGCTGAAGAAGGGGCTCTCAGTGGCTTTGAACTCAGAACACCGCATGATCGCCTCGCTCAATGCGCGTTCGTCCGGTTGCCAATTCCCGATAAAACTCGCCCAGGCTCTGACGACCGGTTGAGGGGGTGGCCTGCTCGTCGTACAGGCCAGTGGTTGGGTTAAGCACCAGCATCGATTCAGTGGCGTAGTAGCGGCCTATGCGTGCCAGCGCGGCTTTTTTCTTGAGGGGGGGCAGTACGGTGCTGGCCAGATCCAGCGCTTTGACAATCCCATCGAGCAGACCCACCGGCACATGCTTGAATCGTGGCGTCAGACCCAGGGCCTCAAAAAGCAAGTGTCCCTGCGCCATGGGCGTCAAGGCGGGGCCGGGCCCGCCTATCGGCAGCACCGCTCGGTGCCGCGTTGCATCACCGATACACCCGACCAAGTAATCGGCCACATCCTCATCGCTTATGGGCTTGCAGGCGGTCAATCGGCCATCGCCAAAAACCACAAAGGGCTTGCCTCGGCGCAGGCGGTCGAGTTGACCGGATAAGGATTTGAAAAATGCGGTGGGCCTGACGATGGAGTAATTCAGCCCCGAGTCGATGAGCTGGCGTTCGAAAGCCAACTTGGCTTGCTGAAAGTCCAATAGAGGTTTCTGCACGCACAACGCCGACAGCAAAATCATCTGGCTCACTCCGACCTGCTGTGCAGCATGTAAGGCGTTAAGGTGAGCCTGGTAGTCAACAGCCCATGCATCGTCTGGCGCGCCGCTGCGCGAGGCCATGCACGAGATCAGCGTGTCAAAGCGTTCCCGGCGCATCCCCTCGTGGAGTATGGACAGGCAGTCACCCGTGTCGCCGTAGCGAATGTGGGCGCCGTCCCACGGCGCCTCACGATCGTCTCGGCCCAAAGAGGCCGGCCGGAGCATACAGACCACCTCATGACCGCGGCGCCGAAGAGCGCGCACCGTGGCTCGGCCGATGGTTCCGGTGGCGCCGAGCATAAAAACGCGTTCGAGCATATTCGTATTTTGCGCCGGTTACGGCCCTCTATTTCAGGGGGCTCGGTGAGGGGCACTTGAGGTCGATGATTGTGTTTTTATGCAGCGCCTGGGCTTGGATCCGAACCTCTGTTGGAAATAACCGACACCACGGCCCTGCCGGCGATGCTAATTTCGCCGCATGCAAAAACTTTGGGATATTTCTCCACCCGTCGAACCAGGGTCGCCGGTTTTTGAGGGCGATACCTCCTACGCTCAGCAATGGAGTTGGCAAATAAGCCGGGGCAGCCCGGTCAATGTGGCAGCAGTGACTCTGTCGGGCCATGTGG
>Ga0194130_10005561_pt1 | contig 15108 bp, 14 predicted proteins | sample TA2KigsurfametaG_FD_160084 | JGI IMG/M metagenome (GOLD analysis project Ga0194130, IMG submission 160084) | Freshwater microbial communities from Lake Tanganyika, Tanzania - TA2015050 Kigoma 12 surface | ecosystem: Environmental > Aquatic > Freshwater > Lake | place: Tanzania: Lake Tanganyika... | reverse complement strand
CGTCCGGTCTTTTTATTGCGGGTTCAAGAGCTCAGGTTGAGCTAGGCCGGTCGGTTTGGGTGCGGAGATTACGGCGATGAGTAAGGTTGGCAGCACGGATTCGAAAAGCACGCTTTACTGCTCCTTTTGCGGTAAGAGCCAACATGAGGTTCGCAAACTCATTGCGGGTCCAACGGTTTTCATCTGTGATGAATGCGTTGAGCTTTGCATGGACATTATTCGTGAGGAGTCAAAATCCTCTCTCGTGAAATCACGCGATGGTGTGCCGACGCCGAAAGAAATCCGCAAAGTTCTCGATGACTACGTCATCGGTCAAGAACACGCGAAAAAGGTTCTCTCCGTTGCGGTTCACAATCACTACAAGCGTTTGAACCACGCAACGAAACATAATGACGTCGAGCTTGCAAAATCGAACATCTTGCTGGTGGGCCCGACTGGCTCAGGCAAGACGCTTCTTGCGCAAACGCTCGCACGCATTCTCGATGTGCCTTTCACGATGGCCGATGCGACGACGCTCACTGAAGCGGGTTATGTCGGTGAAGATGTCGAGAACATCATTTTGAAATTGCTGCAAGCGTCTGATTACAATGTTGATCGCGCACAACGCGGCATCGTTTATATCGACGAAATCGATAAGATCAGCCGCAAGTCTGATAATCCTTCGATCACGCGCGACGTGTCGGGTGAAGGTGTGCAGCAGGCTTTGCTCAAAATCATGGAAGGCACTGTGGCGTCAGTTCCGCCGCAGGGTGGTCGCAAACATCCGCAGCAAGAATTCTTGCAAGTGGATACGACGAATATTCTTTTCATTTGTGGCGGTGCCTTCGCGGGCCTTGAGAAAATCATCTCGCAACGTGGCAAGGGCACATCGATTGGCTTTGGTGCGAAGGTTGAATCGCCCGATGATCGTCGTACCGGCGCGATCTTCCGTGAAACTGAACCGGAAGATTTGTTGAAATTCGGTTTGATCCCGGAATTCGTCGGTCGTCTGCCTGTGATCGCGACGCTTGAAGATCTTGATGAACCGGCATTGAAGCGCATTTTGACCGAGCCTAAAAACGCACTCGTCAAGCAATATCAACGCATGTTCGAGATGGAAGATGTGGAGCTCACATTCTCTGAAGAAGCCGTGTCGGCCATTGCGAAGAAAGCGATTGAACGCAAGACCGGTGCGCGTGGTTTGCGTTCCATCATGGAAGGTATCTTGCTCGAGACCATGTATGATCTGCCGAGCCTTGACGGTTGCGAGCAGGTTGTGATCGGGCCGGAAGTCATCGATGGCAAAGCGCGTCCGCTCTATATCTATTCGGACAAAGTGGCTGAGACCGCTTCAAGCGCGTAACTGATCTGCAAGCTCTGTATGGATTAGGGGCTGTTCCGGCTTGAAACCGGAGCTGCCCTTCTCCATTTATGGGGGGTCGGTCTTTGCCCATTCGAAGGGAATCGTCCTATTGGGGGGCCGCGCGCAAAACCTCTAAAGTTTTGCGGGACGCCGGATCGCCGCTTCTGGGTTCCGGGTCCGTGATCAGAAGGACTAAAAGTCATGCCTCAGTCGAAGCCGCGCACGAATGTTGAAGCCGGAAGCCGGGCCATCTATCCCGTGCTACCTCTCCGTGACATCGTCGTCTTCCCGCATATGATTGTGCCGCTTTTTGTTGGCCGCGAGAAATCGATCAAAGCGCTTGAAGATGTCGTCAAGACTGAGAAACTCATTCTGCTCGCTACACAGAAAAATGCGGGCGATGATGATCCGGCAATTGATGCGATTCATTCCGTCGGCACGCTTGCCACCGTTTTGCAGCTTTTGAAATTGCCCGATGGCACTGTGAAGGTTTTGGTTGAAGGCGTAAGCCGCGCGAAAGCCGAAAGCTTCATCACCAGTGAAAGCTTCATGCAGGCGGACGCGATTGCGGTGCCTGATCTGATTTCAAGCCAGATCGAAGCGGAAGCCTTGGCGCGCTCTGTCGTCACCGAATTCGAAGGCTATGTGAAACTTAATAAAAAGATTTCACCGGAAGTCGTCGCCGCTGTCACGCAGATCGAAGATTATGCAAAGCTCGCGGATACTGTTGCCTCGCATCTCGCTGTTAAAATTTCCGACAAGCAAGACGTGCTTGAAACAACCGATGTTGTAAAACGTCTTGAACGTATTCTCGGCTTCATGGAGAGTGAAATCTCCGTGTTGCAAGTCGAGAAGCGTATTCGTTCACGCGTGAAGCGTCAGATGGAAAAGACGCAACGCGAATATTATTTGAATGAACAGATGAAGGCGATTCAGAAAGAGCTCGGTGACGAAGAAGGCAAAGACGAACTCGGCGAACTCGAAGATCGCATCAAGAAGACAAAGCTTTCCAAAGAAGCGCGCGACAAATCGCTCGCTGAGTTGAAGAAGCTTCGTCAGATGTCGCCGATGTCGGCGGAAGCCACTGTCATTCGTAATTATCTTGATTGGATGTTGTCGCTGCCTTGGGGCCGTCGCTCGAAGATCAAGAAGGATTTGCCGGCGGCGCAAGGCATTCTCGATTCCGATCATTACGGACTCGACAAGGTCAAAGAACGCATTATCGAATATTTGGCGGTTCAACAACGCCAGAACAAACTTACAGGTCCGATTCTGTGTTTGGTGGGTCCTCCGGGTGTGGGTAAAACCTCGCTGGGCAAATCCATTGCAAAAGCCACAGGTCGTGAATTTCTGCGCATGTCTTTGGGTGGTGTGCGCGATGAAGCGGAAATCCGCGGCCATCGCCGTACTTATATCGGCTCGATGCCCGGTAAGATCATTCAGTCTTTGAAGAAAACAAAGACGCAGAACCCGTTGTTCTTGCTCGACGAGATCGACAAGCTCGGCATGGATTTCCGTGGTGATCCATCATCCGCTTTGCTCGAAGTGTTGGACCCCGAACAGAACTCGACTTTCAATGATCACTATCTCGAAGTTGATTATGATTTGTCGAACATCATGTTTGTGACGACGGCGAATACGCTTAACATTCCACCCGCTCTTCTTGATCGTATGGAAGTGATCCGCATTGCCGGTTACACGGAAGATGAGAAGCTTGAAATTGCGAAACGCCATCTCATTCCGGAGGCTCGTACGAAACACGGACTCACCGATAAGGAATGGATGATTGATGATGACGCGGTGATGATGGTGATCCGTCGCTACACGCGTGAAGCGGGTGTGCGCAATCTCACCCGTGAGATTTCAAATCTCGCGCGTAAAGCGGTCAAAGAAATCATCATGGCGGGTGGCAAGATCAAAGCCGTCACAGTCAAAGCCGACAAGATTCCCGATTATCTCGGCGTGCCGAAATATCGCTTCGGTGAAACGGAAGCCGAAGATCAAGTAGGTCTTGTCACCGGTCTTGCGTGGACGGAAGTGGGCGGCGAATTGCTGACTATTGAAGGCGTGATGATGCCGGGCAAGGGCCGCATGACGGTCACAGGTAATCTGAAAGACGTGATGAAGGAATCGATCTCGGCGGCGGCCTCGTATGTCCGCTCGCGCGCTGTGGATTTCGGCATCGAACCGCCTTTGTTCGACAAGCGCGACATTCACGTCCACGTACCGGAAGGCGCAACGCCGAAAGATGGTCCTTCTGCCGGTATCGGCATGGCCACAGCCATTGTGTCGATGCTCACGGGCATTCCGGTGCGTCGTGATGTGGCGATGACGGGTGAAGTGACTTTGCGCGGTCGCGTGCTGCCGATTGGCGGTTTGAAAGAAAAACTTCTCGCGGCCTTGCGTGGCGGTGTGAAGAAAGTGCTCATCCCGGAAGAGAACGCGAAAGACCTCGCCGATATTCCGGACATTGTGAAGAGCGGCATGGAGATTGTGCCGGTCTCGCGTATGGATGAAGTGATCAAACACGCGCTTGTGCGTCAACCAACGCCGATTGAATGGAAGGAAGAGGTGGATGCGAAAGCGCCCGTCACTTCTGATGAAGATCGCGCGGGCATGGTGGCGCATTAAAACGCGCTGCACTGTGAGTGACATCAAGGGCCGCCTCGTGCGGCCCTTTTTTATGCGCGCGAGATCACGCGCAATGTTCACGCGCATTGATTATGTGCTTGCATCTTCGCGCCGAGTTGATGACCATCGCGTGAAATTCAGTTTCGATTCGAGTGCGTGTGTGGAGTATGCGTGATGAATAAGATCAAGCTTGTGGCGGCGATGGCGGAAAGTGCCAATCTCACAAAAGCGGAAGCGGGCGCAGCGCTTGATGCCTTTCTCGATCATGTCACGGCGGTGCTTCAAAATGGCGAGGAGGTGCGGCTTGTGGGTTTCGGCACCTTCCTGACCGCGCATCGCGAGGCGGGCGTCGCGCGTAATCCCCGCACCGGCGAGGAAATCAAAACCAAAGCTTCGTTGACACCGAAATTCAAACCCGCGGCAGCTTTTAGGGCGGCGGTGAATGACGGGTAAAAACGAGGGGAAGGTCTCACTAAGACCTCAGCCCTAAAGCCCTTTGACCTCGCGGCCCCAGTCGGCTAAGAGGGCGCTTCCTCGAGAAAAGAGGGCGATTAGCTCAGTTGGTAGAGCGTCTCGCTTACACCGAGAATGTCGGCGGTTCGAGTCCGTCATCGCCCACCAGCCTTCGCTCGGCGAGCGTTACGAAACACCATTAAGCATAGTCATTGCGAGCGGGAGCGAAGCAATCCAGCTGATTGATCAGGTGATCGCGGAGGCGACCCCTGCTGGCAAAGTCGAGGCCGTGATCCATGAGAAAAAACGGGCATTCACCGCCATGGTGGGGTATGGCGTGAATGATACGCCTGCACTGGCCGCCGCCGATGTCGGCATCGCCATGGGGGTTCGGGGCGCGGGCGCACCCGCTGAAGCCGCCGATATCATTTTGCTTGTTGATCGGCTCGATGCTTTGCCGGAAGCGATTTTGATTGCGCGGCGTTCATTTTTGATTGCGCGGCAAAGTGTCTATGCAGGTCTGGGACTATCGGCGTTGGGCATGATTTTCGCCGCTTTGGGCTATTTGCAACCGGTTTAAAGAGCGGTTTTGCAAGAGTTTATTGATGTTGCCGTGATTTTGAATGTGCTTCTTGCGCTCAGCGGTAAAAAAACTGTCACAATTCAGCATTAATACTGCGTTCATGACGATCTCGTTAAAAACTTTTCATCGGGTTGCATATCGTGCGGCTTGACAGGCCATAACCGCTCTCGTATGGCGTCGACTACCGTCAAACGGAGCGCCGTATTGGGGGAGTAGCTCAGTTGGTTAGAGCGTCGGCCTGTCACGCCGAAGGTCGCGGGTTCAAGTCCCGTCTCTCTCGCCACGCACAGGACCTGTCCGTTTAAGGGCAGGGGGAGAGTGACGCGGGGGCTTCCGTTGCGATCATCGCGTAGCTGCCTGTTAGCCGGTCTTAGCGTCCTTTATGCGGGGCGTGATTCGGGTTGTTGGTCTGGTGCACTTTTTTGATCGGGTGCGCCTTCGTTTCGGAAGTTATTTTCGATGATTGAGGCCGGGTTTCTCTTCGCGATAGGCGCTGTCTTCGCAGCCGCCGTTTTCACATTTTTTGTGATCCCCGTGATGATGCCTTTTTTACGCCGTCATGCGCTCGCGTCTGTAAATGTTCGTTCCAGCCATAAGGTTCCCACGCCACAAGGCGCTGGTATTCCGATGACGGTTGCTATTGTTGGTGTCTTTGCGGTGGCGATTATTTTCACTCCTTTTCTTGCTGGAATTGATCGCACAATTCTCGCAGCTCTGGCGGCTGGTGCTGCTCTGATTTCAGCGCTTGGATTTTTTGACGATGTGAAGCCGCTTCCGATTTTGCCTCGCATTGGTGGGCAGATCGCATTGATCGGTTTGATGCTCTATGTAACGCCGTATTATGTCGCGCTGTTCGAAGGCACACTGCCTTTGTGGGTGGAGCGTTTGATTGCCGGTGTGGCGCTTTTTTGGATAATCAATCTCACAAATTTCATGGATGGGCTTGATTGGTTGACGGTGGCGCAATTTATCCCCGTTGCCACGATCCTGATTATTCTCTCTGTTTTCGCGATGCCGACACCGCTTGTCGCCATGATCATGGCGCCGGTGCTTGGCGGGCTCATTGGCTTTGCGCCCTACAACAAGCCGATTGCAAAATTATTCTTGGGCGATACCGGCAGTCTCGTAATCGGTCTTGTGGGCGGCTATGCGCTTTATCGCGTTGCGACAGATATCAGTTTCTTCGCGGCCGTGATCATTCCGCTTTATGCGGTGGCTGATACATCAATCACGGTTATTCGTCGGTTGGTTCGCGGCGAGAAAATTTGGACGCCGCATCGCAGCCACTTCTTCCAACGCGCCACCACAATGGGGTGGAGCGTGAAGCAGATTGTGGTCGTCGTTTTCGGCCTGAACATTTTTCTTGCTTTGTGTGGCTGGATGGCAGCGCATGCGACGTCAAACACGGTGACGATGATTTCGTTTATGGTCGCACTTGGTGCGGTGCTTGTGACACTTCGTGCCTTTACGCGCACCCCCTCTGAAGTTTTGGCACCGTCAAGCCTCTAAGCTTTGAAAGTTAAATGAGGCGATCGTCATGACCACCGGGATAGGCGGAATTGGCATGCCAGCGATGGGCGTGAGCAACGATCTTAGCGATCTTGCCACTCGCCTCGACGAGATTGAGGCGACGGGCCTCACCTTCGTAGAAGTGCCGCTTTATGATCTTGATTGCGTAATTGCAGGACGTGTTTATCGCCTCTAACTTCAAGCGGTATAAAAGATCACATCATTGCGAAGACTTACGTATACCGCGCATTGTCCACATCCAATCAATTTCTTCGATGATGTGTTTCGTTTGCCTCGGCATTTCGATGTTTTGAAAGCCTCAATGGTTGCAGCGGCTGAACTCGGTGCTATTCATTATGTCGTTCACGCCGGTGTGATGCCACTTGTTCAAGCGGCAGGGCTAGAAGCGGCTTATGAGCATCAGCGAGAATGGCTAACGCGGGGTGGGGATCTCGCAAAGTCGCTACCGCCAAAAATACTCCCACCACGCGCCACTTCTATCCTGAGGGATCGGGCCCATGTCGATAGGCTATGACGATAGGACTCGATGATAAATTTCGCCGCCGATTTCGAGGCCGAGTAGGGGTCTAGTCCGCCCAAAGGCGCGTTCTCGTCAAAGGCTAGGCTGTTTTGTGTTGGGGCATAGACTTTATTGGTCGTGATCACGACGACACCGCGAACGGTTGGTGTTAACCGCGCGGCCTGAAGGACATGCGCAGTCCCTTGCGTGTCGGTGAGAAAGGTTCTGACCGGATGAGCATATCCTACAATCACAAGGGGTTGAGCGGCGAGATGCAGAATGGCATCGGATGCGACGCGCTGAACCGTTTCAATTAGCAGTGGAAAATCGGCGATATCACCGAGCGTATGAGTTTTGAGACTCGGCCAAACATCGGCAAGATCAAACAGAGCGGGTTTCGTGTCCGGGGGAAGCGCGAAGCCATGGATTTTGGCGCCAAGAGCGGCGAGCTTCAAACTCATCCAGCTTCCGGTAAACCCCGTAGGGCCAGTGATAAGGATTCGCGCGCCGTTAAGGCGAGAAGCATGGGCCATAGGTCACTCCGAACGGACAAGCGAAAGTGCCGTTTGATTGACCTAACGTCAATAAATCCAAAAAAGTTGTTAATGAGATCCGATCAATAAGTGGCGCGGCCACCGGAAAGATCGAATACCGCCCCGGTCGTGAACGAGTTCTCTTTCGAGGCGAGCCAAGCAATCATGTTGGCGGCTTCGTCGACTTGTAAGAACCGGCCGCGCGGAATACGCGAGAGCATATAATCGATATGCTCTTGCTTCATCTGGTCGAAAATGGCGGTTTTTGCGGCCGCAGGGGTCACACAATTCACGGCGATGTCCTGACCAGCCAATTCCTTGCCTAGCGATTTTGTAATGGCGATCACGCCGGCTTTTGATGCCGAATAGGCGGAAGCGTTCGGATTACCCTCTTTACCGGCAATCGAGGCGATGTTGACGATGCGGCCATAGCCTTGCGCCTCCATCGCGGGGACGACGGATTTGCAGCAATAAAACACGCCATTGAGATTGATATTGATGATGTCGTGCCACGCATCGAGCGGATAATCGGCGAGCGGCATATTGGGTCCGGCGATGCCTGCATTATTCACGAGTACATCGATCCGGCCAAAAGCCTTCAAAGTGGCGCCGGCTGCCGCTTGTACGGACTTCGCGTCGGATTGCTCAACTTTAACGACGATGGAGTGGGGGAGGCGGCTTGATGATTCGCGCGCCAGGGCCTCGTTTCGATCCCAAAGCGCTACTTTTGCCCCCGAACGGGTCAAGCGATCGGCAACAGCAAAGCCAATTCCCTGAGCGCCGCCGGTGACGACGGCAAATTGTCCTGCAAGATCGATCGAATTGGCCATGGAAATCTCCCGTTTTTTTAAATTCCGGATCTATTGCCGGTTTTCGGAAGAACCACAAGCGAAGTCTCGAAATGGCTTGTGGGGGCTCATGGTCGGTTGCCTTGGCGGATCTTGGCGGAGGCGGGCGGCTTCGGCGCTCTCCAACGAAAGGCAGCTTTTATGGGGCCTTCTGTCACCTTGCGCGACGCAAGGCGCTGGGCTATCCGTTGCACCCCAACAAGCTGGGGTTCGGAGACGATACCTGGCGTAGAAGGGTCGGCGGCCGTGCAACCGGCAGTCGGCTATCGGGTCGGTTCCAGTCCTTTTTGGGGGTCGGAGTTCGGCTCGCTAAGGAGCGCTACCTGATGGGACAAACCCTCGACCATCTTCTTGTCGATTACCTTCCGCTTGTCGTGTTTATCGGCTTGAGCCTTGTGATCGGCCTTGGGCTTTTGGTGGCCCCTTTCATTGTTGCTTATAAAAATCCTGATCCCGAAAAACTTTCGGCTTATGAATGCGGATTTGATGCTTTCGATGACGCACGCATGAAATTCGACGTGCGTTTTTATCTCGTGTCGATTTTGTTCATCATTTTCGATCTCGAAGTTGCGTTTCTGTTTCCATGGGCTGTTGCGTTTAAAGAGGTCGGCCTTTTCGGCTTTTGGTCGATGATGTTGTTCCTTGCTGTGCTCACAATCGGTTTCATCTATGAATGGAAGAAGGGTGCTCTCGAATGGGATTGATGCCAGAGATCGCGCCACAAGCTCGCAGCTTGATTGATTCGTCGACCGGAAAACCGATCGGCGTGAATGGTAAATTCTTTACCGAAGTGAATGCCGAGTTGGGCGATAAAGGTTTTCTTGTCACCTCGACCGATGAACTCATCCATTGGGCGCGCACCGGTTCGTTGATGTGGATGACGTTCGGCCTTGCATGCTGCGCGGTTGAAATGATGCAGCTCTCGATGCCGCGTTATGATGTTGAACGTTTCGGCTTTGCCCCGCGCGCTTCACCGCGTCAGTCCGACGTGATGATTGTCGCGGGCACGCTCACCAATAAAATGGCCCCCGCGCTCCGCAAAGTCTATGATCAGATGCCCGAGCCGCGTTATGTGATCTCGATGGGCTCCTGCGCCAATGGCGGCGGCTATTATCACTATTCCTATTCGGTTGTACGGGGTTGCGATCGTGTCGTGCCGGTTGACATCTATGTCCCGGGGTGCCCGCCAACTGCTGAGGCGCTGCTTTACGGTGTCCTTCTTCTGCAGAAGAAAATCCGCCGTACAGGAACGATTGAGCGTTGAGTATTTGAGAGAGAAACAGGATCCGATGCAAAAGGATGTTGAAACACTGACGGCTCTCGGCGAAGCGATCAAAGCGGCGCTTGGCTCTTCTGTTCATGCGGCCGAAGTCGCTTATGGCGAGTTGACTCTGCGCGCTGAAACGGCTGACACACTTCGCGTGCTTACGGTTTTGCATGATGATCCGCGTTTCCTTTTTAAAAATTTTACCGATTTGACGGCGGCAGATTATCCGGCGCGCGAGAAGCGTTTTGATATTGTGTGGCACCTTTTGTCGCCAAAGCACAACACGCGCGTGCGTGTGATTTTCGAAGCGAATGAAACTCATCCGGTTCCGTCGGCTATTTCTGTCTTTCCGGCGGCAGATTGGTATGAGCGCGAAGTGTATGACATGTATGGAGTGATATTTGACGGTCACCCCGATTTGCGCCGTATGCTCACTGATTATGGCTTTCAAGGTCATCCACTGCGTAAAGACTTCCCGACATCGGGCTATGTCGAAGTGCGCTATGATGATGAGCAGAAGCGGGTAGTTTATGAGCCTGTAAAGCTTGTTCAGGAATTCCGGAATTTTGATTTTCTCTCGCCATGGGAAGGCACGGATTATGTGTTGCCTGGTGACGAAAAGGCGAAGTCATGAACGAGCATCAACTTAGGAATTTTACACTTAATTTTGGACCTCAGCATCCAGCAGCGCATGGTGTGTTGCGTCTTGTTTTGGAACTTGATGGCGAAGTGGTTGAGCGCGTCGATCCACATATCGGATTGCTTCATCGCGGTACCGAGAAGCTGATTGAATCGAAGACCTATTTGCAAGCGGTGCCTTATTTTGATCGGCTCGATTATTGCGCGCCGATGAATCAAGAACATGCTTATGCCTTGGCTGTTGAAAAATTACTGGGCATCACGGTGCCGCGCCGTGGTCAATTGATCCGCGTTCTTTATTCAGAAATTGGTCGTCTTCTTTCGCATATGTTGAATGTAACGACGCAGGCGATGGATGTTGGCGCTTTGACTCCACCGCTTTGGGGCTTTGAAGAACGCGAAAAGCTTATGATGTTTTATGAGCGGGCGTCGGGTTCACGCATGCATGCAGCCTATGTGCGTCCGGGTGGTGTTAATCAGGATCTTCCCGACGATCTTATCGATGATATTGAAGCATTCTGCGATCCGTTTTTAAAGATCTGCGACGATCTGGAAGGACTCTTGACCGACAACCGCATCTTTAAACAACGCAATGTCGATATCGGTGTTGTTTCGCTTGATGATGCCTGGGCGCTTGGTTTTTCAGGCGTGATGGTTCGTGGATCAGGCGCTGCTTGGGATTTGAGAAAATCGCAGCCTTATGAATGCTACCCGGAAATGGATTTCGATATTCCCGTCGGCAAGAATGGCGATTGCTATGATCGTTATTGCATCCGCATGGAAGAGATGCGCCAGTCGATCAAAATCATGAAGCAATGTATCCGTGAGCTTCGTAAACCTGAAGGCATGGGCGCTGTTTCATTAATCGATGGAAAAATCGTGCCCCCCAAACGCGCAGAGATGAAGCGTTCAATGGAAGCGCTCATTCATCACTTCAAGCTTTATACCGAAGGCTATAAGGTTCCTGCCGGTGAAGTCTATGCCGCTGTTGAAGCACCGAAAGGTGAATTTGGCGTCTATCTTGTCGCTGATGGTACAAACAAACCCTATCGCTGCCGCATCAAAGCGCCGGGCTTTGCGCATTTGCAGGCGATGGATTTCCTGTGCAGTGGTCACATGTTGGCCGACGTTTCTGCAATCCTTGGTTCACTCGACATTGTGTTCGGCGAGGTTGATCGGTAATGGCTTCTTCTTCAATCCAAGGTGAGTGCCTATGAGTGTCCGTCGCCTCGCGCCTGATGCGATCCAACCGCAGTCTTTCTCTTTCACGCCTGAGAATAGAGCGTGGGCTGGTGCGGTGATTGCGAAATATCCGGAAGCGCGCAAAGTCTCTGCTGTCATTCCGCTTTTATGGCGTGCGCAAGAACAGCATGAATATTGGTTGCCGAAAGCGGCGATTGAATATGTGGCCGAGCTTCTGGGTATGGCGAAAATTCGTGTGCTTGAAGTAGCGACCTTTTATTCGATGTTTAACCTCGCACCGGTTGGACATCATTTCGTGCAAGTGTGCGGAACAACTCCCTGCCGTTTGAATGGCGCTGAAAAAATCATTGACGCGTGCAAGAGCCGCTTTGGTGAAGAGCGGCACGTATCGGCTGACGGAAAATTCTCGTGGCTTGAAGTTGAGTGCCTTGGGGCATGCTGCAATGCGCCGATGGTGCAGATCAATAATGATTATTATGAAGATCTCACTGTTGAGAGCTTTAACACGCTGCTCGATGATTTGGCGGCAGGCCGCCGTGTTAAAAAGGGTCCGCAGAAAGAGCGCCGCAATTCCGAACCGCTTGGCGGAGCGAAGACATTGCAAGATCCGTCGCTTTACGACGGTTCCGTTGTGGGCTCGTGGAAAGCCCGCTTCGATGCAGACGAAGCAAAACGTGCAGAAGCTGCAAAGGCTGCCGCTGCAGAAGCCGCGAAAGGATAAGAGATCATGCTCGCGGATAAGGATCGCATCTTTACCAATCTCTACGGCTATCACGGCGCTGATCTTCCGTCCGCGTTGAAGCGCGGTAATTGGGACGGCACGAAGATTTTTATTGATAAAGGTCGTGACTGGATCATCAACGAGATGAAGGCTTCGGGCCTTCGCGGTCGGGGTGGTGCAGGATTCCCCACGGGTATGAAATGGTCCTTCATGCCGAAACAATCTGATGGTCGGCCGCATTATCTCGTTGTGAATGCGGATGAGTCAGAACCTGGCACCTGCAAAGACCGCGAGATCATGCGCAATGATCCGCATCTACTTGTTGAAGGGTGCTTGCTCGCGTCTTTCGCCATGGGTGCGCATGCCTGCTACATCTATGTGCGCGGCGAATATATTGTGGAACGCGAAGCGTTGCAGCGTGCTGTTGACGAAGCTTACGACAAGAAGCTCATCGGCAAAGACAATGTGCATGGCTGGCCCTTCGATCTTTACGTGCATCACGGCGCAGGCGCCTATATCTGCGGCGAAGAAACCGCATTGCTTGAAAGCTTGGAAGGCAAAAAGGGTCAACCACGTTTGAAGCCGCCATTCCCGGCGAATATTGGTCTTTATGGCTGCCCGACCACCGTGAACAATGTGGAATCGATTGCGGTTGCGGGTACAATTTTGCGTCGTGGCGCTGGTTGGTTTTCCTCAATCGGCAATCCGAGCAATGTCGGCACGAAACTTTTCTGCGTGTCCGGTCATGTGAACACGCCGTGCAATGTCGAAGAAGCGATGGGTATCACATTCCGTGAACTCATTGATCGTCATTGTGGCGGTATTCGTGGTGGGTGGCATAATCTGAAGGCCGTTATTCCGGGTGGTTCGTCTGTGCGCATGGTTCCCGCACATCAGATCATCGATACGCCGATGGATTTTGATTCACTCTCGAAGCTCCGCTCGGGTCTTGGCACGGCGGCAGTGATCGTGATGGACAAATCAACCGATGTCATTCGTGCAATTGCGCGTCTCTCCGCTTTCTACAAACATGAGAGCTGTGGCCAATGCACGCCTTGCCGTGAAGGCACAGGCTGGATGTGGCGCGTCATGAACCGGATGGCGGAGGGCCGTGCGCAGAAAAAAGAAATCGACATGCTTCTTGAAGTCACGAAGCAAGTTGAAGGTCATACGATTTGCGCTTTGGGTGATGCGGCGGCGTGGCCCATTCAAGGTTTGATTGCGCATTTCCGCCACGAAATTGAAGAGCGGATCGATCAATATTCCGCCAATCCGCATAGTGAACCTGTGCGGATGTTCGCGGCGGAGTAAGAGGGCGTCATGAGCAAGATCATCATCGACGGCAAAGAGATCGACGTACCGGCGGACTACACGGTTCTTCAAGCTTGTGAAGAAGCGGGCGCGGAAGTGCCGCGCTTCTGTTTCCATGAGCGGCTTTCGATCGCTGGCAATTGCCGCATGTGCTTGGTGGAAGTGAAAGGCGGTCCGCCGAAGCCGCAAGCCTCTTGCGCATTGAATGTGCGCGATTTGCGCCCGGGCCCGAATGGTGAGCCGCCGGTTGTTTTCACAACGTCGCCCATGGTGAAAAAGGCGCGCGAAGGCGTGATGGAATTCTTGCTTATCAACCATCCGCTTGATTGCCCGATTTGCGATCAGGGCGGTGAATGTGACTTGCAAGACCAAGCGATGGCTTACGGCGTTGATACGTCGCGTTATGATGAAAATAAGCGCGCGGTTGAAGACAAACATATCGGCCCGCTCGTCAAAACCACGATGACGCGTTGCATTCAATGTACGCGCTGCGTTCGCTTTTCGACAGAGGTCGCAGGCGTGACCGATCTCGGTCTCATCGGACGTGGCGAAGATGTCGAGATCACGTCTTATCTTGAAGCCGCGATGACGAGTGAGTTGCAAGGCAATATCATTGATCTTTGCCCCGTTGGTGCGCTCACTTCAAAGCCCTATGAATTTAAAGCGCGGCCTTGGGAGCTGACAAAAACTGAATCCATCGATGTGATGGATGCGGTGGGTTCCGCGATCCGTATTGATAGCCGCGCCAATGAAGTCATGCGTATCATGCCGCGCTTGAATGAAAGCGTGAATGAAGAATGGCTCTCGGATAAAGGCCGTTTCATTTTCGACGGGTTGAAAACACAACGTCTTGATCGTCCTTATCTGCGCGTCAATGGTAAGCTCACGCCTGTGTCATGGGCGGAGGCTTTTGTAGCGATCGCCGCGAAAGTGAAAGCAACGAGCCCGCAAAAAATCGGTGCGCTTGCGGGTCAGTTGGCAAGTGTTGAAGATATGTTTGCGTTGAAAGCGTTGATGAATGCGCTTGGTTCACAAAATATTGATGTGCGCTATCCGGCTTCGCCGCTTCATCCAAAACATGGTCGCGCCTCTTATCTTTTCAACTCGACCATTGCGGGCATTGAAGACGCTGATGCGATTTTGATCATCGGGTCTAATCCACGCCATGAAGCCCCGGTTCTCAATGCGCGCATTCGCAAGCGCTATTTGAAGGGGGGTTTGTCGGTGGCGCTTGTTGGCGAGAACGCTGATCTCACTTATCCCTATGCTTATGAAGGCGCAGGGCCTGAAAGTCTTGAAGCTGCTGCAGCAAAACTTTTTGCAGGCAAAAAAAAGCCAATGATCATTTTAGGCCAAGGCGCGTTAAACCGTGCTGATGGCGCTGCTATTCTTGCGCTTGCGGCAAAACTTGCGAAAGCGCATGGCGCGCTTTCGCCTGAGTGGAATGGTTTTAACATTCTTCATACAGAGGCGTCTCTCGTTGGTGCGCTTGATATCGGCTTTGTGCCGGGTGAGGGCGGGCTCGATACCGAGTGCATGATCAGAGCC